>JFJP01005990.1_pt1 | contig 10924 bp, 13 predicted proteins | sample 431651 | NCBI WGS metagenome assembly JFJP01 (sample SAMN02602958, study PRJNA72255) | Microbial mat metagenome, whole genome shotgun sequencing project. | biome: fresh water; feature: sink hole; material: water; isolation source: purple microbial (photo- and chemosynthetic) mats found in...
TCACGGATGCGACGCTTGTCCTCGCGGTTGGTCTTGCGCAGTTCACGAACCCATTCAGGCGCATGAGCCTCTTCCTCGGTGGGCGGCGCTTCCTCACCAATGGTCACGACCACGTCATCAGTTTCGGTGGCAGTTTCCTGGTTGCCTTCACCTTCGTTGTCATCGGACTGGGTTTCGTTTGTGGTCTGCTCACCACCTTCTTCGCCCTCGCCGTCCACAACCGTGGTTTCGTCGTCCAAGGTTACCACTTCATCGTCTGTCGCTGCTTGACCGTCTGCCTTTTTGTTCATTTCAATGACCCCATTCAAAACTCACCCATTAAAGCGGCTGGGTGGGAACCGCATAAACAAAGATCTTACAGTGGAACGCCGGCCTGTGATACAGTTTCGGCCCCTTGAGGTTGCACTTGGCCCAAACCACCGAACTTTTCAATGACCTCCATGGCCTGGCGCTGTTCTGACGAGTCCACTTCAGCCAGAGTCTTCATGGTCTTGGCCTTGGTTTCATCAGCCTGCGCCACCGTAAGGATGGTCTTGGCACGAGCCTGGGTCGCGCTGGCGGTTGCCTCGTCGGCTGCAGCTTGCAGGTACTGGGTGTTCGGATCAGGCTGTTGGTTGGCCTGCTCTTCAGCCATGGTCTGCTGTTCTTCCTCTGTGGGTTTGACGACTCCCATGCGGAGTAGCTTCTTGCGGAAGTAGTCGCGCACCTCTGTGATGCCTTCACCTTCCATGTTCATCATGGCCATTGCACCAAGGACCTGCTTGGTCTCGGCGTCATCGGTCAAGGAGGCCATGCCGGTCAGGGCGCGGACCGTAGCTGCTCGCTTGCTGGACGACGACGGACCAACGTCCACATTGACGTCGAACTCGGCTTCAGACAGGTCGTTCTCGGTCTCAATCTCGCCCTTCTCGTTGACCATGGGCTTGGCCAGTTCAACCGACTGCATCTCGCCTTGTGGACCAATGGACTTCATCTTGCGCCCTTCTTCAACCAGCACATCCTTGGCCATGCTCAGCCAGATTTCACCCGAGCGCTTGACGGCCTTGCTCATGTTGCTCATGTAGATGAAGGTCTGCATGTCAAGCTTGTTCTGCACGAGCTCAACCGCCTTGCCGCTGATGTTGGGCTGAAGCTCTTCACCAGCCTGCTGGTTGCCAAGCAGGTCTTGCATGTCCTGTTCGGTGATCTGCAGCAGAGCAGCCAAGGCCTGAGGGATCTGAGGCGGTTTGGTGTAACCAATCGGGCCTGAGATGGCTTGGTTGCCATTGGCATCGGTGATAGGGTTCACCAACAGGTAGGGGAAGTTCTTGATGTTGTCATCGGCCCACATCATCTGGTGGCCAGCGACCTGCTCAGGCGTCAAGATCGGCTTCTCAACCGAGGACAGAGCGCTGATTTCACCAAGCTTCGACAGCTGCATGTTCTTCAGGCGCTGCGCGTCTTTGGCCAAGCGGACATGACCCATGCAGCGTTCCACGTTGTCGACGAACCAGCGCTTGCCATACATAGGAACGATGGGGATGCACTTGCCAGCGATGTAACCGCAGTCCTCGAGGATCTTAGCGCCTGACAGAATGTACTTGCGGACACGGCGGCGCTTGATGTTCTTCTGGCGAACCTCCTTGCTGCCTACTGCCAACAGGCGTTCTTCCAAGGTCTCATCAGCCTCGAAGTCAGCGTCCTTGTAGCGTTCTTCCTCGCCGTCAATAGTCTCCCAGACGTAAACTGTCTCGCGGGTTTCCTCGACACGGTAGTACTCAGCCACGAAGACGACGTCCGGCGTCAACCAGTCGAACTCGTACTGATGGACCTCCTTCGGCCAGGAAGCTGGGTCATCGCCCCACTCGTCCTTATAGGCTTGGCGTGTCATGGATGTGATGACAAAGCAGCGCTTGGCGTCGGCCTTGTCTTGGCGCTTGGCGTTCAGGTCAAAGAACACAGACGAATCGGCATCGAAGATCGGCTCAATGCGGATCCGCTGCTTCTCATCTTCCTCGTCCTCTTCGTTCTCGTACACAGTGCGCAGACGCCAGGCTCCAAAGCCACCGGCCACACCTTCCTCGAAGGCGTTGTCGTAAGCTTCTTCGGCGCTACTGTCCTGCTCATCAGCACGGTACAGGCCGTCGCACGTGTCAGCCAGCTTGTCGTACTCCTTGCCTTCCTTGCTCACAAAGTCGACGGTGATGCGGTTGTTGCGGTACTCGTTGATGATGCGGATGACGGCCAAGTGAATCTTGTTGACCTCGAACTTAGGCTTGTTCTCGAACTGCTCACCCAATGGGCCTTCCCACTGAGCACCTGAGATGGAATAGAAGCGGCGGTCTTGGAGGCACTGCAGTCGCTCATCGCGCAAAGCAGATTGGATGTTGTCAAACTCAGTGAGCGCCTCCTGGTGGATGGCAGCAAGTCGTTGCTCTTTAGATGGTCGGGCCATGGTAGTTCCTTAACGGTTGAAATGATGGGTGGACGCGATCGGCTCGACCTTAACGTCCTTCTTGAAGTTGATCGGCCATTCATAGTCGACGCAATAACCAACGGCCGTCGTGATGTGTTGGTACTCGCTGTCCTCCTCAAGGAAGGTGCTGCCTTTCTTGATCTGCACGGTGGCAAAGCCTTTGTGAACGTACTTGGCCTTCTCAATGTTCACGAACAGACTGACTTCGCCCTTGGCGTTCTTGATCTTGGCGCGCACGGCGTTCTGCCGGTCCTTGATGGCTGGTGCCGCGTTCTTCACCTTGCGTGTCACGGTCCAGTTGTTGGAGCGAAGTACCTGTTCCATCTCGGTGTAGTCTGAAGCGTGTCCGTGTTTCTCACCGGCTCGTCCTGCAGGGTCACCATAGATAATCACGCTGCGATTCTGGTGGTTCTTGAACTTCTCAACGAACTCAAGAGCTGACTGCCGAGCCACTGCGGATTGGAGGACAATCTCGTCAAGGATGAAGAAGTCATTGCCACGACGCACGCCGACACCTGAGCTCATGGGCGTGAAGTTGAAGTCGTGGTGCCACATCAGTTGCTCATTGGGCTTGATGACCTCGTTCGTGTAGTTGTCTGGGCTGTAGTCCTCATACACGCGGCCTGATGCAGTCTCAAAGCTGGCCTCATACTCCTGCCGGTACTGACGGGGCGACATGCGGCGCTTGGCGGCATCGATGACGTCCTTGGGCAGGATGTCAGCCGACTTCCACGTGTACAGCTTCCAATCAGGGTCACCGCCAGTTCGAGCATACTCAGCCATCTCGAAGTAGTGGTTCAAGCCGTCAGGAACCCCGATCAGCCAGCACCATGGGCGGTAGTCAGGCTTCAGCGGATTGAAGGTATCTAGTGCTGGCGAGATGTTCTCCTGCCATGCTCCTTCGCGCACGTCGGCAATCTCATCGATGACGCCTCCGATCCAGAGCACACCTTCCATGCGCTGAGGCTGGTCAAGGCCGATGAGGCTGATCGTGCTTCCGTTGGGCAGACGGATCTGAAGCTCGGACTCACTGACTGAGCGGTCGCCAAGGACCGAGGTGAAGCACAGACGCTTGAGGTCTTGCCAGTAGATTCGCTTGACCTGGTCCCGAGTAGGAGCTGCGACGAAGTAGGGTCCTGGTTCCCTCATGGCCTCACGCACCACGAAGCGCTTGGCCCTTTCAGTCTTGCCTGAACGGCGTCCTGCTGGGACCACCTTGAACCGCACCTTGTCGTTGACCAGGGCGGTTTGAACGGAGTGCTCAGTCAGCGGGTACCAGCGCTCCATGTCCTTCTGATGGGCGAGTTCGATCATACTGGAAGCTTCTCCGCGATCGACTTGAGGGTCTCGGACACGGCGTCTGAGTTGCCGCTGACGGAGACGGTTTGCACAGCAAGGCGCGGTGCGTAGAACGGAGCAGCTGCTTTCGCAGCATCGATGCGGGTAGGAAAGTCCGCGTAGACTTCTTCTTCCACAAGGTCTCGGCTCTTCTCATTGCCCTTGGCGTCGTACTTGACGACCCAGCGCTTGTGCACGATGCCTTCACCACGGCTGACCTTCAGCAACCACTCATGTGGAAGCAACCCGGTCTCCATGGCGGCTTCGCGGGCCTTGGCAGTGACCTTTGTCACCGAGCCTTTCGGCCGTCCACTGCCTGGTCTTGGTCCACCAACTGCCATAATCTAATCTCCACAAAGGTTTTCTGGTTGTTTACCACAATGGAAGTGGATCGTAAACCGTTTCACTGATGGCGTAAACCGCTCTAACACATGTGGGAAACCTCGTACATCCTCTAAATGGGCGAACACTCACTCTGATGGAGCGGCCTGTGTAGCGAGTTAAGTAGCAACGTAAGTTGTTAATCTGTAAGGAGTTTTTCAGTATCTACAGAAAATATAGTCTTCTTCTCTTTCTTTCTTTCTTTAAGTAAGGGAAAATATATATACTCTTTTAGATAGAGAAGAAAGAAGGATAGGCGCGACCGCTTTGAGTAGCAATCTGTAGCAAGCCAAGAAGCAGTGTACTTTATTATTTGTTCATATTATGATTTATGCCGGATCAACAACTTAGGAGATGGACATGGACCAAAGACCGACGAGCAAAGACGCTTTCCACAAGATTATTGGGGCCTTGAGTAGCAAAAACCGAGACCTTTTGAAGGTCGAAATTGAGGTTCTTACACAACTTGTGGAACCTAAACCAAACCCAGTGACGTCATTTTGGAATGACCCAGAACGAAGCGCTAAGACCCGAGCAGCCATGAAGGAGTCTGGGAAAGCACGGCGAGTTAAGCTGCGGGTGACTTGGCGTTCCTCAGGCAGGGAAGAGATTGCTGACTACGCAGAGGTTGCCAATCTAGTAGGTCGAGCTGAGATGACAGTGCGAATTGCTGTGAGCAAAGGTAGCGGAGTAGCCTACTTCACCCACAACGATGATGCCATTACTGTCAAGCTACTATAACCCACCGTTTACGTCAGCCGACAATCGAACTAGAATCTGCCTCGTCCGCTTCGCTGTGTCGTGTCTCCTTCGGTTGTCCACAACCATGGTCCGCGTCGATCGCCCTCAGCAAGTGATGTAGTGAAGCGGACACCTTTTTCATGCGGCTGAGCGCATGGTTGGCCGATGCTGAGGCGGCTATGATCGACGAATTGAGGACCGAAACTAAATGGCAACGACAAAAAAGAAGACTGCTCCTGCAGCCGACCACAAAGCCCTTTCATTAGGGGAAACCAAACTCAAGTCCAGCGGACTCACGCTCGAAGACGCCAAGCTGCTTAGTATGCACTGCTTGGGCCAGCAACAAACTGCGGCTCAGCACCAAGCATTCAAGCAGCTTTGTAGCTTGCGCATCGATTACATTGGGCCTGACGGCAAGCCAATCGGCGACTGGCCAGGATCCAAACCGTTCTACCGAGTCAGGTACCTTGAGACGCCATCTGACTTCTCCAGCCTGACTGACAAGAAGCCTGTGCGCTACGTGCAGGAACCCAATACCGCTCCGGTCGCCTACTACCCGGCCAACCAGGACTGGGAAGGTTTGCTTCACGACACCGACCAACCGTTGATCCTCACTGAGGGAGAGCTCAAAGCCGCCAAGGCCTGCAAGGAAGGCTTCCCCACCATCGGGTTGGGTGGCGTGTACAACTGGCGCAGCCACAAGCTGGGGCTCGACTGGCTTCCCAGTCTCGACCTCGTCAAGTGGGCCAAGCGCAACGTCTACATTTGCTTCGACTCCGACTACAAGACCAACCCGATGGTGTGCGCCGCGCTTCGGGAGCTTGGTGAAGAGCTCCATCGCCGCGGTTGCTTCGTGCATCTGGTCTCGCTGCCTCAGTTGCCCGGTCTCGAGAAGGTGGGGCTGGATGACTTCTTGGTCCATGCCGGGCCCTCAGCTGTCTCGATGTTTCGTGGACTCCTCACAGAAGCCGAGCCGCTGGGCCTGACCGCGCCGCTTTGGGGACTCAATGAGAAGTACGTCTACGTCCAAGACCCTGGCCTTATCGTTGACCAAGACACTCGGTTCAAAGCATCTCCGTCTGCGTTCAAGGAACATCTTCAGGCACCTCTGAACTACCATGAGCGCAGTCTTAAGCAAGACGGCACGGTTTCCTTCAAGGCGGTCTCAGCAGCAGCTGCTTGGCTCAAGTGGCCGTTGCGAACAGAGGTCACGAAGATCACGTACAAGCCAGGCGATGGCCGCTTCATCTCAGAGCCTCGCCCCATGTTCAACATCTGGCCGGGTTGGGGTGTTGAACCAGTTGAGGACGAAGTTGAGCCGTTCTTGGAGCTGGTTGCTCACATCTTCAAGGGCTCAGAGCCTCAGGCCATGGAGTGGTTCCTCAATTGGTGTGCCTACCCACTCCAGCACCCGGGCACGAAGCTGTTCAGCTCCGCGGTCCTGCACGGTATCCGCCACGGCACAGGTAAGTCGCTGATTGGCTATACGCTGGGCAGGATCTACGGGCAGAACTTCACTGAGATCAGTCAGATGGACCTGCACAACAGCTTCAATGAGTGGGCTGAGGGCAAGCAGTTTGTCATGGGCGACGACGTGACTGGGTCGAACAAGCGGGCCGATGCCGACTTCTTGAAGAAGCTCATCACGCAGCGTGAGCTCCGAGTCAATGGCAAGTACGTGCCAACCTACGTCGTGCCTGACTGCATCAACTACTTCTTCACGGCTAACCATCCAGACTCGTTCTTCTTGGAAGACGATGATCGCCGCTTCTTCATCCACGAGGTGCAGGTCGGTCCCATGGACGAAGAGTTCTACATGAACTATGACCTGTGGTTAGACACGGGTGGCAGCAAGGCGGTCTTCCACTATCTGCTGAACCGCGACACAGGCGACTTCAATCCAGCAGCTCCTGCCTTCAAGACAGCTGCCAAGGAGCGCATGATCGCCAACGTGCAAAGTGACCTAGCCGGTTGGGTGCGTCAACTCTTGGCCACGCCGAATCACGTCCTCAAGGTAGGCGAGATCGTGGTGGACAAGGACCTGTTCACGAGCAAGGAGCTGCTGCAGTTCTACGATCCGTCAGGCAAGACCGGCACGACAGCCAACGGGCTGGGTCGTGAGCTGGCAAGAGCCGGAGTCCGTCAGATTTGTGGTGGCAAGCCGATCCGTTTGGCAGACGGTGGGCAAGGTCGCTTGTACGCATTGCGCAACATCGAGTTCTGGATGACCGAAGCCGCTCCGCAAGCTGCTGTGAAGCACTTGGAAGACTGGTCGAAGAAACAATCTGGCACAAAAGCCGCAAAATATTGAAACCACATGTTTACAGCTGCGCAAGCAGAGCTGTAGAATACAACCTGCTGAGGGAATTCTCCCAACGCGTTATTAACCACTTGAAGGAGTGAATCATGAATGCAAAAGAGATCAAGGCCGCTTTGGCCGACGAAGGCGTGCAAGCTGCTATCGAGAAGCAAGTCGCTGCCGCTGTGAAGACCGAGACTAAGCGCGTCCTGGCTGTGGTCAAGGAAGCCGAGCTGCCCGAAGACAAGGCTGCTGCGAAGGCCGCCAAGGAAGTCCTCAAGGGCATCGTGGCCGGCATCAAGGAAGCTGCGTAAGCAAGCTGTCCAGTGGATAGGAGACTTCGGTCTCCTTTCTTTTCATCCAAATGTAAGTAAGTAAGGAGTTTCACAAATGCGTTGCTACCTCGTCACTGGCCCTGGTGCCAAGCGCTATGCCGCCACGAATGCCGATGCTCGCGCCACCCGCGATGCGTTGGTTGAGCAGCTCGACTGCAATAAGAAGGACGTCGAGATTGAGCAGACCGACATTCCGGTCGCCAAGGCAGACCTGCTCGAGTTCATCAACACCTTGTGCGCCGAGACCGACGCAAAGGATGCAGAAGAATGAGCCAAGTCCGTCTGATCGCATTCACCCAGCCGATTGAGCTGGAAGGTGTTCAGACGGGCGAGGAGCTGGTGGCCTACTGCGCACGGGTCTCGAACCCTGCCAACCAGGCCAACCACGAAACGGCTCCTCGTCTGCTCAACTACCTCGTTCGCAACAAACACTGGTCTCCGTTTGAAATGGCTCATGCCGTCATCGAGATTCAGACGACCCGCGACATCGCCCGGCAGATTCTCCGTCATCGGTCCTTCAGCTTCCAAGAGTTTAGCCAGCGCTACGCTGCTGTGGTCGACGATGCTGTGATCCGTGAGGCTCGCATGCAAGACACCACGAACCGCCAGAACAGCTTGGCCATCGAGGACGACGACATGCGGAAGTGGTGGGATTTCAATCAGAAGGCGGTGGCTGAGCTGACTGGCCAGGTCTACGCGTCCGCCCTCAAGATGGGTATCGCCAAGGAGGTTGCTCGTGCAGTTCTGCCTGAAGGTCTGACACCATCACGTCTCTACATGTCCGGTTCAGTTCGCAGCTGGATCCACTACATCCAACTCCGTGCCGGCAACGGTACTCAGAAGGAGCATCGCGAGATCGCCGTTATGTGCAAGCTGGCTCTGCTCCATGTCATGCCCTCAATCAAGGAGATTCTCGATGCAACGCAAGATCACTAAGCCGGCTCCTGCCAAGGACATGGTCAACCACCCGCCTCACTACGCCGAGACCGACAACGGAGTCGAGTGCATCGATGCCATCCGTGCCGCCCTGGGCAAGGAGCAGTTCATCGGCTTCCTGCGCGGCCAAGTCATCAAGTACCAGTGGTGCTTGGGCAAGAAGGACAGCTCGGTGCAGGACAACAAGAAGGCCATCTGGTACGCCACCAAGCTTGATGAGGTGCTCAATGAAGCGTAGTCGTTACCGCTCGACCTCGTGGTGGGAGTGGATCGTGACCTGGTTGACTGTCCTGATCGGCATCCCGCTAGGTCTGGCTTGTGCAGGATTCTTCGCCAAGGTCCTGTTCAACTGCTTCATGGCAGGTTGGAGTCTGGTATGAGCAAGGCGTTCGCGACGTTAGGTCTGACTGACACCGCGACGCCTGACGAGGTCAAGGCGAAGTGGCGTGAACTCTGCATGATTCACCACCCAGACCGCGGTGGCAACTCAGTGGAGTTCAACACCATTCGCAAGGCCTACAAGCAGGCATTCGAGGAGGCGTCGGCGCCCAAGGCATGCCCTCAGTGCCTCGGAACCGGCAAGACCAAGCAAACCTATGGCTTCAGCTCAATCGAGCTTCCCTGCGCGCAATGCGGAGGAGTAGGCCATGGTTAAGAAGCTCAAGACCGTGCAGGTCGGCAGCCGCGAGTACTTCGAGTCGTTGCTGGTTTACTACACGAACCGCTCGACTGCTGTCATGCGCGGTCGTGGCAACCTGAGCCGCGAGGATCTGGAATACGTCGCCCAAGCGGCTGAGAAGCTGAAGGACAAGCGACTGCAGGAATGCATCGCTGAGCTGATCGGCTGGGGCGACGATGAGAGGTCTGAACTTGAGACCTTGCTGGCCCTCGGCTTCGAGACCATGAAACTCTGCAGTCCAAGTCGCTTGCGTGAAGCGGCGATGCGAGTCAGTTTGAAATACTACATGAAGAAGGAATTTAGCTATGCCCAAGAATCCATCGATCGACAAGAAAGAACATGTGCTGATGGCGTACCTAGTACCCAAGCAGATGGCGGTGGTCCTAGCGCGAATCTACCACTATCCAGCGCCGCCATGTCTGGCAGTGTTCTTGAACCGGACAACGAAAGAGTTCAGCATCCTTGAGGTACCAGTATGAAGCCCATGCTCGCCTCACCTGCCGGTCCAGTCATCCCCTTCCCCATGCTGCTCAGCCCCAAGCTGGACGGCATTCGTTGCTTGGTGATTGATGGTGTCGCTGTTGGCCGCTCACTGAAGCCGATCCCCAACAAGTACGTGCAGTTGCTGTTTGGCCACCACGAGTTCAATGGCCTCGATGGGGAGCTGATCGTCGATTCGCCCATTGCCAAGGAGGTGTTCCAAGTGACCTCGTCTGGCGTCATGAGCATCGAGGGCCAACCCAAGGTGAAGTTCTATGTGTTCGACGACTTCAGCCACGAGGCCGGGTTTGCCAAGCGCCTTGACATCGCCTTCAAGAGGACTCGGCGGCACACCCACTTCGTGCAGGTGCAGCATGACAAGGTGAACCGTGAGGAGGCCATCCTGACCTGGGAAGAAAGCTACTTGGCTGCCGGCTACGAAGGCGTCATGCTGCGCCATCCTGATGGTCCATACAAGCATGGACGCTCAACTGCTAAGGAGGCATGGCTGCTCAAGGTCAAGCGCTTCGTCGACGCTGAGGCCAAGGTCATCGGTTACTCCGAGGCTCAACACAACGCCAATGAGGCGAAACGGAATGAGCTGGGCCAACTCGAGCGGTCCAGTCACAAGGCAGGCAAGGTCGGCAAGCAGACACTCGGAGCCCTCATGGTCAAGGACCTGAAGACCGGCGTGGAGTTCGACATCGGCACTGGGTTCACGGCTGATCAACGGCACATCCTCTGGTGCATTGGCGACAACCTGATCGGCAAGGTTGTGAAGTACAAGTCGCAGCCAACCGGTGTGAAGGACAAGCCGCGCTTCCCTGTGTTCCTCGGCTTCCGCGACAAAGTGGACATGGATACAAAATAAATTTGAAATTACCTGTTTACAGCAGAGCAATTTCACTCTAGAATCTAATCACGGTCAACAACGACCGCAACCAAACTTGCTGAGGTTACCATGAAGATTGAAATTAAATGCCGGTTCAGCGGCAGCGTTTTGTTCTCACACGAAGCTGAGGATAATTCTATGAAACTGACCTTAGAGGCTGCGGTCTCGGCCCGTGCCAACCTGGCACCGGCCAACCTGGCCCGTGCCAACCTGGCCGGTGCCAACCTGGACGGTGCCAACCTGGACGGTGCCTACCTGGCCGGTGCCAACCTGGCCGGTGCCTACCTGGACGGTGCCAACCTGGCCCGTGCCAACCTGGCCCGTGCCAACCTGGCCGGTGCCAACCTGGACGGTGCCAACCTGGACGGTGCCTACCTGGCCGGTGCCA
>JFJP01027582.1_pt1 | contig 10924 bp, 5 predicted proteins | sample 431651 | NCBI WGS metagenome assembly JFJP01 (sample SAMN02602958, study PRJNA72255) | Microbial mat metagenome, whole genome shotgun sequencing project. | biome: fresh water; feature: sink hole; material: water; isolation source: purple microbial (photo- and chemosynthetic) mats found in...
ATTTACAGGTTACTTACTGTATATGAAAAATTTATTTACAGGTTTTAGAAAAAATTATTTTTTAATTTTTTTGTTCTAAAAAAAGTTTAAATAAAAAAAAAAATTTTTAATAAATCAATTTTTCAGCGAACGTTTTAGCAAAAAAAAAATTTTTGATACTTTTTTTTCTTTTAAAATTAACTTGTTTTAGCGAAAATAAGCATAAATTCATTTGGTTTATTTTGCAAATTGTCTCCAGAACAAGTGGCGCTTGCCCATTTATCTGCGCATGCATTATCTCTTGCAACACTCCACATGTGAACTCCTGCTAACCCCACAGTTCTAGCCCAAACTCTCAACGATTCTGCGTTTGACAAGGTAAATTTCTCAACATTAACATCATTAACACCAATCATAGGAGTAACTTCAACCATTTTCCATAAATTTTGACTAGTATACTGAGGATAATAAGTTTTCAAAGTATTGTAAACTGCTTGAGCAGCCTGCATAGCATATTGTGCCATATCTCCTGCAAAAGAAGCTCCATAATCCATGGTCATAAGATTGACAGTAAAAGTTAAGCCTTGAGTCACAATTTTTTTCAGGATTGCTAAGCCATTGTTATCAAGTCCATTGGGCATTGTTGCTAAAGTAAAGGAAATTTTTACTGAAGGATGAATTTTTTGGAAGATTTGGATAGCTTCCATAATTCTGGTAATGGCTAAGGTATTTCCAGCCATACCTCCTTCAATATCGAAATCTAAACCAGAAGGTGAGTATGTAGCGTAAATTAATTCATAGGCTTTTGCCAAATTAGTTGAACTTTGACACATCACACCTAAATCTGTTCCTGCAGCACCTCCCAATGAAATGAAAAATGGAGTTTTATTATTCAAAAGTTTTCTAGTCATTTCCAGACCCCATTTCGAGCTGACAGACATTGCAGAATTTCCTCCCCAAGCAGGAACACATGTTCCTGAATCTTGAATAAAGGCCAGAGTAATTCCAAAGATTCCTGTATTTTTCACCACTGAACTAAAATCGTAAGGTGTATTTGTACTCCAATCCATATTCATGGTAACATCAGCATATGGGGTAAAAGGAGCAACAGAAGTTGGCACTGGTGTAGGTGTTGGTGTTGGTGTGGGGGTAGGTGTAGGTGTGGGGATTGGGGTGGGTGTGGGGGTTGGTGAGCTGATTTTATTGCTGAAGTGCATGGAGAATTCATAATCTTTTATTTGTACGTTTGAACTTGAACAAATACTACTGACACTTTTATCCGCACAAGGATGATCTCTTCCTGAGGACCAGAAATGCAAACCTCCCAAATTATATTTTCTCGCGAATTCACGAAGGATATCAGCATGTTTCAATGTGAAAACTTCAGTTTGAACGTCATTCACTCCTATCATTGGAGTCACTTCAACTTTAGACCAGATTTGAGCATCTGATAAACCAGGATAAATTGTTCTTAAAAATTTAAAGGTGCTGTTAGCAGCATCAATGGCATTTTGAGCTTGATCAATATCGTATTCAGGACCCCCATAATCCATTGCCATCACATTCACGTTGAAATCAAGTCCAATATTTTTAGCGTTTTTGCACAAACTTTGTCCTGGTTGAGTTAATCCAAATGGCATCACTGGTAAGGTCAAACTGATCGCCAAATTGTTATGGTTTTGTTTTAATATTTTTGCAGCAGAGAAAATTTTGTTTGTGGCAGTAGTGTCCATTTGAAGAGCACCTTCAATATCAAAATCAAAACCTGTTGGTTGATAAAGTTTATAAACTCTTTCATAAGCATCAGCAAGATCAATATCTGTAGCACATCCATAAGCTAAATCAGTACCTGAAGCTCCTCCAAATGAAATAGTGAATGGAATATTCTTAGCTCGCAATCTATCAGCTAATTCTTTTCCCCAATGAACTGTTTGATCAGCAGCCATGGCAGCGGTTCCTGCCCATGAAGGCAAACATTTCCCACCTTCTTGAATGAAAGCAAGAAAGAATCCATTGATGCCAGTGCTTTCAACAATCGAGGAGAAATCAAATGGAGTTCCTTGTGGATAATTCTGCCAATCACTCCATATGGCTCCAACTGTAATATCAGCATAGGGACTAATTTTCGTGTATCTCGTGAGACTATTATCAATGACTTGAATAGGGCTTTGAATTTCATCAGTTGTGCTACTATCATTTGTTTTGTTATTGATGTTAATAGGGCTTATAATTTCATCAGTTGTGCTACTATCATTTGTTGTGTTGCTAACATTATCTGTATTGCTATTATTATTTGTATTGATGGTGCTATTATCTGCATTGGTGCTGTCATCTGTGTTGCTGCTATCGCCTGATAAACTGATTGCAGTTATTGTGGAGCTGGTAATCGCAGCAGGCACTCCAACAGAAAGCACAAAAGAAATCTCTGAATTAGCATCCAAACCAGCCCAATTACAATAAGATATGCAGGCTGGGGAGTTCAGTGTCAATTGGACAGCATTAGTCAATGTCTGAAGAGAAGAAACCAGGTAAGGAGACCCAACCTGAGCGACATCTGCGCCTGCAGCTATTTTTCCATTAATTTTCCAATTCTCAAGATTTACCACAAAGTTTTTGAAGTGATACCTTTCTTGGCATATGTTTCTGATGGTGAAGGCCAACTCTGATGTTCCCCACCATTGAGTGCCAGAGAATTTAATACCGTAAGTGGCATCATTTGGCAATGATTTGAGCTGAATGCAGCCTGTGGCAGATGCATAATGAGCCACATTTAGGAATATAAGAAAAATGAAAGTTAAGATTGATATTTTCATCATTTTTATTTTTTTGTGTGTTTATGTCTCAAATTAAAATTTTTGTTAATTATAGGGTTTGATAAATTTTATTTCATTAATTTATTTCTGAATAAAATATATTTCTTAATTAAACCTATTTTATTTTTTTTATTCAAAAAAAAATAATAATATTATAACTTTGGAACTTTAGAAGTGGGTTTGTTAAATTTTAATTCATAATAAATAAATCATATTTCTTAATTAAACTATTTTATTTTTTTAATTCAAAAAAATTATGGCATTTAAAAAAATCTTGCTTTTTTATCAATTCATTTTTCCGTTTATTAAATATTATAACTTTGGAAGTGGAATTTTCTTGTTATAAAGAGTATGATTTACTTTAAAAGCTGTTTTGTTATATTCTTCTCTCAAATAATTTTGTAACGATCTGCAAATCGGTCCTAAATCTTTTCTAATAAAATGCCCATCAAACTCTCCAATCGCAATAACCTTTCCTCCTCCAAATACAATCATTTCGTCTGCATTCCCATAAATATCACTGGGCTTCATATCTTTTTGTTCAATTCTTGATATAACCCCTTCAGGAATCAACTTTTTTTTAATAAATGTGATGCATTCAGTTAAAGTGCTTCCCTTTAAAACTTTGTCCCATTTTGGAATCATAAAAACTTTGTTTTTTTTCCAAACAAATCCAATATTAGCAATAGGACATTCCGTGATAAATCCATCTTTATCAAGCATCACTCCGTTCAAAGCTCCTGATTTATTAGCTTCCATAGCAATCAGACAATTAGTTAAATAATTACTAGTTTTTGAATGCACCATTGCACCTTCTTTGATTTTAATTGATGAAATAGAAGTTTCTTTATAAACTTTCGTTAAATCAAAATCTCTGGGTGATGTATATGCGACTATATAGAAAATAGGCTTAGTTTCTTCTTCAGGCAATAGAGAAAAATGGGACAATCCAGAAGAAATCCATAATCTAATAAAAAATTTCTTATCTTTTAAGTCATATTCACTTATACAAAAAGAAGCCACATTTGATATTTTTAATTTAATTTCTTCTAAAGACATAGGTAAAGGTATTGCTGCTATTTCACAAGATTGTTTAATTCTTATTATAATTCTCTCCAAAAGAGGAATTTTGCATTTGTTGCATGTCAAACTATCGAAAATTGAATGAGCAAGATAAAATTGGCGATCTATTATGGGCATAACTATTAATTCAGGATTTTTTACAATTTTATCAAAAGATGAATTATAAAAAGCTAAGAGGTTAACTGATGGATGAAAAAGCGATTTCATCAAAGCTTCAGCTTCTGAATGAGAAGCTAATATTGTCGGTTGTCTAGGCATAAAGGTTTTTTTAAAAAAAGATTTGGTTTTTAATTTGTTTATATTTATTTTCCCATTATTTTTTTTATTTCTTAAAGTTCCTCAAAATTTCATCAAATTCTTGAATGGAAGTTATTTTTTCTCTCGATTTTCCAAAGCTTTTCCCAGCGTTTCTCTCATATTCGTCGAGTAACTTCCAATTATCAAAAGAATAATATTTTAATTTTTTTTCCTTTAGAATTTCAAGAATAATGTCTAAAAAAAAATTAAATTTTTTTTTTTATAAAAAAAAAATATTACCTTCTTTCAATTCAAGTTCGTTATTTTGTATATCATTCACGATCTTAGCTAATGTTTCTTCACAATCACTGAAAGTATTAGCTATTGTTCCTTTGGGCCCTGTTTTGATCCATCCTCCAACATATCTCCCTTTATCAATATCTTTTCCTTTCAAAACACTTCCCTCATTATTGGGAATTACATTCTTTTTTTTATCAAAAGCAATGGATTCATCAATTTGAATTGATTTAAACCCAATACTTTTTACAAATAGTTCAGATTTAATTGTTTCTGTTTGAGCATTTGGGCTTTTTATAGCCATTTGCATTCCATCTTTGTTTGTTAAAATATTTGGTTGATATATTGCTGATGAAACTATTCCATTTGTTCCAAGAATTTTTATTGGACTTAATAAATATCTAAAAATAACTCTTTTTTTTGAAGATTTTGTGGTTAAAATCCTATTCATTTCTTCCACATTTTCAAAGATTTTGAAATTTTTTTGCATGAATTCCATTTTGCGTTTTTCAGCTCGCTTAGTAGATTCATTGGGAAATTCAATTTCATTCTTCAAAGCATAAAATTCCACATAATCTAATTTAGAAAAATCTCTTAACTCCTTCAATGTAAAGGCAGATTCAAGAGGTCCCCTTCTCGCAATAACAAATATCTGAATTTTAATAAAAACAATTCATTTAAATTTTTATTTTTTTTAACATTTTCAATTTTATTTTTCTCAAGCTTTTTAAAAGCTTTCGTGCTAATATCTGTAATAGCCAGTTCTTCGGCTTTCCTAGATAATATTCTTGCAACATCTAAAGCCACGTTCCCATTTCTTTTTTAATAATAAAAAAATAAAAATGCCTCATAAAATAACCATATTACCCTATTATTGAAACATTTCGAATATTTGAAAAGTCCAGTGGCAAATCACTATAATCAAAATGACCGTTATACCATTGTGCTATTTCTCTTCCTGAAAAAACCTGATTGAGATTTTCCCCTTCAATATTGAGTTTATATTCCTCTAAAGAATAAAAACCAAAATTTTATAAGTCAAATAAAATTTATGACCTGAGGCACCATATGTAAGTATTATTCCAGAATATCCTTTGGAAAACTCACTAATTTTCAAATCTTTTCCCTAAAGAAAAATGCTTTATTTTTCATTATAAATCAATTATTCTAACTATTTCAATATTGCCAAAAAAACGAAATCTTTCATCATTTCCAATCTATACTAAAATAAATCATGATATCAATGTAAGAATAGACAGTGGAGAGCTCGTTCTGAGCTTTTTTTAAATCGGGGGCATCAGGTGCAACTCCATATCTAATTAATCCGAAAGGCAATGGCAATCTGTCATATAAATCAATCCTAATGTTTTTAAGATCTTTTTAAAATTTTACAGGTTTTTTTAAAAAAAACACTCACAGATTTCAGAACTTTTTAACAATTTTTTAGCACAAAAAAAACCTGCAGGACCTCCTCCAATCACTGCAAAAGAAAGGCTTTTGTTAAGAGTTTTTATCATATTTTGACTTTAATTTTTAAAAAAAAAAAAACCTTTTTTTAATTTTTTTCTCCCAATTTTTGAAAAAATTTAAATTAAAAATCTAAAAAAAAATTTTTGAAAAAAAAAAAATTAAAGAAAACTTAAAAAAAAAACTAAAAAATATATTTTTTATTTTCTTTTTCAAATTTTCTTTTAAAAAGTGTAAATTTTTGATTAATGATCAATAATTATTGCTTAAAAAATATATTTTCATCTCTTTAATACCTCAACGCCAAAAATGCCGCGACTCCCGCTTTGACCCATACATTTTGTTCCACTCTGCTGGGCATTTCAATCGACATAACAAAATTCGTTGAATGTCCAGTAGTGCTCAAGGTCCCCCTTCTCGAAACAACCTTATACAAAGGACAATCATATATTCCTTCACTAGGAGCTTCTCTATCAGCAATAGGCACTAAATGCATCAAAGGCATATCACAAAACAGTTCTTTTGGCTTAGATTCATTGATAATATGCTTCTTATAATCCCATCTGGCCCCCTCTAAATACATGCCATATATATAGCATCCATCCTCAGGTTTCTCATTGATATCAGTAAATTGTATATGATCAAGAACCTTGAAATCAAAACCTAATTTATCAATAGCAATCACATGTTTTCTTGCATAATTTTGTAAAGTCCCAGTGATAAAAGCCTGGGGGAAAAAGAACCCTGCTATCCAAAAGACCTTAGGTGTTCCATTTTTTATCCATTCATCTAAGAAAGTGACTCTTTTATTCAGATCTTCTACCCAAGAAGATAACCCTTTCATTGAAAGAAATCCTTTATCATCCCAAAGCTTTGGCACCATGTTATCGTAAAGACTATTAGCCAATTGTTCTAACTCTTCACTCATAACAATCTTTCCTCTTAAAGCTTTCTTCACATTAATTAAAGATTCTGCCATTATTTCTAACAGCCTATTATATCGTATCAACTCCTGCACAAGCACTGTGTTCATTGATTCTGCATAAGAAGTCGGATATTTTTTCGCGATTTCCTCTACATTATAGACTTCTGGTGTTCTTTTCTGAACAATATTCGATATATCTTCTATCACATCTTCTCTTGATTTCCCTTCGAAAGAAGAAGTTCTAGGCTGTACTGATAAAATAGTCTCTAATAGATATCTCGTTTCGTTCTGAGCATTGGTAATATCGGCATTTTCATGAAGACCAAAAGCTTCAGGCGATGGATTCAAAGGTAATTCTGAGATATATTTCAAATAATCCTCTTGTTTACCTGATGGAGGAGAATAATAGATGCCTGATTCAGAAAAAGCGTGCTTATCTCGTCTGGCTTCTGGGCATATATAGGTTGTTAAAATGGTTTTTATCAAACGAACATCCTTTTCATCAGTCACTCGACCCCCGTAATTTATCTCAGCTCCAAGGAAATTTATCACTTTAAAAGGGATTTCTTCGTATTCATCCAATAACATTGATAATTGTCGCTTGCAAACCATGAAATCTTCATTGGTAAACTCATAGGCGATATTCCAGCCAATTGGCCCGAATTTCCTTCTATCTTGTATAATAGCATGAAATAAAGCAAATCCGAAGAGTAATTTTTTGAATAAATCAGGTTTTTTACAAGATTCTAACTCTTTATCATCTAAATTCGTGTAGGTTCTTAATAAATTTGCTCTTAATCCTTTTGGAGGCTCTAAAGTCATTTTTATCCCATTTTGTAAGACCGATATGGGGAATTTCTCAACTGGCATCGAAGTAAGCCATAATCTGAAATCTTTATGCATATTTTCATTTAATTGTTCACAAATCTTCTCTAATTCGGGCATCCAACTCACCGCCAAATGGCAATTTTGCAAGAGAATCCAACCGCCATTCAATTGTGCATTTCTAATCATTTCTTCAGCTCTTTTGCCTTGGCCTTGTCCCAATGAAATACTGTCATATCTTTTAGTCATGCTCATTTCATCAGCAAAACGCAAGAAATCAGCTACTGGATCAGAACCAGCTGATAATAAGAATATTAATGATGTAATTATTGAAGAATCTTTAAAAGCTTTTCCAAGATCAAAAGTCGGGAAAATAATGAACTCTTTTCCTATCATATTACTGATCCAATTCTGCAAACCAGGGATCAATTTATCAGGACGAAAAGCCTTAAGAATCAATAATCGCTGAAATTCATTCAATTTTTCATGCCAAGGAGCAGGCAAAACCACGTCCTGAGGGTTAACAGAATCAAATAATTCTTTAAAATCATCAGGTTTTTTAAGGAAATGCTCATCTATCCCTTTTAAGGATTCAATTATCTCACTTCCTCTTATATTGCGATATATATCAGGCCAAGAGTTCTCAGAAATCCAATCAGTGGGATTTGTTGCTATTTTCACCTCACCAATAGGTCCTGCTAATAAAAACCTCCATTCTTTCTCATCAAGTCCATTTCTCCCAAAGAGAATTTTAACGGTAAGCATCAAAGAAAACATCAGTTTATGGATTTCGAATAAAGATCTACAGATATTCTCATAAAGGGAATAAGTGAAATAATTGTTTAGGTTCTCTAGACGGTTTTCTAACACATTGGAGGCCGGAGCTTCTTCGACTCCTTTGTTAAAAAGATTTGAAAACCATTGCAAAGAGTATTGGTACATATGATCTACAGTGCTGAGATCTAAGATGCAAAAGAAGAGAAGAGAAGCTCGAAAGGCAACTGAACGATAGGATTCTCGCGCCTCGTCGATTTTCTCTTCAGTTATCTTAGAATCCTTCACTCTTTGATTGATTTCAGCAGCGAATTTCTTACTGGATTGCAGTTTTGTGATCAGATTCTCATCCATTAAAATATCACTGATATCGCCTTTAGTCTCACTTAAGCTCTTTAGAATAGAGTCTTCTATTGCTAATAATTGCTTCTTATCTTCAGCGTTTTTCCTCACAATTTCAATCTTCTTTTGCTCGAGATTCGGATTTTCAAGTCCGACGATCAAAGCAAGCATTTGTTCTTCTAATCCACTCGGAGTTATCGCGAAATTTATTATCGTCACTTTTACACTGGTTTCTGGAGAAAAATGAGGATTTGGTATCGTTGTTGTCATAAAGAACTTGAACTTCTCATTATACGATATATTCTTATCACCTATCGTAATACTTAATCCAGAGCCACTTTTCACGAATTGTTGCTGTAAAATAGGGTCTAAAGTAGGGTCTAATTCAGTGCCAATATTCTCCAAAAGTACCCATTTTCCAAAAGGAACTGCTAATTCTAGCGTTCTCATGATGTTATCACTGGTTTTAATGATATCAATGCCTTCCTGATGGTCTTTTCCTAAGTTCTTTATGTATTTATTTGCTTGTGTTTGCGGGTCTATCATCAAAGACCAACGTCTTGCTTTATCAATTATGATACCGTTTTCTATAGAGGAATCATCTTTTGGCAATTGTGCAATATTCCATGTCTGAATTTTAACCGGATCACCTAAAAACATCTTCATTGAGATATTCGGAGAATGTAATATTTTGATTTGATCAAGAAAAACTATCCAAGAATGCTCTAATTCTTGGCGAAAAGCAGTTGTAAAAGCACCAGCATAAGAAACCATACCAGCAGCGATACAGGAATTACCGGCCATTAAGTCAAATTGCTTTGATAATTCCTCAATATCACGTGTCCAACGCTCTTTTTCCTCTTTGAGACCTTCGGTTAATTTCTGAGCTCGGTCTAATTTAATTTCACATTCTTTGATTTTTCGAGTTAAATCTTCTTTTAAAGCGGTTTTTTCAGCAAGATTATCTTCAAGTTCTTTGATTTTTGCATTGATTTTATCAAGTTCATCTTTTTTCTTTTTAAGATATTCTTGTTTCTGCTGCACGATCTTTTGCGATACTTCGAGTTGATCTCTTAAAGGCTTGGTCTCCGTGTGAATCTTATTGAAATTATACATCGCATCGACCCATTTAAACAGGAATTGTATAGCAAAATTGGCTTTTTCGGTGGATTTATCGTTGAAATTTGGATTAGTTTTGCATTGTTGCTCGATTTTCAAAATAGAACTCGGTTTTATCTTATCGCCTTCATAAGATTGCAACAAAATCATTAATTCTCCTGGGTCATTTAACAGATATTTCTTCGCTGTATCGAAATAATCTTCTTCCTTTTTCCCTAATTGTCCTGGTACATTCTTCATTACGATATCGCCACCTTTTGCTTTTATCTTATCTATCAAAAGAATTACAACGGCTTGTAACACTAATCTCACAATATCTGTAGGATTCGTGAAGGTTCGAATCTCGACTAAATGGTCTTTTTTCAATTTCGAGACTTCTTCTAATGTTCTTTTCAATTCATTATTCGCAAATTCTACAGCTTCTGTGGCTTTTCTAGCCAATTCTAACGCTTTTGCCTCTTCTTTACTGGCTTCCGCTTCTTCTTTCGCGACTTGTTTTTGTGCGATATCTGCTTCTTCTTTATCGATTTTCAATTTCTCCATGAATTTCTCAGTTTCTTTTGAAGCTTCAGCGAGTTCCGGCTGCATTTTCTTCAATGTTTCTCTCATAGTCTCAACAGCTCCATTAGCCGAATTCAGTTTATCAAGCCCAGATCTCAAACGTTCTAACTGTATCCTCAAATCGTTTTTTTTCTCTAATAAGATATTCTTAAATAACGTCAATAACTCCAAATAGCTTGTAGGAGTCACATAATTATGTCTTCTTAACTCTGCGAGATATTTTATCGAGACTTTCTCCACTGATTTATGAATACATTTGAACATTTCCACTAAAGCAGGAATCTGACCTTCTATGCCTAAATCTTGTTCATAATCTATCAAAGCACCCTTTCCTACACCTATTAAAGCTTCTTCAGGCCATTCGGTAAACCAATCTATTGTACAACAATTCACAAGACTGGGGAACATTCGAAGTCTTGTGACGAATAAATTGCCTAAAGGGCTCATCGCGACGACTAAATGTATGTTTTTTCTTACTCTTTGTAAATATTGGGTGAAAATG
>JFJP01027617.1_pt1 | contig 10923 bp, 5 predicted proteins | sample 431651 | NCBI WGS metagenome assembly JFJP01 (sample SAMN02602958, study PRJNA72255) | Microbial mat metagenome, whole genome shotgun sequencing project. | biome: fresh water; feature: sink hole; material: water; isolation source: purple microbial (photo- and chemosynthetic) mats found in...
TATTAAAAATCCAAAAAAAAAAAGAAAAAATAAACTAAAAAAAAAATCTAATCCTTAACTATTTCTCATGGAATCAACGAACAAAAAAAAACCGTCCAATAAAGATAAAGACAAGCCAAAATCCCTTCTCCAGCCCAGCAATCCCTCCAAATCCAAATCCCAGCCAGCTCCTGCTCTCTTCTCTGCACTGAATTGCAACAGCAATATTTTTTCGCAACTTTCTTCAATGTACTCCCAAACCCAATCCCAACCCCAGCAAGAAACCAAGACCGTTGCCTCAGATTACTCCTCTCTTTTTGCAACTAATTTCGATCATGAAATCCAAAGAATCCTTCATTCCCTCTCCAAACGCAGTGAAATCACCAAACTGAAAGCATTGATAGAATTACAAGAAGTCCTCAAAACAAGAGATGAATCTTTCCTTGAATCCTTTCTTCCTTCATGGACTTATCTCTATAAACAAATCGTGACCTGTGAATATGATAAAAAACTTTTAGAAGAAGCTAATCAAATCCTAGCAATTTATGTCAATCAAGCCAAAAATTGCCTCAAAGGACAATTTAAAGAACTTTTTCCCTATTGGTTTCTTTCAATGAATGATCCTAATTCCGAGGTTGCGTCCATTGCACAAAAAAGCTTCGATTCTTTATTTCCTCCTGAGAAAAGATCTCAAGTGATTGTGGTTTGTGCAGAAGGTTTTCTTGCAAATATGGCTTTTTTTCTAAAGCTTGACCTTCAGCAAATCCTTTCAGAAAATAACGCTTTAAATGAAAGCCAGGCCTTTGAAATTCTGGATCGATTGACTGTGAGTCTTTGCAATTCTTTAAGTGAAAGTCTTTCATGGATTAAAGGCTCCCCTAAAACAACTGAATATATTCAAATGTTTTGTAAAACATTAGAACTAGACAAAGAAACTGTTGGATTAATAAAGATTTTAGAGATTCTTGAAAACAAAAAAAGAGGCTTGAGGTCAAGAGCAGCTGTTCTTGATCTAATAGCTGAAATCTATATGAATTTAGACCCAGAAAAAGACTTTTCAAATCAAGCATTTCATATAACAAAAGCAGTTTTTACTCTTATTGATGATAAGGAGAGAATTTTGCAGCAAGCGCTTTGGAGAAAAGCTTTGGTGAATATTTTAAAGAAAACTTCAGAAGATATGTGGAAGAAAATCTGTGAAGGTAAACATCGAGAAGTTTTGATCAATAGGATCATGGATTGTTTAAAACGAGCTGGACAGGGCATTGGAGCAGTTTTCTATGAGAATTTGACTATTTTCTTAAGTCTTTTGCCTTTTGCGAAACTAAAAAATGAAAAAAGCGAAGAAATTTTCAAATGGAAAATGGGGTTTATAAAGGGATATATGGAGGCGATTTGGCAAGGGATAAATCATGAAGAAGTGAAATTCTTTAGCGAAAGCCTGATTTCTTGCTATTATGAATGCCTTTATTTCTTGACTTTGAAGAGATTCGTCGATATTCCTTTGCTAGGACTTTCAGAAGCTGTGATGAAATTCACTAAGAAGATATTAAAAGCTTTTATTAAGAGTCCCTTAATAGATTTTCTGAAGAATTATAATAGTCTTCAAGCTATGAATGTTTATAGGTCAATTCCAAAGAGATTGGCTGAATTTTATGAGAATATTTCAAGTGCTATTAATAAACAAGGCGATTTTTTTGATGAAAGCTTAGGGGAATATTTTTCAGAAGTTATAGAAAGTCAAAAATTGCTGAAAAACTTAAATTGTTCTGAAAATTATTGCAAATTATTAAAAGAATTGCTGAGCGTTTTGAAAAGCCCATATAAAGGGTTAAAGGATTTGATTGAAAGCTTTTTGAGAGAAAGTTATAGAGAAAGTCTAGAAAATGTAAAGGAAGATTTCTCAGGGAAGCTTGATGATAATACATTGATGAAGGTGTTGGGTAATATGAAGTTTTATCTGTTAGTGGTCACAGAAATCAAAGTATCTATCACAGAATTTTCAAAGGAATTGATAGTGGATTTAAAGATTCATGAAACCTTTTTAATTCTTTCAAAAATGCTGGAGAAAATCATTGAAAGTTTAGCTACTATCTATAAAATGTCAAATTTTGAGAAAATGTCATCGATTTTCTCTAAAATTCTTAGATTATGGCTGGAAATCGCTCAAACAATCGGCATTTTCTCGAATCAAGACTCTAATGAGAAAACTCAAGATTTTCTTCAGTTCTTTATAAAGCAACTGCAAACCAAACTAACAGAATTCGACTCTTTGCCGCAATTACAAAGCCAGAATTTCCTAATCCTAATAACTTTTATCTTAGACCCAACAACCCCTGAATCTTTATTCACAGATTTCCAATCCTTATCTCAAAGCCCACATCAACAAGATTCATTGATTTGGCGCATCTTAGAGTCTATAAAACCAAGAAATTCAGCTGCATTTGTTCTTATAAAGAATTCCCTTGAATTTCAAGATTTAATCGTGAATTATATTGAAGGCTTCTATAGAATGAAAACTTTTGGGTTAGGAGCTGTTGAAATACCTTGTGTTTTGGGACTGTTAAGAGATTGTTTAGAGAATGAAAGATTGAATAAAATGGTTTTGAAGAGTTCTTTGGTTTGTGGAGAAGTTTTAGCAAAGAATAAGGTCGAATCATTTGAAAAATTGAAGAATATATATATGGTTTGGAGCTTTTTGTTAGTTGATGCGAATTTTAATGAAGGAGTGAAAGCAGCTATTATTGAGAAATTATATAGAATTTTCTTTAAAACTATTGGGAAAGCCTATCATATGAAAAATAATAAGGATCTTCTTGATCATTTCTATGATTTTATTGGAATTCTTGAGAAAAAAACAACAGTTTTTAAAGAAATCTTTATGTTGGCTTTTGATGAATTTTCTATATTAATACAAGAAACTTTGAAAAAAGGAGATTTATTAGATAAAACAATTGAAGCTTTATGTGACTTTCTCGATTTCTTAAAAAGCCATCACAAAAGTAATGAGATCTTAACATTTTTCAATGAAATTCTCTTGAGACCTATTATGTTCAAAGATGCATTGGCCTCAAGGAATATTTGGCTTATTTTGAAGGGATGTTTAGAAATTGTGATGGATTATAAGTCCATGGAGGAGATTTTTAATTATAATGACTTGTTTGTGAAAGAGATTTGGCTTATTTCCTTGCTTTTATCAGCTCCTAACACCTATGCTTTATTTAAAGATTTGCCTTTGAAAAAGTTTTATCAAGAAGCATTACGTCCAGAATTAATAAATTTCGTGATAAAAATCGTGCAGAATTCTTCAGAAATTAATAATTATGAGAGATTCTTTCTAATTCTCGATCAAATTATAAAGGATTCTGAAGAGAAAAGCTTGATTTTTCTGAATGGCTTAAGACTTTTTTTGAAAAATGTAACATTAGTCGCTTCTTCAGATTTTATAGAAAAGGATTTATTGCCAATTCTTTCAAAATATCTAATCAACAGCTTAAATCTTGAAAACCTCAAGCTTGAAGACACTGATATTTTCTTGAGAAAAAGTCTTATTTCAAAGACTATATTGATACAACTCAAAGGAGGTCTTATTTTTGCTGGACTCATCGAAGATATTCTTCAGAAATTAACCCCTATTCTTAATAATCCACAAAAAGAAAGCTCTGAGGAGCTACAGTTCCTTATTTATCTGGATTTCTTATTGACTATTCAACCATATCAACTTCAGGAAGGACCTTTTCTTCAAGAAGAGCTTACAACTCAAATCATCTGCTTTTTCTTTGAGAGATTTAATGAAGAAAAACTGAAGAATCTGAAAGAAATTTCAAGAAATTTTGTATATGGCACATTATTTGAATATATGAACTTGATTACTGAACAAAAGACTTTTGTTGTTTTTAGTGATAATATTCCTGCAATTGAAGCTTTAATTAGGGGTTGTATTGCATTTAATATGATTCCTGAAAGATATTATACAAGAAGTTTGATAAGTTGCAATAATTTCCTAAGGAAAATATTAGGGTTCTTGGAAGCATTTTCATTGAATTTCAAAGGTTTTATATTGAAGGAATTATTGGGATTTTTCGTGAAGAGATTGAATGGTTTAAAAGAAGAAATTAATGAAGAAGTGATGATTGATGAGTCAAATGATCAGATTGTGATGGAATTCGGTGAGACTGTGAGCAGATTCACGATAATTCTCTGCAAGGAAATTGAAGAAATTGTTCTTTTCGAATTATTGATCACTCCCTTTCCAGCTATACAAAAAAGCGCGTTTTCTCTATTGAAATTACATTACCAAACAATAAAACCAATAAGTTTTGTTGTTGAAGAAGAAGAAAATTCCATAAATCTGAAGAATTTTCTACGAATTTTTCCTGCAAAAGCAACAGAATTCTTGATAAAGACCAGTCCTTTAATACAACAATGGAACGATGAATATCTGATCAATCCCACCACTTATTCATATTTATTGATATGGGTCTCAATGTTGTTAAAAATCACCACAACTGTTACTTCTTCTGCCGATCTCGAAGCAATGAAGAGATTATTAAAGGAATATTTAGAAAAACAACCCATAATCTATCATGAATTCCTAAATAATTGCTTTAAAGGATTAAAAGCTTTTGACCCACAATTGACAGGTTTTGGAAATAAAGGCAATTTTATCACGCTAGATCTTATGAAAATCGAAGTTGAATGGTCCGAATTTCTCTCTGGAGATTCGTTAATGAGATTAATCGTTCAAGCTTTATATTTATTTAGCTTAAGTTTTCCTTCGTTTTTAAGGGTGTGGGCTGAAACTGCTGATAAACGATATTTGAAAACCGCTGATTTCTATTTAAAGAATTATATTAGTCCTGCGCTGTTTTTATCGGAAATCGAAACAATAGAAATGAGGCAGCAAGGTTTTTATCGTTTTTTTAATTTTTTTTAACTTTAGTTTTTTTTATTCCTGTATTTTGCATTTTCTATTGGTTTATAACCTTTTTTTATTTTTAATTATTGAATTTATAAATTTGTAATCTTTAATCTTTATCATAAATTCATGATATTTTTTAAGAGATAAATCCAATCCAGATTCATAAATTTTTTTTTTTTTATCATCTTAAATTGATTTTTTTTTAAAGATTGGAAATGTGAAGAATTTAATATTTATGTTGCTAAGAATACACGAGAAATAAATGCAATATTTACAAAAGAATCATCACAATTAGAAATTTCATTAAAAATTCCTTACGATTATCCTTTGCGAGAAATAAATATCTCTTGTGAAAAAGAAGTGAAATTACAAGAGGCTAAAATTAACAAATGGATTATGAGAATGAGATCTTTATTAAGAACTGAAAACAACTCTATTTTGAATTTATTAGTGCTTTGGAAACAAAATTTAGAGAAAGAATTTGAAGGTTTAGAAGAATGCCCTATTTGTTATTATGTTATTCATTCCAGCACAAAAGAAATACCGAAATTGGCTTGTAAAACATGCTCGCACAAATTCCACAGCAGTTGCATTCATAGATGGTTTAATTCGTCGAATAAAAGCGAATGTCCTTTGTGCAAATCACAATTTCTTTGAGAGGAGTTTTTATTTAAACGGTTAAATTTTGTTTTAGAAATATGAAAATAACTTGATAAAACAAGGGAATTAAAAAAATGTTTTCTTCAAAATTAATAAAAAAAAAAATTGTCAAAAAATTAAAAACAAATAATTTATTAATTAATTACGGTAAAGGTCTATATTTTTGACTTCTAAATATCTGATTCATCATTAATTAATTAAATTAATTAATTAAAAATTTTATTTTATTTTTATCTCAAATAGATTTTTAAAAAGATTGATTTTTCTTCTTCTTTTTTTTTTTAATTTTCTATTTGAATGAAACAAATAAAATAATTGTTGTTTAAATTTAAAGCATTTAATTTTTTAAAGAGAAAAAAGTTCTCAAATGTCCCATAAACCTGTAAAAGTGGTTTCTTTTCTTTTCTCCCTTCGAATGGGTAGTTTCTCATTTCCGTTCGAATTCGGACGACTTTCGTTTGTGGGATTCTGTATTATAACCATTCTTTTCCGTTTAACAAAACGAATGATCAGAAGAATTTGCTTGCTGATTTTAAAAACAGTGAGACTAACAAGAGAATACATTAACATGAGATTAGAAAACAAAATAGCCCAACCTAGTTGTTGTCTTGAATTCGAATCCTTTTGCTCGTTTTCATCATAAATAGCCAATTTCAGAACACAAATCAAAATTGTGTTGATTAAAATTTCATTCCAAAACGTCAAAAGCATTAAAGTTCTATTTTTATATGGTTTAGAAACCAATAAAAAAAAGAAAAAAAACAAATTTATAGCTGTAATCAATGAAATTTGAAAGACAGCTTGCCCATAAAAAGCCACGATGAAAAACATAATGAAAAAATGCCTTAAAAAATCAATTAATAAAAAGAACCTTTGAAAGTCGTTGTCTTGTTTAAACTCTGAACAGAGAAAAAAGAACCTCTTATTGAATCTTTTGCTATTACAATGAGTTGGATCATAAAATTTTTGAATGAAATTTGTCAAACAGCTCTTGTATTCGAAGACTTTTTTCAAAATATTCCAAGCAGCAGCAAAAAAATTAACAGATTGCTTTTTATAATTTTCTTTCTTTTTATTTACATTTAATCGTAATTCCAATGAAGTTTCCTCATTAATGATGGGATTATTTCTGGGAGAAGCCTTTCCACAAAAAACACTTAGTTTTTGTTTGTCATTTTTTTTGAATGTCAAAGGTTGAGGCGAATTGGCTGCAACATCAACAGAAATTAAAGGACTGTTTGCATGACCGTTAAAGAAAAAACGCAAACTTTTTACTTCTTCATTTTTTATGGTCCCTTTTTCAATTTTTTCTTGAATACTTATTCCCATGTTAGTTTCTAAAAATTCTTTATTTCGCGGCAACTCTTCTGCATACTTATTCCCAACATCTCTTTCAGATTTTAAAGTGATTGCTGGTCTCCAATCATCTTTTATCTGATCTTCTTCAGTGATTTGGACTGGCATAATTTTGATAATCTTTTGATTTGAAGTAATTATTTTGTTGCTATTTTTTGGCGAATTTATGTCCCCATCGAACAAAGGGAAACACATGTCATTATTTTCACTTTTTACAAGTTGCTCACTTGCAAATGTTGGCTTCATTTTTCCAAAATTAAAACTCGGCATGTTTTCTTCGATTTTCCATAAATCCTCAATTTTTTTTGAATTTTGTTCTTTAGCAATATTAATGAGTTCAAAGGAAATGTTAACATTCTGATCATTTCTGAGTTCTGATGCCATAATTTCATTTTCCTTTTGATTTTCTGAAGGAATAACCTTATTTTTTTGAGGCAAAGCAATAGATTTCATCATTGATAATAGTTTGTAAATATGAATAGGTAAAAAAATAAGGAATAATAGATTAATAATTGCCATTGATATATTTAAAATCCCTTTAGGTTTACTTAATGGAAGGAATTTTATTGATGTTGTAGTGAAAAATACCATTCCTTGATATTTGGAAAAGATTGTATTGAAAAAGATAGACCAAACACAGATTTTTTTCAAGAATTTGAGCAATAAAGTAGCGAAAAGATATCGTTTTGAAGAAGTCAATTTGTATTGATTTTTAGCATATCTCCAACCGATTAAAAAGCTGTATGCAATAAAAAGAATCATAAAAAGTTGAATGATATTTGAAGCTTCATTATTGATATAATATTCCGAAACATCATAATATCTGAAATTTTGTGGAAGAATGAGCAAATCCTTTTCATCAATCTCTATTTTCGGTATTGCGAATAGGTTATTAACACTACGCAATTTGAACATTGAGCTCACGTTCGGTGGGAAGTTTATTTGTAAGAATTTTAATATATAAATCAAATTCAGAAGCATTAAGCCTTGTATTAAAAAAGAGGAGTTTCCATTTAGAATTATATTGATATATAGATTACAAAGGTTGAATATATCAGCAAGGACACTTAAAGCATTAGTTGAACTTGAAATTTGTTGTTCACTTGATGAAATTATGTAATAATCTATCATCTTTATATGAGAATCTTTGTTTTGAATGTTCATGTGGTGAAGAAGAATGTCTTCAGTTGAAAGATTAAAGGAAACTGTTAAGTAGGGTCCATTGATTATATCTTCTTCGAAAGTAAAATCTATTTCAAATAGATTTTCATTTAAAATTTTTATTTGATAAGTGAAATTTGTGACGTTGTTTATGTTAAGCTTAAAGAGGTGACTGATATTGAGGGCTTGTTCATCTGACAATCCTGAGGTTAATAACACATATTTGTTTGAAGAATCAGAATATTTTAAATAGAATGATAAGGATTGTTTGATTATACATGTTTTTGAAGAATTATCATAATAGAAATTAGAGTTATTGCACAAAGCTGAAAATGGCATTAAGTGAAAGGTAGAATTCCGAAAATAAAAATAAAAAGAGTTATTATTAGATTCCTTAGAAGATATTGACAAAAAAGAATCGTCAATTAAAAATTCTTTGTATGAAATTTCGAGGTAAATAAATTGATTTTCAACAATTTTCGTAAAATTTGAATTGATTTTTTTTCCATTCAATTTTCTATAAATTAAAAGCTCTAAATTTTTTGAAATATCCACCAGATCCAATGTATCATTACTTTCAAATTTTATTTTAAAACTAAATGGATTATAAATTTCCAATAGTTTTGCTTCAAGTTCAATTTGTTTCTTACAATTTCCACTTGCATTCACAAAATAATATGCATTACATATAGTGCAATTATTAAAAATAGAACATTTTTTACAATTTCCACCACAGTTTAAACAAACTTCATTTTCCTTATAAGTATAATCAGGACATGAATCCCAACATTTACTCTTATACAGATAATTTCCTGTAGAACATTCAAAACAATTATCTTCAGCTTCACCATAACACTTTGAACATGTATTATAACAAAGAAAACATTGTTTTTTTGGCTGATAACTGTATTTCATAGGAGGACAACTTGTTTGGCAAGATCCTTCGTTTGCATATAAACTTTGATTTTTGCATTGAAGGCAATTAAGACTATCTCTTGTGCAAGTTTTGCATTGATTGTCACAAAATTGGCATTTCGTTGAGTTATCAACAAATTCATCTTCATTGCAATTATTAACACATAAATTCTCTTGTAAAAACATGTTTTGTGAACAACTCGTGCATTTGGTTTTGTTTTGTTCACAATTTAAACAATTAATATCACAATTTTCGCAGATTAAACTATTTAAGGCAAGATATTTTCCTTTACTACAATTGTTCAAACAATGATTTCCCTCTAAAACATAATTAATTTGGCAGGTGGTGCAATTACTAGCGTAGCCTATGCACATCGAACATTTATCATCACAAGGCAAACATAATCTATTGGTTTTATCTTCAAACATTCCTTCAGGACAAGAAGAAAGACAGTCTGAGCCCAAAAGATAATAGGAATTTGAACAAGAAAGACATAAATTAATGGAATCTGAGCAAGTAGAGCAAGGAAAAGAACAATTTTCACATATATTGAGATTTTTATTCCCAAAATAGCCTGATGGACAATTAAGAATGCAAATGCTTTCTGGATTTAGATAATATGGACTATTGCAAGAAGTGCATTTAATAGCTTTTGTGCATTGAGCACATTTGGAATCGCACGGCGTGCATATTCAATTATTTTTATTTCCATAGTAAACTGATATACATGATGTAACGCATTGATCGCTTTGTAAATAGGTTGAAGGAAAACATGAAGTGCACATTGTGGCAGAATTAATGCATGTTTTACAATTGATATTACAAAATTGGCAAATAAAAAGAAGTGAATCAGCAAACTTTCCAGCAGGGCAGACCAAAAGACATACTCCATTTAAAAGATAAGTGTTAACAACGCATGATAAACAATCATTTATAGCATTTCCTTGACAAGTTTGGCAAGGGAAATTACACAGATTGCAGAAGGAGCATTGCGATGCTGAACAAGGAATTATATCAGTCATATAATAATTAGGATTGCATATACACATTCCATTGGAAAGATGGCCATTTGAATAACATGATAAACATTGACTTGACGCCGGCCCAGAACAGGAAGCACAATGAATATGACAAGAGTCAACAGTGATGATAGTATCTCTGAATCCCCACGAGGCAATTGAAGCTAGAGAAGTGAGATCTGTCATAAATTTTATGGTTGTTGTGGATAAAGAATGAGAAAAATTTAATGAAATCGAGCGAACAGCATCATTATTAAGAGATGTTGCACAGAAATGCTCAGCAACATCATCATTTATATTAAATAACGAAGAACTTTTCAGAATTGAGTCAACATAAATAATAAAAGAGTTAGAATTCCATGCATCTATTTTCAAGAATGTTAGGACTATTGACAAAGAAAAATGAGGTTTTATTGAGGATAATGTAATTTGGCAATAATCATTTGCTCCAAATACATTATATCCTCCTAATAAGTAATAAGAATTGCAAGCACTTACAAGATTTAGATTTGAAGAATGACAAGTCCATTTCAATTGAACCTGTTGTGTTGTGAAGGAGTTGCTTGTGAGATCAGTGAGGAGATTGAAGAGCTCTTTTTTTTTTATAGGAATAATGAGTAACATATATATTGAATGGGATTACCTGAAAAGAGCGAAAAATGGAAGCTGTTAATCAAGAAAATTTATATTTTTATTTTGCTACAAACCAAAACCATATATTTTTTCTGGATTTAATAAAATTAAACTGTATGACTCTCAAATTTCAAAAAAAAATTTTTTATTTTTTTTAAATGCTTTTTGTAAATAACTAAAATAAAAAAAATAAATTCTTAAATATAAAAAAAACTTATCACTGATGGCTTCATTTTCATTTAATTTGGAAATGTTTTTTTGATGAGGGGGAGAAAGGG
>JFJP01047378.1_pt1 | contig 10923 bp, 7 predicted proteins | sample 431651 | NCBI WGS metagenome assembly JFJP01 (sample SAMN02602958, study PRJNA72255) | Microbial mat metagenome, whole genome shotgun sequencing project. | biome: fresh water; feature: sink hole; material: water; isolation source: purple microbial (photo- and chemosynthetic) mats found in...
GCTCATTTAGATTATGTCATTTTCGAAGTCGGTCTGGGTGGAACGTATGATGCGACAAATATTTTCCCCAATTATTATAGCGTGATTACAAAACTCGGCCTGGATCATCAGAATATTCTGGGGAACACATTGATTGAAGTTGCTCAAAATAAGTTTGGAATTGTAAAGCCGAACTCAGTTGTGGTGCATCATCAATTACCGAATGTGGTGCTGAGTTTAAAATCTGCAACAGCAACTTGGATTCCTGCGAAGTCTGTACAGTCGCGATTTCAAAATAACCATTGGTTTTTAGACTCTGATTGGGGGTCGGCAGAAATTAATATTTCCGGCGAACGTGCTGTTGAAAATGCAGCAACGGCACTGACTTTATTTGAAGTTTTGGGTTTTAGTGTTCAGGAACATTTGACAGCGCTGACTCAAATTCGTTGGCAGGGACGAATGCAAAAAATAAACTGGTCTGGGATTTCTTCTCCGGTTTATTTGTCTGGTGATCATAATATTCAAGGGATAGAGTCCCTTATTCAAATTTTAAGTCACTATGAATGGAATGAGCTTCATTTGATTGTTGGTATTGGACACGATAAGTCCTGTGAGGAGATGTTTGATTTACTGCTGAAGTTACCAAGAGTAAAAATATATCTGACTCAGACTCCATTTAAAGGTCGATTGATCGAACAATATCCAATTGAAATTATAAACAGAGCGATTCTAAAAAATCCGAATTGTCTTGAAATTTTAAACTCGCTCCATCCTGAAAAAAATGATCTTGTTGTTGTGACAGGGTCACTTTATTTAGTGGGTGAAGTTTTAAAATCTCTAAAAAATAATGAAAAGTTTAATTAACCTGGAAAATCTTTACGAGTAAAAAGGCTGTGAGTATTTAAACCTACAGCTTTTAATTTTTGAATGGATTCGTCGCCTCCGCGTTGAATAACACAAATCACATCCGTTGTTATTGCGCCAATTTTACGAAGATCTGCTGCACTTAAGATGACCTGTCCGCCAGATGTAACAACATCTTCAATAATACATACCTTTTTGCCGTTAACGTCGATACCTTCGGCGAACTGGCAGGTTCCGTATTCTTTAGCCTCTTTACGTACAAAACAGACGGGAAGGCCTGTTTTGAGGGACAAGGCCGTAGCGATGGGAATGCCGCCCATTTCAAGTCCTGCAAGTATTTCTGTGTCCTTTGGAATTAATGTTTTCAGGTGTTCAGCAATAGAATTTAAAATTTTAGGATTGGATTCAAGGCGATATTTATCAAAATACTCATTCGATATTTGACCACTGCGAAGTTTAAATTCTCCGGTGATGTGACATGTTTTATAGACCTTCAGTGCTAATTCTTCGCGATTCATAAAATAGCTCCTTTTGAATAGTGAACCTAAGAATGGTGTCAGATTGATTGGCTCACTTTATGCTTACTCTATGCTTAGTTGTATGGATAAGGAAGGTTTAGCGCTACGTATGATAATTAAAGACAGCTTAAAATATATTCAAAATGATCAGCGTGCGCATAAGCCACATCGGACAGAATATCAAACTATTCGTCTTTTCGTGATCTTAGGAGTGTTGACTGTTGTTTTTGTTTTGTTGATTCGATTAGTTCAAAATGGCTCTGCAGGCTCGATAGGGTTTGGAACCGTTCAAAGAGTACCGACGAGTCAGATCGAGGCAACTGAAAATAAAAAATACAAATAGGTAGTTATTTGCGCAAATTCTTTTTACGTTGTTGCCATTGATCAAGCGCGTACTTTCGCATATCCTCAATGTTATCAAACTCATCCACAATCTCAACACCAAGTAGAGTTTCCACACAGTCTTCTAAGGTCACAAGACCTGTGATCACTCCGTATTCATCAGAGACTAAAGCGAGGTGGTCTTTTTTCTTGATAAAAAAATCAAGGGCATGGGAAACAGTCATGCTTTCGGAAACTGAAGCAACTGGTACAATCAGATCGCGAATATTTTTTGTGTGTTGATCTTGCGATAAGGCTTCAAGAATTTTATAGCGGTGGGTGAGGCCAATAATATTATCTAGGGACTCCTCAAATACAGGAATTCTAGAAAATCGAATCGGTCGAAATTTTTTAGAAACTTCTTCTACATTTTGTGAAGCATCTAAAGCCATAAATACTGATCGGGGAGTCATAATATCTGACACGAAAATTTTATCGAGCATCATCAGGTTTTTAATAATCAGAGATTCTTTAACTTTGAGAGTGCCTTCCTCGACGCCGATTTCTGCACTTTTGATCATTTCATCACGTGTGATATCAGGCTCTTCAGAAGGTGTGCTCAGCGATTTTGATACCCATTCAGAAATTTTCACAAATGGATATAATGCGACGATCATAATTTGAACGGAGTAGGCCGTAAAAAGTGCTAAAGTCTTAGCGTTATTTTTTCCTATTGTTTTTGGTAGAATTTCTGAAAAAATCAAAATCAAAAAAGTCAGAAAGAGTGAGAAAAAAGTAACCCAGTACTCGCCAAACTCATGATGAACAAGGTAGCCAATCCAAGCAGAGCCCAAAGTATGCGAAATCGTATTCAAGGTTAAAATTGCAGAGAGAGATCGGTCCGTATTTTCAGTAATATTTTTCAAGAGTAGTGCTGATTTTGGTTTTTCCTCGACTTCGACGGCCACAAAAGCAGGTGACAAAGATAAAAGAACAGCCTCACAAAGTGAGCAGATAAATGAAATAAAAATGACGATCAAAAACGAAGAAATGATTAAAAACATTGAAGTCTTAGTCTAGCACCTTAGCTGATTCTAGGCACGGAAGATTTTTTTTTAATTATATTTTGAGCTTACTAAAGCCTCATTGATGAGCTCGATTTAGGTCTTGTATAATATTATAAGATCGTTTTTTGAATCCAATCATAATAACTCGGATTCATCACGTTTGTATAAACTGCAAAACCAAAGCAGTCCAATTTATTTTGCGGATCGATAATTTCTTTATCTTCATCAAACCAGCGATTTCCAGAAACAACTCCGATCGTCATATATTTTTGAGTCTCGGGATTGAAAATTAATCCTGGTCCGCCAGAATCTCCGCTGCAGATCCCGCGTTGATCGTGTTGATCAACTTGGATCGTGAGCTGATTGATTTCATAAGAAGAGATGACTTTGGTCACTTGGAAAAGCTCTCCTAAATTTTTTTTTGACTCTGCTTCTGAAATATTTTTTAAGTTTGAACGCATGCCATATCCTGCCATTGTGAGAATCATCGTTGAGCTTAAATCTTGTGGACTTGCAAGTTCTGTGACGTTCTCTTCGGGGATTTCATTTTGAAGCTGAATCAATGCCAGGTCATCAGGAGAACCTCCCAAGGTTGTTTTTTTATAATTGGGGTGGATAAATATTTTTTTTGCCGCATACCAAAGCTTTGAATTAAATTTCGTCTTCCAAGGTTTACTTGAAAGTACAATATAAATCGACTCTGGTGATTGGTCTTCTGAAGCAAGAAGTCCTTTCAGGCAATGCGCAGCTGTCAAAATAAATTTTTGAGTGATTGCGGAAGCTGTGCATTGTCCACTTTGCTTTGCGGTGAAGCCACCCTTGGGGGTTTTGAGGAGTTGTGCTCCAGTCGCTAAGTAGAGAACTTTTTTTGATAAAATTTCGTTTGATAATACCTCTGTGCCATTGAGGATTTCATTTTTTGTCGTCGGATTATTTCGATCAGAGTAAGATTGTGACTTATGTTGAGCACAGCCACTGAATTGTTGCGAGACTCCAAGAATTAAAATGACAAATAAAATTTTTATAAACCCTGTCTCGTTTGTTGACATCTAAACCCCCCGGTTTTTGGTTTAGGATCAAACATATGGCTTATGCCCGTATTTTGATTCTAACCATTGTCTTGTTATGAGAACAAAGCAAGGCATCGGCCAAAGGCGAATCTTCGAATTAAGATAAACAAACGATGAATTATCGTTCCTAAGTCTGGAGCCTTTAGTCAGACGGACAAAGGTGTATTTTTTTGATAAAAGTGCCGCGGCACATTGGGATGTTTGTGGGAATAGTTTAAAATAAGGCTTGTGGTACGTACGTTGAAAATGAGTTTAAAATATTTAATTCATTTATGTTTTCTGATTTTCATGATCGGAACTTGGACAAGCTGTACCAAAAATGTTCTTGCCGGTAAATCATCAAAAATAGATCCTGGGCATTTAATTGAGGCGCCACTAGCCTTTGAATTAATATCTGCAGTTCCAGGTGTACAACAGGCGACAATTCATTTTCCGACTGTGTTAAATGCAGCCTCATACGAAATTTTTTATAAAGATGCGGCTTCGATAATTTGGATACAAGCACCTTCAGTAACTGTATCTCCGGCCATTGTGACTGGTTTAACGAATGGTGTGAATTATGATTTTAAAGTTTTAGCATCGAATATTGCTGGTTTTGCTGAATCAAACACTTTACAAGCAATGCCGAATAGTTTACCGGATCCTTTTTTATTGACAACATTAACTTCAGGTGACGCTCAACTTTTTGTCAGCTGGACGAACACGACAGGTATTGGTCCTATCACTTACACAGTTCGCTACGGAACGGCCACTGGCGTATACACAACAACTGCTTCTACAAATGCGACGAGTCCCTTTACAATATCGGGTTTGACAAACGGAACGACGTACTACGTTCAAGTTTTTGCAACTAATTACATTGGCGAAACACCAGCGCTTAACGAACTTTCTGCAATACCGAGTGATTTGCCAGATATTCCGACGGCATTGAGCTTAAATGGTTCGACGGGTACGACATGTAATTTAAGTTGGACGGCGTCGACAGGAATTCCGCCGATTGTGTATTCTGTGAAACAGGCTTTTGCGCCGACATCCGCAGCAGCATCAGGCACTCCCATCGGTAGCTGTACTTTAATTACTCCAACATCATGTGTGATTTCGGGATTGAATGCGGGTGTCAGTTATAATTTTTCAGTTGCTGCAAGTAATGGCGCGGGAAGTTCACCTGATTCTCCAGATATCACCTGTGATCCAGTTTCAGATTCATTCACGCTGACAAGTGCTGCGGCAACATCTTCAACGACTGTGGACGTTGTTTATCCTGCGATTGCTGGAGCGACTTCTTATACGACTCGATATTCGATCATCCCAGGTGCTGCGGCGATTGGTGCGGTCGGGTGTTCAGCAATTCCGGGACAAACTTGTTCGGTATCAGGTCTTGCGGCAAACACCACGTATTATTTTACGACGATTGCCAGGTCATCCAGTTCAAGCGTGACGGCTTCAGCTGAATTAAGTGTCACAACACCAAGTCCGCCGACTTTGCCTATGGGTTTTACTTCGACAGGCTCGACAGGAACGACTTGCATTTTTAATTGGTTAGCTTCTGGTGGAACCCCAACGATTACTTACACGATAAAAAGATCTACAATACCAGGAACTTCGGATGCCAGTGGAACAGCAGTGGCTGCATGTGATGGAATCTCAGGAGTGACATCGTGTTTGGACAACACGATGGTTGCTGGCACTACTTATTATTATTCACTACGTGCGTACAATGGCGGAGGTCCCTCTGCGGCAACAAGTGAAGTCAGTTGTCGTGCGATTGAAAATCCATTTTCGATCACAAGTGTTGTTCAATCCAATAGCCGATTAACAGTCACTTGGCCAAGTGTGGCCGGAGCTTCGGCATACACTGTTCGTTATGGATTTGCCCCGGGTAGCTATCCGACAATATCATCAACAAATGCAACAAGTCCTTATCAACTCAATGGTTTAGCAAATGGGACGACTTATTATATCATGGTCACGGCAACAAATTCGACATCCACTCAAGATGCAGCCTCTGAAGGAATTGGAACTCCGTTTAATTCTCCACCAGTGGCGAATACAATAACGCCTGCGAGTTTTAGTGAAGACTCGAACAGTATTATTACGCTTTCATACACTGATGTCGAGGGTAACAATCCATCAAGCTGTTCAACATCAGCTTTAACGAATTTAACTTTAACAACACCATGTACTTGTGCGGCAGGGGTTTGTACGGTTGAGGTTCGAGGAACCTCAGACTACAGCGGACCTGCGACATTTAATTATACAATCACTGATATCGGCGGAACTTCTAATTCGGCTCTCGCGAGTATGACAATTAATCCGATCAATGATGCCCCTGTGATTCCTGCAATTTCGCCTCAATCCGTTGCTGAAGATGGAACACTCGTATTAAATTTTAACTTAAGTGATGTTGACAGTGTGGTGACTTGTTCTGCTGTTCACTTATCGGCAACATCATCAAATGCTTCAGTTGTTGTAGGGAGCACTATAGTTTTTGGAGGGACTGTTCCAAATTGTACAGCAACCATTGTGCCGGTGGCTGAAGCAACAGGTACAACGACCATAGCAATCACCGCAAATGATAATGGTGCTCCCAATTTACAAGATGTTGAATCCTTTGTTTTAACGGTGAATGCGGCCAATGATGCTCCAATAATTGGTGCAATTACAGATCAATCTGTTGCTGAAGATGTTATAAGTGCTCCGATCTCTTTTACAATTTCAGATGTCGATAATGTTTTAACATGTCTTGGTAGCGTGACGGCGACATCTGGAACACCTGCAATTGTTGCTAATGCGGGATTGATTGTTGGTGGAACGGCTCCCAATTGTACTTTAACAGCTCAATCTGTGTTAAATCAGAGTGGCGGTCCTGTCGTCATTACTGTTGTTGTTTCAGACGGTACGTTGTCAGCGACAAGAACATTTAATTTAACTGTGACTGCGGTCGATGACGCGCCTGTGGTCTCAGCGATTGCCAATCAAACAGTGAATGAGGACATCGCGACGAGTGCCTTAGCTTTTACGATCACAGATATTGATAGCACTCTGAATTGCACAACTGGAATTACTAAAGGATCATCAAATACCACAATAGTTCCTGTTCTAAATATAGTTACAGCGGGAACAGCTCCAAATTGTACAGTGGTTGTGACTCCTGCAGCAAATCAAAACGGTGGGCCTGTGACGATTACTTTGGGGGTGACTGATGGAACTAATACGACGAACACGACATTTAATACAACATTTACTTCGATTTTAGATATCACATCAATCACTTTGCCGACGGACGGGGTATATGTTCAGGATCAAAATTTAGATTTCACCGTCAATTTCGAAGGTAATGTGAATGTCACAGGGACTCCTCGTTTGGCGCTCACTGTGGGCACTGCAGCTCGGTTTGCATCTTATGTTTCTGGATCAGGAACTTCTGCAGTACTTTTCAGATATACTCCAACAAATCTTTCAGTCACCGATGATTATGATGGAAATGGAATTGCCTTTGCGACAGGGGCTGTTGATTTAACGGGTGCTACGATTATTGACTCAACAAGTTTATTAGCGGCAACAGTGACGTATACTCCTGGAGTTACGACAGGAATTTTAGTCGATGCCCGAACTTATTCGTACTCAGTTGCTTACTCTGCAAATCATGTCGATGAAACGGTAGGTGCAATTACGGCAACACTCACCTTAACCCAAGCTCCTTTAATTGATTTAACATTTCCGATTGAAATTAGTGGAACAGCTTCAGTTGGTAGTGATTATTCAACAACGTTAGGAGCTTCACTGACTGTTCTTGCGGGGGCAACCACGGCAACGGGTACTGTGACAATCATAAATGATGCTGTTCCAGAAAACTCTGAAAGTGTGATTGTTAATGTTACAGAACCTTCGACACGAACTCAGTATTTAGGTGCTGCCTCAGCAGCGGCGCTCACAATTAATGCCAATGATAATTCAAATTATCCAACTCAAATCGGTCAAACCGCTTTTTCGACCTGTGCCATTAATCAATCGAACAAATTATTTTGTTCAGGAAGTAATGCCTTTGGAATGTTGGGTGTTGGTGATTTAAATTACCGCACAACTTTTACGGCTGTGGATTCGGCAACAGATTATCAAACAATAGGAACAGGGGCCGCTGGAATTTATTCTTATACAAATTGTGCAATTACAACGACAGGTGTTTTAAAATGTTGGGGATATAATACTTACGGCGCTGTTGGTGATGGCACAACAACTCATCGTTCTTCGCCAGTGGTTATTGACGGTGGTACAAATTATTCGAAAGTTTCAAATGGTTATCACGGTGCTTGCGGGATCACGACAGCAGGAGTTTTAAAATGCTGGGGCTACAATCCGTATTATCAAGTGGGTGACGGAACAACATCAAATAGAACATCACCTGTTGTTGTTGATGGCGGAACGACGTATTCACAAGTTGTTCGTGGTATTCACAGCACGTGTGCGATCACGACAACAGGAGTTTTAAAATGTTGGGGTTATAATGCGAATGGAACAGTCGGTGATGGAACAACGACCAATGTGACTAGTCCTAAGATTATTGATGCAGGAACTAATTATTCAATATTAACGGGTTCAATGAGTTATACGATGTGTGCGATCACGACAACAGGAGTTTTAAAATGTTGGGGTCTGGGTACGAGCGGACAAATCGGTAACGGAGCTAGCTCAACACGATTAATTCCAACAGTTGTTAATAGTGGAATTGGGGTACCGATAGAAATTACAATATGGGTCTTTCTGTTCTTTCAACCGGTACTGCTTATTATTCACCACAAACACTTCATACTGGTGAAAGTTTTTCACAAGTTATTGTGAATGATCAGCGGATGTGTGCGTTGAATTCATTCAACATCATGAAATGTGCCGGAGAACGACACATGGGACTTATGGCCGATGGAATAACTTCACAGCTTCATAGTTTTACGGCTGTATCTGGCTTGGACCAATTTTCGTCCTTCAGTTTAAATGGTCAATACATGAGTTCTGGTATAAAATCTGATGGTTCACTTTGGATATGGGGTTTTGGACGTACGAGCTCAGATTACATTGGCGATGCTTCTGTCCAAGAGATGGCTTTATCACCACAACAAATTTTGATTACAACCGGTTCTACTTTTACAACAGTTTCAAAAGGTAATAAGCACACATGTGCCATTCGATCAGATCAGAAATTATATTGTTGGGGTTTCAACACGAATGGGGGTGTTGGTGACAATACAACAACGAATCGAGCATTACCCGTAGCCGTTGATGCCGCTTCAAATTATATCGATGTTTCTGCAGGAAATGGATTCACGTGCGGAATTACGTCCGCAGGAGTGCTCAAGTGTTGGGGACGTAACGCCAGTAACAGTTTAGGTGATAACACAACGACTCAAAGAAATGCACCGGTTGTGATTAACGCTGGAACTTCGTACAAAGCACTGGCACAAACATCACACTATACAATGTGTGCAATCACTTCGACGGATCAGTTGAAATGCTGGGGCTATAATTATTATGGTCAGGTCGGCGTTGGTGGAACAACGAATACGGCTATACCAACGGTAGTTGATACCGGGGTATCGTATAAATCAGTTGTTGCGAGTATTGAACACACATGCGGTGTCACGACGACTGATGAGCTTAAATGCTGGGGACGAAATGCAAGTTATCAATTGGGTGATGGCACAACCACAGATCGACAGTTGCCTGCGATATTTAATTCGGGAACGAGCTATACAGCTGTAGGACTTAATGGTTCTGGTTTAACATGCGGAATCACAAGTGCTGGGGTACTACATTGCGCAGGATCTCGAACGGCTGGTTTGGCTGCTACGACAACTCAGGATGGGATTGGACAAAGTGCAAGTGTTTCTATAGTTGATATGGGGACGACATACACGAATCTTTACTCTGGCTACAGTTCTTTGTGTGGTCGTACTAACCTAGGGCTTACAAAATGTGTTGGAGATAATATATATGGACCATTCTTGGGATTAACTTCAACTTTGTTTACGACGGGTTTGCAGTTTGGAACAGGGACGGCGACAAATACATTAACACCGATCGGTGCATTGCCTTAATTCAATGAGACTAGACTTTCGTTAGGAATGAACACTTGCTTAACGAGAACAGTTCATTAGTTTTCAAATCATTGATAAAGTGATAACGTATGAATTTATTTGGTTTTTCTTTGTTTATCTGTGTGATTGTCATTTCATTAAACACATGGTCTCAAACCGATTACAAAACAGCGCGAGTCAAATGCCGTGAATCATCTGCAGGAACTGTTTATGGAAATAAACAATGCACGCCTGACTTTGGATTAAGTGGATCCTCTGAAATTCTGACTCATTTTGCGTATCGTGGATTAAGCTACAGTGATACTCAACCGAGTTTTATCTCAAGTTTTTTGTATAACTTTGGCTCGCAATTTAGATTAGGTGCTTGGGGCGCCAGTCTTAATTTACCAGACTCAACGTTGTGGATGAAGCTAGTTATGGAAATTCAATTAAAGTTTGCTGAGCAGCATGATGTCACATTGTTTATTCACAAGGATCAATTTTACTCTAACGGCGAGCGAAATGGAATTGAGTTTGGTTTGAATTATTATTTTTTAGAAAAATTTTATTTAGGGCTTTCTACTAAAGATAATTTCGAAGCTACAAAGACCCCTGCAGAATACTTTTCGTTCGCACATATTATTCCAATTGCGAAGGCATTTAGTTTTTCCTACAAATTAGGTTATACGAATCAACGCGCTGAAGAATATGAGAGTTACTTTGATGGAAAAATATCTATGGCCTACGATCTAAAAAATAGCACTTTTGAATTTGGTGTTACTGATATGTCATCAAAAGATAAATATAATCAAAAAGCTGAACCACATTTTTATGGATCCCTTCTTGCGTACTACTAAATTTTTTTCTATTTGTATTATAGTTTTTTTATTTGCACAGAGTATTTTGTCAAACCCATTGCGTCCCGATCAAAAACCGAAAAATACAGCGGAGAGTAGAGCTGAGGCCAAAAAAAAATCAGAAATTGAAGTTGTAAAGTGGCCCAAACCCAATAAATTTCATACTGCTCTTCAGTTTT
>JFJP01040631.1_pt1 | contig 10922 bp, 7 predicted proteins | sample 431651 | NCBI WGS metagenome assembly JFJP01 (sample SAMN02602958, study PRJNA72255) | Microbial mat metagenome, whole genome shotgun sequencing project. | biome: fresh water; feature: sink hole; material: water; isolation source: purple microbial (photo- and chemosynthetic) mats found in...
TGGATAAAAGAAGTGGCTGCCGATTATGGTAAAAAGCTAGGCGAAATTGCATTCGTTTTTTGTTCGGATGCGCGTATATTGGAAGTAAACAAACAGTATTTGAATCACGATTATTATACCGACATTATTACGTTTGATTATACAGAAGCCTCTGTCATTTCGGGTGACATTTTTATTAGTATAGACACTGTAAAAAGCAATGCTGAGGAGTTTTCACAAAACTTCATTACTGAATTGCACCGAATTATAATTCATGGCATTTTGCACCTTTGTGGGCAAGATGACAAAACACCCGAATTAAGATTGGAAATGACCCGAAAAGAAAATGCAGCACTCGGGAAACTCCAATTGAAAGAATAAAAAACTAGCTCTTAATTCGAGACAATTCATTCTTTCAAGTTGAGATGAACTAGTGGCTCAATAGTTCGACAATCTTTTACCTACTTTTGATACAAAATACTAGCCGACGATGGCGCCACAGTAAATATAGTGTCGTTACCAGATGCAAGACCGCTCAAATTTATTTGCCCATCGTGGCATACTACGTTCCATTCGCCTGCTGGGATAGTTACTTTCACCGCTTTTCTATTTCCATTATATAGCACTACAATATCTTTCCATTCTTCGCCATTCACGTGGTCGGTAAGTGTAAAGCCCACCACATTGGGCACAAGCAATGGTAGGAATTTAAGGTGCTGTTGCATCATTTCCTGATTTGGAATTCTAAATGCCGAGTGCGATTTACGCAAAGCAATCAATCCTTTGTAATAATCTACTATGTCTTTATTACTTGTTTTAAAATTCCAATCAATTTTATTGATAGAATCGGGTGATTGATAGGTGTTGTGAATGCCTTTTTTATTTCGGTAAAGCTCTTCACCCGCATATATAAATGGAACTCCTTGCGAAGTAAACACTACCGTTTGGGCCAATTTGTTAAAGCGAATTAACTCATCATCAGTAGCATCTAATGGTTTTGCCTCATTAAGTTTATCCACCAAACACAAATCATCGTGACAAGAAACATAGTTAATAATTTGAGAGGGGTGATTGGTATAGGGTGCTTTTGAATAAATCAACTTCGAATAATCTACTTGCGAATGCTGAGAGGCACCAACAACACCAAATTTCACACTTTCTTCTAAGCTATCAATTCCCGAAACAAATCCTGGTATTTCAGCTTGCATCCAACTACCTCTCAATGCATCACGAATATCATCACTAAACACAGCAATATTATCCAACTGTTTTGCATTCTTCTTTACAGCGCGTTTTTCCTCTGCCAATGGCGAACTGGCAGCAGTCCAACCTTCGCCATATACAAAAATGGCAGGGTCAATTTTATCCAAAGCAGCACGAATTGCATTCATTGTTTCAATATCATGAATACCCATCAAATCGAAACGAAAACCATCAATATGATATTCAGTTGCCCAATAAACAACAGATTCCACCATGAATTTACGCATCATGGCACGTTCTGAAGCAGTTTCATTGCCACATCCAGAGGCATTTGACCAAGTACTATCGGCATTCATTCGGTAAAAATAATCTGGCACCAGCAAATTAAGGTGAGAGTTTTTGCTTGCAGCAGTATGATTATACACCACATCCATTATCACCCGTATTTTTGATTGATGCAACGCCTGTACCATTTGCTTGAACTCGCGTATACGTGTAACAGGATTGTACGGATTAGTAGAATAACTTCCTTCGGGCACATTGTAATTTACTGGATCATAACCCCAATTGTATTTATTTTCATTCAACCGAGTTTCATCTACCGAAGCATAATCGAAAGAGGGCAGCAAATGTACATGTGTAATGCCCAACTCCTTCAAGTGGTCGATGCCAGTAGCTTCGCCAGCTGAGTTTTTGGTACCATGTTCTGTAAATGCTAGAAATTTCCCTTTATTTTTAATGCCCGAGCTAGGCGAAACTGAAAAATCACGCACATGCACTTCGTAAAGAATTATGTCGGTGAAATTTTTCAGAGCAGGACGCACATCATTTTCCCAACCATCGGGGTTTGTTTCGGCAAAGTCAATGATTGCGGCACGTTTTCCATTCACGCCTGTGGCTTTCACCCACATCCCTGGCGTTTCATCCAACCACACATCCTTAATTTTCACTTGAAAAGTATAAAACTTTCCTTTCAAATCTTTCTCCACTTCAAGGAACCAAGTTCCATTTTCATCACTTTTCATGTCAATATTTTCATACGCCCCACCTTCATCGCCCTTGTCATAAAGCAATAATTTTACTGCCGTGGCAGTTGGTGACCAAATTCTAAACTTAGAAGATTGAGCAGAGTAGGTCAGTTCCAAATCAGAACCTTCGTACACTGGATAATCATCGAAAGTAGCATAGTTGGTTTTACCATTACAAGCACTTAATATCAAACAAATAAGAGACATAAGAACAAATTTGATTTTCATAAATAGTAGTATTGAAGGTATGCTTAGAAATTTAACTATGTGTTGAAGTGAAGATAAAAAAACAATTACTTAATACCATTGCGAATAAGCAATGCATCGATGGTTGGCTCTTGCCCTCTAAATCGTTTATACAAGACCATAGGATGCTCTGTACCTCCTTTCATCAATATATTTTGACGGAATGAAGCGGCTGTTTTTTTATCGAAAATACCATTTTTCACAAAAACCGAATAAGCATCAGCGTCCAGCACCTCTGCCCACTTGTAACTATAATAGCCTGCAGCATACCCCCCCGAAAATATGTGACCAAACGTAGGACTCATGGCAGTATTAGGTACAATAGGCAGAATTTGTGTTGGCGCCATTGCATTCTTTTCGTAGGATATAGCATCTCCGTCAAATGGAGTTTCGATAGTATGCCAAGCCATATCTAAGTAACTAAAACTTAACTGGCGCATACATAAATAAGCAACATTAAAATTCTCTGAAGCTTTAATTTTTTGGATTAATTCAGCAGGGATTTTTTCGCCTGTTTGATAATGAGTGGCAAAGCCATCTAGAAACTCTTTTTCGGATGCCCAGTTTTCCATAATCTGAGATGGCAATTCTACAAAGTCACGATACACATTTGTTCCTGACAGCGATTCGTAATTGCACTTTGTGAGCATACCGTGCAGCGCATGTCCAAATTCGTGCAAGAAGGTTGTAACTTCGTCGAAAGTTAATAATGCTGGTTTCGTTTCAGTAGATCGTGTGAAATTCATCACGATGGTAATTTGTGGACGACTATCCTCTTTATCAATAATCCATTGTGCTTTAAATTCATTCATCCAGGCGCCCGAACGTTTTCCATCGCGTGGATGAAAGTCGGTGTAAAGCACCGATATGAATTTCCCATTCTCGTCAGTTACATCATAAGCATCTACCTCTGAATGGTATACAGGAATACTTGTATTTTTTGTAAATTTAATTCCATACAATCGAGTGGCTAGTCCGAAAACCCCTTTCTTCACATTTTCTAATTCAAAATAGGGCTTCAGCATTTCATCATTTATTGCATATTTCTCATCTTTCAGTTTTTCGGAATAAAAAGACCAATCCCAAGGTTGAAGAACAAAATAGGCACCATTGGCGGTAGCATAATCTTGCACAGCAGCATACTCTTTTAATGCAGCAGGCTTGTAGGCCGCTATAAGTTTTGTGTGCAAATCGTACACATTCTCTTTGTTTTCGGCCATACGATGTACCAACATATAATCTGCATAAGATTTATGCCCTAGTAAATTGGCAATCTTTAGTCGTATGTTAGCAATATTTTTTACAATGTCGCGGTTATCATATTCTCCGCCTATCATACATTTTGTGGAATTGGCCATGTACAATTCGCGACGAATATCACGGTTCTCGGCATACTTCATAACTGGTACTATGGTGGTAGTTTTCAAATTGAGCAACCAACCCTCTTTGCCAGTTTTCATTGCATTAGCGGCCAGCATGTCCAATACATCTTGCGGTAGCCCTTTCAACAAGGTTTTATCTGTAATCAACAATCCAAATTTGTTGGTTTCTTTCAATACATTTTGCCCGTATTGAAGTGTTAGCATACTTAAGTCTTTGGACAATTCTTTGTAAATCGATTTATCACTTTCCGACAAATTGGCTCCGTTATCAGCAAATCCATCGTAGGTGTTTTTCAACAACATTTGATCCTCTACCGAAAGATTCAATTTGTCTTTTTGCTCGTATACAGCTTTTACCTTTGCAAAAAGCTTATCATTCAATTGGATATAATTGGAATGTTCTGACATGAGTGGAGAAATCGTTTCGGCAATAGCTTGCAATTCGTCAGAAGTCTCGGAGCTCAACAAGTTGTAGAACGGCGAACTTACCTTATTGAGAAACAGCCCCGAGCGTTCAAGGGCTACAATTGTGTTTTTAAAAGTTGGAGCTTCTGGATTATTGACAATAGCATCTATTTCTTTTACTTGCTCTTTCATGGCAGCATCAAAAGACGGCAAATAATACTCCGTTTTAATCTCATTAAATGGAATAGTTTGATGCGGGGTAGTGTACGGTTTTAAAAACGGATTTTTCAGTTGTGCTGAAGCAACAATAGATATTGCAGTCATAATTACTAGTATTTTTATTTTTCTCATATTAATATTTATTTTAATTTGTCCAAAGTACGTTCTCCAAAAAGAACTAAGTATTTGTTTGATATACAAAGTTATACTATTTTTTGATTAACCGTTGAGTCAAATGTGCATCAGCTGTTATTGCTTTGAGTATATACACACCTTTAGGTAAATCGGTAATATCAATAATGCCGGAAGCTGGGGCTTGGGTGTGGTATTTCATCACTTGACCTTTCAAATCCGATATTGTCCACGAATTAAGATTATAGCGATGTATATCTACGTAATACATCCCTTCTGATGGATTGGGATATACCGAAATCCAATTTACTGATTTATCATTGAAATTTGTTGAAATTCCTGTATCAACGGATGGAATATAACTAATTGATAGTTGCTTTGCTTTCTGAATTACCAATTCCGAATTAAACAGGTAGGGTATATATGAAGCCGTAAGTTCACCAGTAGTGCCACCCCAAAAGTTATATTTTGATTCCATTAAGTTGGCTCTATCAGCCGTAAAGTTGGAATAATGAATCGAAATTGTAGATCTCAATTCATTATATATTGGCATATACAACTTTTTGTTTACAAGTCTTCCACTACCATCATACTCATTTTCATATCGTACATCAACGCCCCAAAACATATCCTTCCAGTACTGATTTGTTTCATAAACAATCTGATTACTTGCATTATAATCATAATCTGTACGCTGCGAATGGATCCATTGTTGTAATCCTGTATCCCATTTTTTTGTGCGCAATGACGTTACAAGTGATGACGCTGAAGGGCTATAATACCAATTAATTAACTGATAATTTATCCACAAACCATTTCCTTCTTTTAGTTGGGTCAACTGGGTAGCGATATTTCCATTTGAATTGTAAGTAAAAGTAGATTGGTAACTAGATTGAATAGCGCCTAAAGAATAAGAGCTTGTAATTAAAGTTTGAACGTTACCATTCGGGAATTTTGTATAGCTTGTCACTTCTGATAGTTCCCAACTAGCATTGCGCAAAAAAAACTCCGACTTTAAAAATATAGTACTTTGCGGATAATCGTAATTGACCTTTCGAAATGGAGACATAATTCCATTTTGCAAACTGCTGTGTACCTCGGTTGTTAGTATCCCATTTGGATAATCAAAGTCGATTATATAGTTTACTAACCATTCGTTATTCACCCAAACCCGCTCTTTATGACTAACGCACTTATTGCCTGAATACACCCATTCTTTTTGAGATTTTCGTATCCAATCAGTGCCCGCTTTGTAGTATTTAGTTTCCAACACCTTATCTCCACTGCCATTATAAAGATAGCCATATAGGAAAGTGCTGTCTGCATCTAAAACTTGTATCTCGGTAATAAGCAAATTTTCGGCAGAATATGCATCAGTATTCATTATGCCCATTAATAACAATAGGCCTACAAATACTTTTGTGAATATATATTTCATGCAAATAAAATCTATCAGTAAAAAATTCTCCAAAAATACAAATAAAATACCGATACGCAATTAATTTATAATTAAATTAGCTATGTATTAAGTAATGACAACAATCAGTATGTTAGCTTTTTGAGCAAAAAAGCTAGCTCAAAATGGCAGTTACAAAAAACCATACAACTAAAGTACAGCATACAAAATGAGTTCTATAAAAAGAACTTTCAGTTTAAAATGCGAACTTCAAACATCTGTTTAACGATTAAATTGAATATATCGAGGCTCGCTTGGTATGTAATCATCTTTGTCCCATAATGAACTAGTAATCATCAAATCGGCGCTATATCTGTTGCAAGCTATTGGCACATTGTGTACTCGACATTGGCGAAGTAACATTTGAATATCAGCCTCGTGAGGTTGTGAATTTAAGTCGTCAATCAAAAAGACAGCCAAATTAACCTGCTTCCGAACTACCAATGCAGCTATCTCCGCATCGCCGCCCAAAGGCCCTGAATTCATACAAGTTATATCCACTTCTACTCCTTTGGCGAGCAAGGCCTGTTGAATTAAACTTCCAGTAGTACCAGTACAAATTAATTTGTGTTTTGACAACATGTCGGCATTAAAAATTGCCCATTCTACCATATCTGCTTTGCGCCTATCGTGCGCAACCAACGCAATAGTTAATTGTTTTTTCATTCTCTTTTATTTTAATAAATTGGCTCACAAAGTTAGGAATTATTATCATTGCTCAAAGTAAAGCTGTAAAAAATCTTGATTTTATAACAAAGGGATAGTTTTAGCTAAAAAAATAGCTATTTTTGTATCGGGAATGCAGACAGTGTCATTTTTTATATTCGTATAATTCTTTTACAAATTAGGCTTACCAAAACAAAAATACACCATTAGAAATTAGACTACAAATAACATGAAAAAAACTCTTGCCATCATTGCACTATGCTTATCAATATCAAGTATTTACTCACAACAACATAAGCGTGAAATGCGTGCGGTATGGATAGCCACTGTAGCGAATATCGATTGGCCAAGCCAACGCAACCTTAGCTCTAAAGCCCAGCGCGAAGAAATGCGAGCCATGCTAGATGGATTGGCAAAAAACAATATAAATGCCATAGTAATGCAAATACGACCTACGGCAGACACTTTTTATCCATCGCAATTGGAGCAGTGGTCGCACTGGCTTACCGGAAAGCAAGGCACAAAACCCAATCCATACTACGACCCACTACAATTTATTATAGAAGAAGCTCATAAGCGCTGTATTGAAGTGCATGTTTGGTTAAATCCTTATCGTGTTACTAATTCCGACAATTTGGATGTACTCAATAAAGACAATTTGTACTTCAAAAACAAAGATTTATTTGTGAAATATGGTGGCAAATACTATTTTGAGCCAGGAATGGACGAAACGCGTGAGTTTTTGAACCGAGTAGTGGAAGATGTAGTAGAAAGATACGACATAGATGCCATTCATTTCGACGACTACTTCTACCCTTATCGTGTGGCCAATGAAGAATTTCCTGACGAAGCAACTTTTAGAAAATACCCACGAGGATTTGCTCCAAATCAAAAAAATGATTGGAGACGCAACAACGTAAACATGGTAATAGCTGAACTGCAACAAACCATAAAAAGCATAAAACCATGGGTTGAATTTGGTATTTCGCCCTTTGGTGTGTGGCGCAACAACGATGTAGATCCACGTGGATCGGCCACCAGAGCCGGTGTACAAAACTACGACGATTTATATGCCGACATTCTGAAATGGTTAAAGGAGGGCAGTATTGACTATGTGGCACCACAACTTTACTGGGAAATTGGCAAAAAAGTGGCAGATTATGAGATTTTAGCAAAATGGTGGAGCGAAAACTCCTACGGTAAAAACTTGTATATTGGCCTATACAACTCACAGTTGGGAAACGCAGAGGCTAATGCTGCATGGAGAAAAGGAAATGAAGTAATACGACAGTTGAATATGAACAAGCGTTTTCCTCAAATTGATGGAGCGGTGTTTTTTAGTGCTAAACCTTTTCTGAAAAATAAGCAAGGGCTCAACGATAGCCTACAAAACAATTTGTACAAATACCCCGCCTTGTGTCCTATAAATAGAAACATTAAGGGCGAACCGTCGGCTCAACCTCAGAATATTCGCATAGTAAAAGATGGGTCGGATGCCTTTTTAATTTGGGACGAAGTGGAAGAAGAAGGCGGTTGCCAAACAGCATACTATGTTGTATATGCCTTTAAAGGAAAAAAAATAGGCGATATGAACGATCCTGCGAATATTGTATTGAGAACAACAGAAAACTGCATAGACCTACGCGAAATTGACCACAAGTTCAGGGGGAATTTCTCGTTTGTGGTAACTGCTGTAAATAGATATAAACACGAAAGTGTACCTACCGAAGGTGCTACCAGAAGACTTTAGAAAAACACAGAATGAAAAAAATCCAAAATGTATGAATAACTCAAAAACCAGTTTCCAACATTCGACGATTTTAGAACTAAACGTAGTCTGTAAATGGTAAATACTCATATCATGGACATTTTAGGTTCATTTAGAGACTTTTAATCCTTTAGTGGCCAAATTCTGGTACTTCAAAGTTCAGTACAGAAACAGGCACACCTGCATGTTTCTCGAACAATAAATTATTCTTTTCAATAATTACACCCGACAAGTTGGCGCCACTTAAACAAGCACCATTGAGCGCTGCATTTGTCATATTGGCATCACTAAGATTGGCGTCAGTAAAATCGGCATCAGTAAAATTCACATCAGAAAGGTTGGCATCAGTAAAATTGGCATGTGATAAATTTGAACATGACAAGTCAGAACATGACAAGTTTGCGTCCATCAAAAATGCTCCAGACAAGTTACAACCAGACAACTGAACAAAAGACATATTAACACACGAAAGATCTGCATGACTTAAATTAGAATGCAAAATAAAAGCTCCCGAAAAATTGGCACACTTCAAATTCGCATCCGTTAGATTTGCATCCCTTAGTGTGACACCAGACATATTAGCATCTAAAAAATTAGTACGTAATAGCTTAGCATTTGTGAGGTCAGCGCCAGATAAATTGGCACCGGTTAAGTCGGCGTCGGTAAAATCTACTCCACATAAGTTGGCGCCCATCAAATTGGCGCCCATCAAATTAGCGCCAGCGAGTTTGGCATCAGCAAGATTACCCCACGACAGATTGGCGCAAGTCAAATTGACCCCCAACAACATACTGTTGGCTAAATACATCACCCTCAAATCGGCGTTTGCTATTTTCAATTCCCCTATTGAGCCACTCTGCAAATATGATATAACCAATTCCTTGTCAGTCATACGCCATGTTTGTTTTCATATATTTATAATCCGAATCTGTAAATAAATACTAGCCTCCGAGATTAGAAAAAGCTAACAATGTAAAGAATTTAGGATGTCGGATTATCAATTAATTACGCTACAAAATTAATTGATAACATCTGCATATTTAATTGCATGTACCCTAAAAATGAGGGAGTATAAACCCTATAAATGAGGGACTGAAAAATGAGGGTTTACGCTAATAAGTGATAGAGTAAGTAAAAACTGAGGAGAAAAGATTTGTGGTAAAAACTTTCATTGAAAAAAAAACGCACACAGTAAAAACGGTCTGAAGAAAAGCAAAAGTAAAATTCAACAGAGTGAGAGTAAAGTGTCGTATCTGTTTTTTTACCATCTGGCTTGGGTGCCGAATGTAAATTATGCAATTAAATAAACCCAACTATAAATCGAGAGTAAAATGGAACTAAAACTTCGGCTCTGATTAAAATTACATTAGTCACTAAACCTTCCTTTATCCAAAAAAGTCATCACTAATTTGATTACTTTCTTGTTAAATAGAAGCCCAGTATGCCACGATTTTACAAATGCTACATCTTTTTCTATACCCATTTTGGTGTCTTCTGGGATTAAAACGCCATCATTATCACCTTTTATAAAAATGTTGAACCCTTTTTTGCCAGCGTAGCTTCCAGCTATTAGTCCCACTTCGCTAGTTGGCAACGGATATTTAACAGCACCAGTTACAGGGTGAGTAGTGAGATTATTTATATTGGGGCCAACAATGTATTTCACAAACGAAAACTGGGCAAAAAAGTCAGCAACTGGCGAACCATTGTTTGGTGGTGCTATCATTACAATGCGATGAATAAGCGGGAATACAGCTGTTGTATCAATATGTTCGTACAAAGACCTAACAACCAATGCGCCCATCGAATGAGTTACAAATGAAATGCTATCGTAACTTTCATTACTAATTTTCTCAAACAAGTGCTCACCTACCAAATCTATATCAGTTGTCAGACTATGATAAGTATATACCTCATTTAGATATCCTTTGCGTTCAATTGTTTTGCGAATTTTTTCCAATTCAAGCCCATTTCCGCCAAAACCATGAATGAGATAAATTTTGTGAGTTGCGTGATTTTCAATACAGAACAACAATGACAGGAACAGAAACAACAACCGTATTTTATTCATAAGTAGTGTGTTTTTAAGAAAGTAGTATAGTGTACAATTCTTACTGGTTTCAAATCTTAAACTCAAAAAACTCTTATCAATACTTATCATCCTAAAAAAGAGTCAATTGCCCACTTTCATCGTCCGATGAATCCGTGTCTGTGTGCCCTTTTTTAGGAATTTTATCGCGCTTTAGTTTCATTGGCTTTGGCTGAGGTTCTTCTATTTCTGCCAATTCTGCCTCTGAGTCACTGTCTTCTGCAGATGCTTGAGTTGCTGTTTTAGCAATAACTTTTACTACAACCTCCTTTTCTACTTCAACCGCTTCAACTATGGCTTCATCCACAACCTCATCTCTTGTAACAACCTCATCTGCAAGTTCTATCTC
>JFJP01027757.1_pt1 | contig 10921 bp, 15 predicted proteins | sample 431651 | NCBI WGS metagenome assembly JFJP01 (sample SAMN02602958, study PRJNA72255) | Microbial mat metagenome, whole genome shotgun sequencing project. | biome: fresh water; feature: sink hole; material: water; isolation source: purple microbial (photo- and chemosynthetic) mats found in...
CATGGATTTTATACAAAAAAATGTTTTTTTTTTCAAATTTTGTTTGTTTTTCAATCTCAAATCGCTCTTTTCGAACATTTTCAATATTTTCTTTGATATTTTTATCTAAATTCATGATTTCTTTCATTTTCTTCATTTCTTTCATTTTTCGCTCTTTATTCAGTTTCGAAACAAGAGTTTCAGCGTTTTTTTTCGCAAATTCGTCATCAGAAATCAGGATTCTTTTCTTTAAATGAGGCTTCAAAGGATCTTTGAGGATTTCTTCCTTGTTTTTTATTGGAGAAATAACAGATTTTAGGTTCTTTATTTCAAATTGTAAGTCCTGCAGTTGTTTCTTCAGGATTTCCTTTACATCCTTATATTCTTTCAATCTTTTAAGCTTTTCTTCTTCATTTCCCATCACTGATGCATTTAACGGCTGTTTTTTTGTGTGTGTAAGAAAGAATGTGTAAGAAAATCAAAGGAATTTATACCTGAAGTTCTTTGTTTTCTTCGACTTCATCAAAATTTTGCGAATTATTCTTCTTTCTTTTCTTTATTTTTATATTTTCAAAGAAAAAAATCAATGGAAAAAAAAATTAAATGAGAAATTAAAGAAAAAAAAAACTTTATTGGACTTTTCTGGTTAAAGGAAAAAAATTAAATCAAAAATCAAAAAAAACCTTCATTGGACTTTTCTGGTATTTTTTGTGAACCTCGTCCTCTTTTATGACATTTTCATTGAATTTTACGGTAATTTGTCTTTTATCCTGTAAAATTCATTAAAATTTGTTATGCATTTTTTAAAAAGAACATTTGTAGTGATCACAGTGATTTCTTTATGCGTATGATCTTTTTTAGGGTCGATTTTTCTTTTGAATTTTTCAAGATCATTGCTTGTTTTATCAAAAATCAGCTCGAAACTATTTTTGAAAAACAAAAGAAAAACGTTTTTCTTTGAGGTTTTTTTAATAATTTTTTTGTTGAATTTCGCACAATCTTCGTTTATTTTCTTTTCGATTAAAAGGGATGAATTTGTGAAAAATTCAAGAATTTTAGAACTTTGAGGTTTATTTCGAGCATTTCGAGCAATTTCCATTTGATCCTTATATTTAATTATTTTAAATATAAATTAATTATTCAAATAATGATAAAGCATTACTTTTGAATAGGCTATGAGACAATTGCTTGAAAAAGAAATCAGGTTTTTTTCGCTTTTCTCCACTATGCTTTGGGGAGCAGCTGAGAAAAAATCTGATAAAAGTTTCATTTTCTTGAAGTTTTCTTCTTTTTTTACTTCAATATTCTTGTTAATTTTATCAGTTTTTTTCATTTCTTCATTGATTTCTTTTGATTCGTGAATAGAGGGTTTTTCTTCTTCAATGGGGTTTTTTTCTTCATTTAGATCAATAATTTCTATTTCTTCTTGAATAGGTTTTTTTTCACTTTTAATTGATTCTTTTTCTTCTTTAATAGCTTCTTTTTCTTCTTTAATAGCTTCTTTTTCTTCTTGAATTGGTACTTTTTCCTCTTTAATTGGTACTTTTTCTTCTTTAATTGATTCTTTTCCTTCTTTAATTGGCACTTTTTCTTCTTTAATAGCTTCTTTTTCTTCTTTAATAGCTTCTTTTTCTTTTATAATTTCTTCTTTAATTGCTTGTTTTTCTTCTATAATTGGTTCTTTTGTAATTTCTTCAGGTTTTGTAATTGGTTGTTTTTTTTCATTAGTTGTTTTGGAAGTTCGCTCGATTTCTTTCTTAGTGGTTGGGTTTTTTGTAGGGAGAGACACAGACTCTTTTGTGGGTTTTTTAGTGTTCATTATAAGCTGTATTTGGGATAATTTATTTGTTTTAAGTTATAAAATTATGCAAATTGATAATTTTATATTTTTATTTCAATTTTTTGATAAATTCTTAATTGTTTTTCATTTTTGATAAACATTTTTTTTAAGAAGAAAAATGTGTTTTCAAGAAAATTTAATTTTTTTCACAAAAAAAAATAAATAATTTTTTTCAGTATTTTAAAAAAAAATCATTAAAAAAATAGAGAAAATGCAAAGCTTCCAATAAAAATATTATTAATACGGTTTAATTGTTATGAATCAGTTAGTTCATCAATAGCAGAAGCTTTTGTTTTTTGTTGTGAATTTTTATTAGTTCGAAACAAAAAACAAAAGCAAGAGCAAGAAGAATCATCTTCGTTGTCAAAAAATTTTGAATTTTTTTGAAGATTTGGTGGTTTTTCAAAACTTTGATAATGATTATTATGTGAAATCCGATGATTATTTTTATTTTTATTTAAAGGTGAGCTTTTTTTTGAAATGATGTCAATTTCTGGAAGGGTTTGATTTGTTTTCTTCACTAAACTAAAATGAATAATCATGGTTTGGGATAAAATTTGAAAGTAATCAAAGCCTAAAGATAAAAATTATTTGAATTTTTTAATAATTTTAAAAGAAAAAATAGAAAAATTTCAATTTTTTTAAAAAAAATCAATTCACAAAAAATTTACAAGGATAATCTTCTTTCGGTTTTCCATTTTTTCTTGCATGAAAAACTTCATAATCCCTATAGTTTTCATTGAGGAAAAATGCTACATTCCCCACTTTAAACTGATGATTCAAGTATTTAATCGTTTGAATTATGCAATCTTCCACAGTGCATTGATTCGGCAATTCCAAATTCACATTATAAATCCTATCATTTTCTTCAGAATTTAACCATGAAATCTGATATTTAATGGAATCACCCTATTTATATAGAAAATTCATATGAATATTTTGTAAATATAGGTATTTAATCAACAGTATATCTAAGTTGGTTTAATTTGCTCGGTTTTTTCACATTTTTTGAGAAATGTTCGTAAGGATTCAGACTCGATACAGTTTTTTCATCTATCGAGAAAAAAACTCAAGTTAAAAAATTATCAAAATGAATAGTAAAAACCGAAATTTTGAGAGAATTTCGACAATTGATTTTTCACTTCAAAGGATCGGCTTCTTTGTCTGGTTATTTCGCATTGATCAGAGAGAAAAGGCTCTTGCATTTATTTAATTAAGAATTTTTTTAGATAAAAAATTGCTATAATTATTGATTTTTTATTAATTTCATAAGACAAATTTGATTTTAATTTCATTAATAGGAAAAACGAATTTCTCTCAAATTTTCAACAATAAATCGTATCTAAAGAAAATTTTTAAAAACAACTTATGTTTTTTGTATTTTCAAAAAAAAAAAATGAAAAAACATGTTTTTTTTCTTTTTTTCTTTTGCGTTGAAAAAAAAAATGAAACAAACAAAAGAAAAACTAAAAAAAAATTATTGATGAAAAATTGTCATTCAATCAATAACTTCTAATTTCATACATAAATATTATTTTTTATTTCCTTTCTTTTTCATAATTTGTGGTGTCAGCGAAATAATATCAAGTGATAAATCCCCAAAATTCTAGACCAAAACCCCCCTAACTTTCCAAAAAAAAACCTAATAAAAGTTTACCTTATGCTCATTTTTTTGGTTTTCATGTTTATTTTCATTTAATTTATTTCCTTTAATTTTCTCGTTTTTGTTTTTATTTTCAATTTTTTGTTCTTCTTTAAAAAGCCCTTCTTTTTTCTCCATTGAAAAAATATTATTGTTATTATTTGAAGATTGTTTCAAAGGTTTTTGTGGCATTTTTTTCTTAAGACTTTCTTCCACTTTCTTACGTTCTTTTTCCATTTTCTTCTTTTCAACCAGCATTATTTCTTTGAATGTCTGGAATTCAGTGAAAGAATATAACAAATCTAATAATTGTTCATCTATTTCTTCTTTTCTATCGCTTAAAAGCTCTAAAAATCGTTTCATTTCAAAATCTTTAATTCTTTTTTGCAGTTCCTAAAAGAAAAAAAACTTGAATTTTCTTTAGAAATTCAATTATTCACCATATTGAGGAAATCTTCGAGTTTTTCTTGATATGATTTAAAAATCTCCAAATAAACCATTTTATTTTCTTCAACATCCTCGAAAACCTCACAGTTCTTTCGTAAAAAACCGTTCTGTAATTCCTCAAATTTCTCATCTAAGACAATCTCTTGTAAAGTACCAACGATATTATCGAATTCATCATCTTCTTTGTTCAATCCTCCTTTTGTTTATTATATTTTTATATAGGATTTCTTTAAAATGAAAGAGAACCATTGTTGACATAATCGATATCTTCATCGTTTTCGTCATTCATGCAAAATAATTCTTCGTTTTCGTTCTCGTTCTCGTTTTCTTGAGGCTCAGGCTCCATTGAATGCTTTTTTGAGCTGTTTGTTTTTATAATGAAATTTATAAAATTTTTTAGAAAATATTTGAATTTTTTTTCGTTTTAGCTTTTATGGAAATTTATAATAATTTAATATTTTTTGTTTTTGTTCTTAAAAAAAAATTATCGAATTAAATTTTCTTTAATGTCATAAAAAATTTTTGCTACTTATTTTTCTTTGAAATAAAAAAAATAAAGAATTATTACAAAATTTAAAAAAAATGAAATTATCCATAAATTATTTCTTTTTCTTTTTTTTCCTGATTCTTCTTTTCTTTTCCACTCCCATTCATTCCCGAGAATTTTTCGACAATAGTGAATTATGTGATGGTTGCTTTCAAAATCCGCATTGTGAATTAAAGAAGCCGTTTTATGCAATCGTTTGTGATGATTTAAAAACCAAACAAACTTGTCAAAGTGTTAATGGATGTATATGGGTTGAATAAATCAAATAAATAGAATTTTATTGTTATAAAATAAATTATTATAGCAAAAAAATTCTTTTTAAAAATCTTCTTATAAGTTTTTTATTGTTGCATATTCCTTATTCCAGTAAATTTTCAAGCATTTTATTATAAGTTTTATAAAAGCTTTTATACAGGGTTTTAAACAATCAAAGCATATTGGAACATTATAATTAATTAATCATATAGAAAAAAGCATTCTTATTTTCAAAAAATAATTTACAAAATCAAATAAATGTTTGCCTACAATCGTGAAATAAGACAAAAATCGACCTTTTCCCATGAAAAAACCACTTCCAGCAAAGGTTCAGCTGAGCTTTCTGATTCTGAGAACGCAGAGATCAATCGCAGCTTTTCAAATCTCCAAGTATCTCCTCGAGAATTACACAGGACCCATAACAACATTGAGGAGGAAATACCCCATCCTGAACAAAATTTCAACAGAATGTTAACAAAAATGGGCTTAGTAAACAATTTTCTTCTATTATTTCTTAATTTTACGCTAAATTTACAATAAAAAATTACAAAGGTTGATGTGATTTTGATTCAGCAACCAAGAAATGATAAGGAATATTTATCGAATGTTGAGGTGAAAATGACAAAAGAAAATGAAGTTTTAATCTCAGATCTGATAGAAACGTTAAAAACCATCGGGTTTTCCTTACAGGGTTCTATGATCTTTTATTATGATTTCTTTGCTGATTTGTTTGTTTATTGTGGAAATGACCCTTTAAAAACCAATATCTTTGTAAATCCTCAAGGGAAAACCAAACAAGTACAAATAAAACTCATTTAATCTATTATATTTATTTTAAAAGATTATGCTCAAGTACAGAAAACCACAAAACCCGCGAATTAAACAGGAAGAAATCGAAGAAACAAACAAAATTCAAACAGATTATGAAGAAGAAAAAAAAGAAAACGCTTCAGTCAATCACGGAAAAAAAAGAATCAAGGAAAGAGTTATTGGCGATGTTATACAAAAAGTCGTGCTTTGGAGACAAATGCATGAGGGCATTGAAGAAAACGGCAAGAAAGTTCAAATCCCTTTGGATGTCGCAGCACAAAGGGTCGGGATTTCAAAAAAAACACTAGATGACTATCTTTTTCAAATAAAGTTTTCCTTTCTTTAAATAATTGTTTCTTTTTTAAATTTTTTTAGTGTTTTCTGATTTTTTTTAATTTTTTTTTGAAAAAAATTAAAACTAAAAAAATTTTAATCTAAATTTTTTCTCTAAAAAAATAAAAAGATTAGGAAAAAAATACAATTTCAACTTCAAAGATCATGAAAATGATAAAATTGGCATTTTAAGATCATTTGTTAAAAAACATCGACAGATTGAAAGAGGTGGTGAAAGAACAAGAGATGAGAACTGTGACATGAAACAGCACATCCAAAACACTTTTGATAATATTTATTTGAATCAAAGAACAAATAATAACCATTCTGATCATTTTAATTGCTCAAATTGCATTAGAAATAATTCACCCACTTGCAAAAAAGAAGCAAATAATGAATTTGATTTTATAAGTAAAATTTTTTATTTTTATTTTCTATATAAAATGAATAAATTTTAGATTATATTTGCACTGATTCAGCTCCGAATAAAAATAGCGAATTCAATGGGGCCCATTTCTTTTTTAAGCAACAAGAAACTTTTTAAATTTAAACTGACAATTATTAATGCATTTTGTATACAAAAATGAATGGTTCTACATTATTTAGATAAGATAATTATTATTGAAAAAACATTAATAATATACTTTCGCAAAAGAAATTTTTCATTTTTCCTCTTTTTTTTTTTCTCGAAAGAAAATTTTATTTTATTTTCGTAAGAAAATTTTTTAAATTTTAAACAATTTCAATATTTTTTTTTTTTTTATTCCTTTCTTATCACAACTTAACAAAAAAACATTAAATCTTAATAAATTTTTTTATTGTTTTAAAAGATTTTTAAATTGAAAACTAAAACCAAAAAATAAATCAAGTCTAATCTTTTTCATAAAAAATATTTTATTATTTGCCGTCATGTTTCACTCAAAAAAGAAGATTTTCTCATTGGTAAACCCGATTTTCCCACAAAATTAATTTAATTTTTTGTAAATTTAGCTAAATTTCATAAGAAAGCCATTTTCTTCAAAACCGAACAAATTTTTTGAAATAGATGATATACAAGGTAAACTATTGAGGATATAAATATAAAAACTAACCTTTTAATATTATTATAATAGAATTCATCATCATTCATAGAAATTATCCAGGTTCCTTGGCACACATTCTCGAATTATTCAAAGATAATCGAGTCAATATTACGAAAATAGAGACAACTCTTTTGAATCAAGACAAAAAGTCTTATATTTTCAATTAGTTCTTTTATAAAATAATGTTTGTTTATTTTAATGGATTAGCAAGCAAGATGCCTCTTTTCATATTTCAGTTTCAGGCAAATATGACGATCCAATCATCCAAAAAACCTTCGCAGAATTGAAAGCTCAGTTTAATTACGTTGAAATCAATAAAGAAATTGATGAAGTGCCTTGGTTTCCTAGAAATATGAAGGATTTAGAGCTTTGTATTCATCTTTTTTTTTTAATTCAATTTGAAAAAAAAATTAATTTATGTTTTTAGTGGGAAAAACCCTGTTGATTGTAAAAGATGAAGTCAATAAAGAACATGAACAATTTAAAGTATTTTCACTAAATATAAATAAATAATTAACAAAACCTACCAATCAGGATCTTGAATATAGAAAAAGAAGAGATGAAATCGCATTAGTGGCTGAAAATCACATAGCAGGCCAAGTAAATCTCTCTATTTTTCTTTTAAATATAAATTTATTTATTTGTTTTAATAGTAAATACAATAATTTTTCTTTTTTTTTGTTTTGTTTTTAAGATAATTCATTTTAATTATTATTCATATATTTATTTGTTTTAAGAATATTTTGACTTTATTTTAGCCAATTCCAATCGTAAATTATACACAAAAAGAAAAAGAAACATGGGGAATAATATACGATAGAGTTACTCCTCTCCACAAAAAAATCTTTGTAAAACGATATCTTGAAAACTTCGAAAAATTGGAGAAAAATTGTGGTTTATCAAGGAATAGAATCCCACAATTAAAGGATCTAGATGAATATTTATATTCTGAAACTGGTTTCAGGATAAAACCAGTTCATGGAATTTTAAGTCAAAGGGAATTCTTAGATGCTTTGGCTCATAAAGTCTTTTGTTGTACACAATATATAAGGTTATTTAAAGATTTAATTCATTTTTTATTCAAAATTGTGGTTTAGACATCATTCAAAACCAGAATATACTCCAGAACCTGATATAATACATGAAGTTATTGGGCATATTCCTATGTTTGCTGATAAAGAGTTTGTAAAACTATCTCAAGAAATTGGATTATATTCACTTGGCGCAACTGATGAACAAGTCTCTCTTTTGGGTGCATTATATTGGTAAGAATTATTATTTTTTTAATTTAAATTTCATTCATGATAAATAAAATTTAAATTATTTTCATTAATTTCATTCAATTATTCAATTGAATGTTTTAAAATTGATAAAACATTTATTTCAAATAAGTTTTATTTATAAAGGTACACTGTTGAGTTTGGATCTGTTAAAGAAGACGGACAAATAAAGGCGTACGGAGGAGGAATTGCAGGTTCTTTTGGTGAATGTGAAGTAAGATTAAAAATATCTTGACATCTCTATAATTTATGTTTTTAAACAAGAATTATATAAATGGAAAAGTGAAATTTCAGCATTTGAATCCTCTTAGAAATTTCAGTACAAGCTATCCTATTCAAGATGTTCAATCAATTTATTATTACAGTGAGAGTTTTGATGAGGCAATCAAAATGATATTAAAATTCGGCAAGAATTTAAGGAAACCCATGAAATGTTATTATGATGAGACCACAAGAACAGTAGATAATATAAATAAATAAATTTATTATTGAGTGATTTTAGGTGAAAGTTGATAAAAAAATCAGGGCAGTTGAAAGCAAACAGTCTGGACCATTATTTTAATGCACTAATATCATAATTTTCTTACAGTGAGTTGAAATTTAAAAAGAATTAATTTGATCAAATAATTTAAAAAATATGACAATTTTTTTAAATCAAATTTAAAAAAAAATATATTTTAAAAATTAATATTCAAATATTTGTTTTTCCTTTTATAAATTTATCATTAAATTTAAAATTTAATTTTCAATTTAACAGTTTTTTTGATTTATAGAATTTAATTTTTTCTTTACAGAATTGTTATTTTTCTATCAAAATTTAAATATTACAAATAGAACAAAATCCAGTATATTATATTATTAATCAAAAAAACAAAAAAAACTCCATTCAAGGCATGGAAAAACAACTCATTGGTGTTTGGCAAAACCAAAATGGATCACAATTTAAAATAACCCAAATAAATCCAAATGGTACATTTGAAGGTGAATATCGTACTGCTGTTGGAAAGGCTGATCTAAAGCACTTCTATCATGCAAATGGTACTTTTTCACAGAATGAAAAGGATGTTAAAAGTTTGGTGGTGTGTTTCTTTGTGAATTGGGGCGAAGCTCATTCTATCGCGGCGTGGAATGGTTATTTTATTCAATCAGAAAAAGGAAAACGCCTTTCAACTCAATGGCTTCTCGCAAGATCGACAAATGCTCTAAATTTTTGGGATGGAATTCATGCAGGACATGATGAATTTGTGCCTGAGACCTAACATTATATATTTTTAAATTAATGAAGAAAAAAAACATTGCTAAGAAAAATTGATTTTTCCAATAAATTAGTAGAATTGTTAAAATAAATACAAAATCAAACAGATTAATTTAAAAAAAAAAAAAAATTGAAATAAAAATTTCAAAAATTTTTTGATGAATTTTTTAAAAAATACAAAGATTTTTCTTTCGATTAAATTTTTTTTCCTTTGATCAATTTTTGTAAAATTTCAAATTTATATGACCACAAATGAAATAACTGAGCAATTTGAACAATTCCCAGCAAATCAATACGAATCAGAGTCAATAGATGAGACCCTCCTGGTCGCAATGACAAATGAACATCGAAATTTCTGTATCACAGTTGAAAATTTTCTGATAAATTTCATCAAATCTTCAAAGTTTTTTTCAAAATAAGTTTTTTATTGATAAATTCAAATTGTTTGTTTAAGACAAAAGGAACTTCTTCCAGATTTAGACAAATTCAAAAGAAAAATTGTTCATAAACTTGCTGAAAGATATGGTGTTAAGCGTGAAGTTTTCATTAAAAAACATTGCAATAAATTTACTATATTTTATAAAAGTTTGTGAATTTAAAGCCAAACGATTTAGGAGATATCACATTGACTAGATCTGAAGAGAGTAGTATCCCTGCATTGACTCTAACAGAAATCATGAGAAGAAGAGATTTAGAACGAGAGAAATCAACTGTAGATCAATCAAAGACCATAAAGATTTTCAAGCGAAATCAAGGAAATTATCCAAACGGTAAAAATTTGTGATAAAATCACATTTTTTTATGCAAAAAATCATAGATCAAAACTTTAGTCAAAACCAAAAAAAAAAGGAAACCTTCCAAAACAGTCAAAAAGAAGAAGAATTTGAAATTCAGCAGAAAAATGAGAAATATGAAGAGGCAAAAAAAAGGATTTTAATCGGGAAAACAGCAAATCCACCTATTGAATCCTTGGCTGAAAAAAACAAATTCAACAAAACAGAAAGCAGACAGAACAATAACAATTCCACGAATTATGATCCAGATTATAATAGAAATTTAAATCGTCCAGCCCCTCAACCTATTTATCAACAACCTCCTATGATTCCTATCATACCTCCAGTAGCTAATTTCAATAATAATTATAATTTCAATCCAGGAAATAACCCCAATTTCATGAAATATGCGCCTCCTCCTGGATATCAGAATTTCCCTCCTAATCATAATCTATTAAATGATTTACATTATCAAAACCAAAATCCTAACCTATTATATAGTCAAATGAACTATAATAATAACTATGGAATGTATCAGACCAATGGCCAACAAATTGGCCAAAATCCAATGAATTTAGTCCAAAATTCATTGAATATGGGACAAAATTCAATGAATATGGGGCAAAATTTAATGAATATGGGACAAAATTCAATGAATATGGCACAAAATTCAATGAA
>JFJP01000541.1_pt1 | contig 10920 bp, 9 predicted proteins | sample 431651 | NCBI WGS metagenome assembly JFJP01 (sample SAMN02602958, study PRJNA72255) | Microbial mat metagenome, whole genome shotgun sequencing project. | biome: fresh water; feature: sink hole; material: water; isolation source: purple microbial (photo- and chemosynthetic) mats found in...
TCTATCATGAGGTTCTGGCACAATAGAGGTGGCTATCCTTCACGCACCAAGCTGCCAAATCATGAGTATCCTTCCATCGAGTCCTGTGTGTTTCTATTGATGCCTTCCCTGATTTCGAGTTCGGTTATGCCGAGCGGTGAACCGAGGACCGGTGAGCATGCAACCTAAGCGGATCCTCATCACGGGTGTCTCCGGTTTCGTCGGCCGCCACATGGCCGCACTCCTGGTTGGGAAGGGGTACGAGGTGTTCGGCCTGGACCGGGAGATTTCGTTGGAGATGCCTGAAGGTGTCGAGTCGCTGGTAGTCGATCTGGAAGATCCAGCCTCCATGGCGAACCTGCCCCGGGAGTGGTTCGGGGTCATCCACCTCGCAGGGGCCTCCATCCCGAGCCTTTTCGCCACCCCTGCTCCCGTGGTGTTCAATCTCCATGTCACGTTGAATCTCCTGGAACACCTCCAGAACGCAAGAGTGCTGCTGGTAAGCAGCTGCCACGTCTACGCCCCCTCAAACCGGCCCCACAAAGAGGATGATCCCATCGTACCCCAGGGCCGATACGGGCTCTCCAAGCACTTGCTGGAACAGGTCGTCACGCACTACCTGCCCAAGCTGGATCTCCGTGTGGCCAGACCCTTCAACCACCTGGGCCCGGGGCAGCGCCCCGAACTTGTCATCCCGACCCTGCTCCGACAACTGGCTCAGCTCCCGAAACACGACCCTGAACCCGTAACAATGCACGGCATGAACAGCGTGCGGGACTTCATCGACATCCATGATGTCGTTGCAGCGTACCTCACCATCCTGGAACTTGAGAATCCAGCCCACCGCATCTTCAACGTCTGCAACGGGATTGGCTACAGCATCGAGAACGTGGTGCAGACTGTCCTGGAGCTGCTCGACTCCCAGCGCGAAGTCCTGTTTTCGTGCAAGCCCAACTCCCTGGATGACATTCCCTGTCTTGTGGGAGACTCCTCAAGACTCCAGACATGCTCAACGTGGCACCCGCAGATCTCCCTGACGGACAGCCTGTCCACCATGCTCAAGATCCACCGCTAGGCTTCAGGAGATACCATGGCATCCCAGAAAACCGCACTCATCACTGGCATCACGGGCCAGGACGGCAGTTATCTCACGGAACTCCTGCTCGCCAAGGGTTACGAAGTCCACGGCATCATCCGTCGGGCGAGCCTCTTCAACACGGACCGCATCGACCACCTGTATGCGGATCCTCATGAGGATTCCAAGCTGCACCTCCACTTCGGCGACCTGAGTGATGCAGGCGCGCTTCGTCGGGTGCTGGACGAGATCAGGCCCGATGAGGTCTACAACCTGGGAGCCCAAAGCCATGTGAAGGTGAGCTGGGACCAGCCCGAATACACGGCAGATATCACCGGGATGGGCGTCCTGCGGATGCTGGAAGCCATCCGGTGCCATCAGCTGGCTCTGGGCTGCAAGGTGAGATTCTATCAGGCCGGCTCCAGCGAGATGTTTGGCGCTGCAAGACCTCGGCAGCACGAAGGCACCACGTTCCAGCCCCGATCACCCTATGCCTGCGCCAAGGTCTATGGGCACTACCAGACCATCAACCACCGTGAAAGTTACGGGATGTTCTGTGCCAACGGCATTCTGTTCAACCACGAGAGCCCGCGCCGGGGCGAGACCTTCGTGACTCGCAAGATCACCCGAGCCGCCACCCGCATCAAGCTTGGGCTCCAGAAGAAGCTCTACCTGGGCAACATGGACGCCAAGCGCGACTGGGGATTTGCGGGGGACTACGTGGAAGCCATGTGGCGCATGCTTCAGCAGGACGAACCCGGCGATTACGTTGTGGCTACGGGTGTCTCCATCTCCATCAAGGACTTCGTCAACCTCGTCTTTGCCCAGGTGGAACTCGATTGGCAGGATTACGTGGAAATCGATCCCCGCTACTTCCGCCCAGCTGAAGTGGATCACCTGGAAGGCGACCCCGCCAAGGCCATGCGGTGCCTTGGCTGGGAACCCAAGACCCGGGTGGAGGACCTGGCGCGCATGATGGTCGACGCGGATATGAAACTCGCCCAACGGGAGCAGATGCTGAAGGCAGCCGGCCACGAAGAAGTGCCGAGGGGAGGCTACCGCTGAAGCGGGAACCCAGGAAGAACCTGGCTCTGTGGAAAGGCGACACCGACACCCCTGTCAGTTGCCCTTGTTCCCGGTGCAGGTCCAGCCGAACAATTGGACTGTCCAGACTCCTCTGCGGATGCGGATCGAGATCACCTTGCGCCACCAGGGCTTGCTGGCCTTCCATGGATTCAGGCAGATCCGCAGGGCCAAATGCAGCCAGGGCCTCCATCCTGTCTTTGGGACCGGGGCCTCGCACCACCCGATGAGGTCATCCCTGTCACGCTCCCACCGGATCCGTCCCTCCTTGACGTAGCGCATAGTTCGCTCCTGGATCGGCCGAATATCCGGGAGCGACAAGGGTTCCGCATGGGATGGATCGTACAGAAGGCCTGTCTCACCATGGACGATATATTCATTCATCGTTGGGAGATCCGGCGCGATGACGCATCGGCCCATGGCCATGGCTTCCAGGAAGGACATGCCGATCCCCTCCTTCAAGCGCGGTGCGATGTAGATCCCACAGGCCATCATCACCTGGTTGAGCCCATCCCGAGTGCTGAACCACTCGGATTCCTTGATGGTAAAGCGTTCTCGAACTGCATCGGAAGGAGGCAGGAAGACCTGACCAGGGTCCATGCTTCGATGGATGTGGATGCTGTGCACAGAGGACGCACGAAGCAGTTCGGCCACGGTCCCGATGTTGATTTTCTGGATCCGGCTCCAGAAGAAGGCCTTTCCCGGATCCCCCCATGGAGGCGTTTCAACGGGATTCGGAAAGAATTGAGTACCTTGAACGTCGAACCCCCAGCGCTGCAACCGGCGGGTGAGGTGGGATGAAAAGGAGATGATGCGGACGTTCCGCAAGGGAAACCAGCTTTCGATGCCCCAGGAGCCGGAATGGTCGAACATGGGGAAGAACACCATGCGCAAGCGGGTCAGGCGTCTCAGGACGTCCCGCGGGGGGACCACCTGGATGCAAACGACCAGATCGAAATCAACCTCCAGGAACGGGTTGAAGGCCTCGCTGCCCCGCCGGTCATCTGGATCAACGTAGCAGGAAGTGATCTCATAGGTCGTCGCGAACAGATCAATCAGAAAGCCGATGGATTTCGTCTTCTGGTGAAAAATGTGGGAAATCAACAACAGCTTCTTCATGCCGTGATGGTAGGAGGGACAGTGCGGAGACGTCAATCAAGACCCTGAGGACCCCAACCACCTGCATTCTCCAGCAGGAATCTACAATGGGTTCTATCATGAGGCTGGTTGTCATCGACGTTCGGGAGCCTTCCTCCCCAGGCAGGTTACCAACGTCCAAGTGAAGCAACCGCTACCCGTCCCCCTTCCTCTTTTGGAAATCCGAGTCATCCATGAGCACTTCCACCACCTTTTCACTTACGAACACGCGCATCTGGGTCACCGGTGGCCATGGTTTCCTTGGCCATCACGTGCTTTCCGAACTCGAAGGCCGTGGCGCGATCATCCTGGCCCCCACAGAAAAGGAGCTGGACCTTCTGGATCCCTCCGCTGCAGGGCGTTTCATCCAGGAACAGCGTCCAACCGGGGTGATCCACATGGCTGCCCATGTGGGCGGCATTGGCGCCAACCGCAAGCACCCCGGCAGTTTCTTCTATGCGAACATGGCCATGGGGCTCCACCTCATCGAGGCCTGCCGCATCTCGAAGATCGAGAAGCTGCTGGTGCTGGGCACGATCTGCGCCTACCCGAAGTTCTGCCCGGTGCCCTTCCGCGAGGAGGACCTCTGGAACGGTTATCCCGAAGAAACCAACGCGCCCTATGGCATTGCCAAGAAGGCTCTGCTGGTGCAGCTCCAGAGCTACCGGCAGGAATATGGAACACGTGGCATCTTCCTGCTCCCCGTGAATCTCTATGGCCCCGGTGATCACCTGGACCTGGCAAACAACCATGTGATTCCTGCCTTGATCCGGAAATTCCTGGAGGCTAAGGCTTCCGGCGCGCTTTCCGTGGAACTGTGGGGGACCGGGAGCGCCAGCCGGGAGTTCCTCTTCGTCAAGGACGCGGCTCGCGCCATCTGCGATGCCATGGCCTGCTACGAGGGCGAAGAACCGGTGAACCTGGGCACCGGGGAGGAACTTACCATCAAGGAGCTGGCCTTGAAGATCCGGGACCTGGTGGGCTTCCAGGGGGAGCTGACCTTCAACCCCGCCTACCCCGATGGCCAGCCCCGGCGCAAGCTCGACACCTCCCGGGCGCTGGAACGGTTCGGCTGGGAGGCGGAGTACACCCTCGACCAGGGGCTGCGCGAAACCATCGCGTGGATGCGAGGGGTTCTGAACCTCGGTAATTGACTCCACCCAGAAAGGTCATTCAGCCGATGGCTCCCTTGTTCAAGAAGGCCTTGCGCGGTTTGGATCGGTGGCTGCGGAGCTCTGCAAACGACACCGACAAAGCCACGATATTGTTCGATATCGCCAACGCGTTCGGCGCCAAGGCCGTTGCACCGATCGTGCTCGAACTGCAGCGCAGGGGACACTGCATTCGAGTGACCGGACGTGACCAGGGACCGGATCTGGAAAGCGACTACCTGTCCGCTTTCCCGGCCCTCACAAAGCTGTTCATTCACAGGCATCGAGCCCGCCTCGGGGCATGGGATGCCATCCTGTTCACGGATGGCCCGTCGGCGTCCTACGTGCGCTGGGCGCTGCGCGTGCGTCTGCCCCATGGCACCGGTGAAGGCCTCTATGGCTATCCCCATTCGCTGTCGTTGGCACGGGAAAGGGCAATGGATGTCATGCTTTGCCACAGCACCGCCAACGAACGATACCTCGCAGAACTGGAACCACGGGTGGTGCCCGGCAAGAATGTCTTCACCGTCGGCTGGCCATGCCTGGATGAGCTGGTGCAAGGCACATTCGACCGGACATCGATTCTGGATGCCCTTGGCTTCCCCTCGGATCGCAAGACCGTCCTCCTGACCTCGCACTGGACACCGCCATCCATTCTCCGCACCTATGGGGGAGCAGAGGTCGTCCAACAACTGGCGCGCATTCCGAACATCAACATCATCGTCACAGGGCATAGCCATTTGTGGAACCGCCCCTCCGTTCGAGCAGAACTCGGCCATGCCTGGTACGAGCGCATGGAAAGCACGGTGGGAGCACTTCCGCAAGTCAAGCTGGTGAAAACAGGGGATGTCCGCCCCCTGCTTGCCGCTTCTGATTTGATGATAGGTGATCGCAGTTCCGTGACGCTTGAATACAGTGTGCTCGGACGCCCGATCATCCAGTTCCGCCACAGTGACCATCAGCCACTCAATACCCGGGTGGACGCGTTGCTGGACCAGACGGTCCACCGGTTCACGCCTCTGGACGAGCTGGCGCCTCTGGTGGTGGACCAGTTGGCCCATCCCACCACTGGGGCACCTGGAGCGAGACAGGCGCTTGTGGCATACAGTTTCGATCACCTGGGCTCTGCGACCACGCGCGCCGCAGATGTGATCGCAACACTCGCGACGGGCAGGGATTTCAACAGCAGCCTCTTCGGGTGACAAGGGGCTGCGGGAAGCGCATCACCAATAGCACCCGCCTTCCACTCGATGAGCCGCGCCAGGGGCTTCTTCCGGGAGTGGGCGGACCCAAGCGTCATTGTAAATTTGTTGCGCGTATGCCGGCTGTTCATCCCAGCGCCGCCCCTTGATGCCGAACAGAAGCTGGGACACGCCGCCCAGATGCACGGCCTTCCGGCCAAGGTCGCGCTTGATGAAGGCGGCCAGGGGCATGCCGTAGGCTCCAGCGCCGATGAGGGCCACATCGAAGGGGATCGCCGTGATCTGTTGTTCCATCCAGTCCAGGGCTTCGAACCAGTCGGCAAAACGGGAACAGTCGCCGCCGATGGACTGCACGGATGGGAAGGTTCGGAGTTCGAAGTCCGGAAGCACCCGGGGATCCTTGAAGAGAACCTTCCTCTTAGCGTACTGGCTTCGGATGCTTTTCTCGAAGGGATGGATCACCAGGACCGTTTTTCCCCGGAGCTGTTCACTCCATGGATTCTCATGGAAGTAGGGTTCGAGATCACCGAGGGGCACCCGCACGGCCTTCAGGTGCTCCCCCAGCAGTCGTTCCGCGGGCAGCCAGGACCCCAGGACGTCGATCTGACGGCTGTCCTCGATGGACAGGCGGGCGTATCGTTCAAGGTTTTCCGGCGTGGCGGGAAAGAAACCAGCGCCCAGAGTCATTTCACGAGCCGTGCGGTCATCCCACCACCAAGGTCCGGATGCCCCGCCCAGATAACGGCTCACCCGCTCGCGCAGCCGTCCGGGAGTCTGAATGGACAGATGGTTCTCGATGGTCCGCAACTCATTGTTCCCGAAGCGGGCCACCATGCAGGGGCCGGGTTGTGTGAGCAGTGCCCGGATCCGGTCGCTGGCTTCCTGGCCGCAGCAGTCGTAGGCCAGCGCTATCTTGGCTGGAGATCTTTTATCGTGGTATTTGCGCAGGTGCCGGAGCAGACGGTACCAGGTGAGGCACTTGAGCCCATGAAGGACCTTCGGCTGAGCGGAGGTAGCGGTGTTCTTTGGTGCTGAAGGCCAAGGAGATGCGGACATGGATCAGACTCTGAGAGAGGAATCGGGATGACTGAAGGGGATGCTAGGCGGTTGGAGGCGAGAAGACTCGCTTGACTGGGTTGAGGAGCCAGCTGTTCTTCTTCTTCTGGAAGACATGGATCCAGTAGTCGATGGAAGGCAGCCAGCGCAGAGGTCCGATCGCCTTGATCTTCCGGTTCAGTTCCTTCAGTTGTTTGCGCCGATCACGGACCGTCGTGACTTCCCCGAGGTGCACATCCTGGAGGATTTTTGTCCATTTTCTCAGGACGACTTCGATATCGAAATTTTCTCTGGCAAAGACCGGAGCATTCCTGCCCATTTCCTTCCGGAGTTCATCCTGGGTCAGGAGCGTGATTACGGCATCGGCCAACTGGGATTCATGATCGTAGAGAATTCCCGTGATGCCGTTTGCCACAACGTTTCTGGGTCCCCCCACATTCTTCGTGACGACCGGCACCCCCAGCAAGGCGAACTCCAAGGCCGTGATGCAGAAGGTCTCTCCTGCTCCCGTCGGATTCGCCACAGCCACCCTGGCCTGCCTGAGCAGCTCCGTTTTGTTGGCCCCAAGGGTGCCATGGAAGAGGATATCCTCCCGCCGCCGGCCGCCTTCGCTGACGTGCTTTGCGAAAAGGCGCTCGTAGGATGGAGCGGCAAGGCCCATGGACCCAAGGACAGTCGCCCGGTCGTAGAGCTGAGCCGAACCGATGACGTGCAGTTTCGCTCCCGGGACCTTGGCCACGATGTCTTTCCACTGCCGAGCCAGAACGTGGAATCCCTTCGTTTCGATGAGGCTCCCCATGTAGAAGACATTGTTCTCGCTGGAGGGCTCGATCGCTGTGGGATAGCGCTGGGTGACCGCAGCATTGAAAATGTAATCCGCCTTCGCGAAAACAGGTTCATCGCGAAGCTGCTCGTACTGCTCCCGGCTCACGCATAGGTAGCGGACGATGTTCGGGCATTCCACGCAGGCTTTGAGGACCTTGTGGCCGGAATAGTTGTGGGCCCAGACGCAGGATGAGCAGCCTTTCACCATTGGCCTCAAGCTTGGCTGCGGCCTCGCCCAGATTCTGGACTTCATGGTAGGTAACGCCTTCGGGGAAGAGCCCCGGAGTGGTCACATACATTGCGACATCGTGGGTCTTCGCCAGATGGGAGGCGATCAGGAAGAACATGTATTCGGTGCCACCGATTCCAGGATTCCCGGCATCCACATCCCGGATATCGATCGAACGGATATTCCGGGTATCCAGGAAAAACGCAACTCGAAGCATTCCGATGTCCTTTCACGTCATCACCCGGTACAGCACATCATAACTTCTCACGCCGCCCAGTTCCCGCAGGAGGCGCGTCCGCAGGAGGTGGGTGACGGCCCGGCCGGCAGCAGTGGCGTCGGGGTCCGGGGCTTCGTCCGCGGGGAGAGTGCGGAGCAGGCGCAGGTGTTCCTTGGTGCCGGGGGGCAGGGCCTCGTCGGAATCCACGGGAGTGCAGGCGGAACAGCACCAGCCGTGGTCCTCAGTGAACAGCACCAGGGGGGTGTCCTCCCGACCGCAGCGGCCACAGAGGCGGGGATGGGGGAGCAGGCCCAGGCAGTGGAGCAGCCAGTGTTCGGCATAGGCCAGGATGGCCATGGCCCGCTCGGGGGTCTGTTTCAGGGCTCTGGCGCAGGCGGAAAGCAGGCGGAAGAGGCGATCGTCCTCCATGCCCTCCTTGGCCAGGCGGTCGAACAGGTCCGCCAGGCAGGCCACCACCAGATTGGATTCCAGATGGCCCAGGATGAGGGGGGAGTGCAGGAGCTCGCAACGGGTGACGCGCCGCAGTTCCACGTGCTCCTTCCCGAAGAAGCTCACCGTCACGAGGCTCAGGGGCTCGAAGGAAGAGACCCACTTGGCGGAGGGTTTCTTGGCTCCCTTGGCCAGCCCCACGAGGCGTTCCCCGTGTTCCGTGAGGAAGGACACGATGAGCCCGCCCTCCTGGAAGGGCGTGGGGCGCAGCACAATGGCAGTGAGGGTCCGGATCATCCAGCTCCAGTTTGCCCCATTCCACCCGGCATTCAATCCATGGACGCATGCCCTGTCCCTTCACGGAACGAGCCCCCTTGCCCTGGAGCAGGTATTTGTGAATAATCGATAAATCAGACTGGCGAGGTTCAATCGATGGATGCAGGGATGGTTCCGGGCTGTGCAACAGGTCTCACCTTGTTGAGCCACCTTCAACCCATAGCCAACGGCGCGCAGCGCAGGGTATTCCAGCATCCCGACCATCCGGAGCTGCTGGTCAAGGTGTTGCGCAGGGAGTTTCTGGAACCTCGATTCGGACCCCAGGGGTCGTTCCATAACCGCCATCGCCGTTGCCGACAGCACACCCAGCTCCTCCGTGAATTGCAGGAGTACCTGGTGGCTTGCGCCCGATCGGCCCAGTGTCTGCCCAATCTGCAGGAGATCGTCGGCCTGCTGCACACGGATCTGGGGCTTGGCCTAGTGGTCAGGAAGGTGTGCGGCCCCGATGGCGGACCAGCTCCAACCCTGGCCAGGCTGATCGAGCAGGGAGCTCTTGATGAAACCAGGCGGAAGCTGCTGGAGGCCTTTCTGGAAAGGCTGCTGGACAGCGACATCGTGGTCGATGACATGAATCCGGGGAACATCGTGCTGGGCGTCGATGGCTCGGGCACCGAACGCTTCGTCCTCATCGACGGCATGGGCAGTTCCACGTTCATACCCTTGAAGGGTCTGGTGCGTATGGTCAACGTCTGGAGCAAGCGCCGCTACTTCATGCGCCTGCGCGCCCAGATCGCCGACGCACTCCGGCAGCGAAGCAGGGCCTCCTGACCCTGCCCCGCGCCTTGCCGGGCTGTGCACCGGAAGGCCGGAGCTGCCATCATGACAAGCTCCACAGGGGACCGTGCAATGCTCCAAGGCATCCTGAAGAACTATCGGTGGCCCGCGATCCTGCTGAGCCTCTGGTTGATTCTGCTGACGGGGATCAACTCCATCCCCCTCGAAGATCATGAGGTCTTCGTGTTGCAGACCACCCAGGAGATGGCGTCCCGGGGGGACTGGGTCCTGCCCAGTTTCAACTATGAGCCAAGGCTGCAGAAACCCCCGTTCAACTACTGGGCAACCGCAGCACTCTCGAAACTCGATCCATGGAGCACCGATGTCCAGGTCTGGCACGGCCGGCTGGTGTCCCTCCTGGCAGGACTGGTGATGGTGCTGGCGACCTACCATGCGGGGAAGACCCTCTATGACCCCGGCACCGGGAAACTCGCCTCCCTGCTGCTGCTGAGCATGCAGGGCTTTGTCAGCCTGTCGCACAATGCCCGGCCGGATTTTCTGTACTCTGCCTTCAGCGGTCTGCAGCTCTTTTCATGGATCTACGCATGGAAGGCGGAGGATGGCTCGAACCGGCAGCGCCTGTTTGGCTGGCTCGGCTGGCTGATGGCCGGCCTGGCCACCTTGACGAAGGGACCTCAAGCGCCTGCGGTATTCCTGATCGGGATGCTGATTTTCCTGCTGACAGGTCCGGATCGGAAGCGGACGCTCAGGGTGTTGCGGCCCTTCTTCGGAGTCGGGCTGTGCTGCCTGCTGGTGCTGCCATGGTGGTTCCTGCTGCAGCACCAGTTGAAGACGCTGGGCGTGGACATCGAAAGAACGCAGCTGTCCGGTTCCCTCCTCACCAACCTGGCCGGCTGGAAGGAGCTTCTCTCCGGCTACTACCTCTGGACCCTGTTGAGCCTGATGGTGCCAGCCAGCCTGCTCGTCCCATTCCTGCTGCCCAGGGTCTGGAGAAACAGGGCGTCGGCCACGGGCACCACGCGCATGCTGCTCTATGCCAGCGCTGTCCTGCTGGTGGTCTTCACCCTGGGGGGGCACTACCGCAAACACTACCTGCTGCCTCTGCTGCCGATCTCTGCCATGCTCCTGGCCAATGCAGTCCACACGGGAGCCTATCCTGGGCTCAGGAACCGCTGGAAGCACCTCCTGCTGGGTGCCTTTGCCCTGTTGGCGGTGCTTTGCCTGGGATTGATCCTCCGAGACAGGGACTTCGCGGCCTTGTCCTGGATGCTGGTGATTGCCATTCCCCTCTTCTACATGCTCAGGCAGGAGTTGCGGTCTCCCGCTTGGGAAGCCCACCGGTCTTCGGCACAGCTGGTGATGGCCTCCGCCGCCGTCGCGATTCTCACCACGGGCTATACCGCTTTCCTCCCCATGGCCATCACCCGCTGGCGCGCCTCGGAGCA
>JFJP01034875.1_pt1 | contig 10920 bp, 7 predicted proteins | sample 431651 | NCBI WGS metagenome assembly JFJP01 (sample SAMN02602958, study PRJNA72255) | Microbial mat metagenome, whole genome shotgun sequencing project. | biome: fresh water; feature: sink hole; material: water; isolation source: purple microbial (photo- and chemosynthetic) mats found in...
ACCAAGTATACTGGGGACTGATCATGTACCACCCCAAAACCAACGAATGGGACGACAGGATGAGCGAACTCTTCGACCGCGTTGACCGCGCACTGGAAGAGCGCTACCAGGGACGCTGGAAGCTCAGAAGGAACCGGCCTGTGTGTGGAACAACCGCCAATCCTGAAATGGACGGACTCTTCAACGTTGGTGTCTTTTTTACCCCCGGTTTTGGGAGCAGACATGGCCGGGGCTACCTCGTGGAGATAGTCATTGCGACGGAAGAAGAGATACAGCCCGACGAGCGCAACGCCATAGAGAACCAGGTACGTGACATGGTGACCGCGTTTCTTCCGGACGCTTTTCCTGGACGCGACCTGCGCGTCGAACGCGACGGCACCATGTTGAAAATCCATGGAGATCTGGGGATGGGCAGCGTGTAGCTACCCATGCCGGCCTGGCTTGGGACTACCTGTCCCGATCAGCCCTGAGTATCGTATACTGTTGATATGTCGTCAGGCATTTTTTCGATCCTCCCAGCTTCGTTCTTCTCCCCCCTTGCCAGTCCTAACAAGGAGGATTACGCAGCCTGCCTCCTTATTTTCCATCAGCTGTTCCAGGAATCTCCCGGTGGCGTAGAACGGTCGGCTCTGGTTGGTCGCTTTGCCGAGCACTACGAACAGACTGGCCGTTCGATACTAGTCGAAGCAGGAGAACCTGGCCCGGACAATCAGGATGACGACCCGGTCAACACAGACCTGGCTACAACAGAGACCGGTACCCTGGACCCGGCAAGGCTGGCAGCGTCCAGGACGCTACGGCTCCTCGTGAGCACCGGGTGGATAGGCGAGGAAACCCTCCCCGATTACACGAGGATGGCGACAATAGCGGCTTCAGCCAAGCCATTCCTGGACGCTTTGGCTGCTACCGAACGCGGATCGACGCTCGAGTACGAGAGCCATGTCGTGGCAATTTATTCATCACTGTGCGGAGACGCGGCCCGGGAACACGGACACCACGCGGTGCTCAACGCACACTACCACCTGACCCTGCTCGTCGATTCACTCAAGGTGCTTTCCCAGAACATCCGCGCGCATTACGAACGGCTGCTGGAACAGACAGCCGGCGCAGAGATACCGGAAATCCTCCGGCTGCACTACGACCGATACCTTGAAGAAGTCGTGGACAGGGCCTACGCGAGGCTCAAGACCTCGGACAACCTGTCACGGTACCGGCCGCGGATTGTCAGGGCGGTCAATGGTTTTCTGGCAGACAAAAAATGGATGGACAGGACCGCATCTGCGTTTGCCCTGCTCAGGCGCGAATCGAGCGAAGAGGCTCGAAAACGGCTTGGCGTACTGCTCGAGGAGATACGCGACCAATTGCGCGCTCTTGACCCCACGCTTGACGAGATAGACAGGCGCAACATGCTGTACGCGCGATCGTCACTGGAACGTATACGCGGCAGGCTCAGGGAAAGCCATACGATAGCCGGAAAGTTGGCTGCCATAGCACGCGCGGTTTCCGCCGACAGCTCGGTTGCGGGGCGGCTGGCCCACCATCTGTACCGGGTACGCTGGTACGGCAAGGAGTCGAGGTACAAGCGCTGGAACAGAGAGTCCGAACGACAGTTCCTGGATGTCCGCCCTGTAGTCGATACCGCGGCTTTTGAACGCGCCGAGGCTGAACTCCGGTTGCGCATAGAACAGCAACTGACACCGGAACGCATAGCCACCTGGCTGGCGGAGCGCGTCCAGCCGGGTGGTTTTGTCACGGCCGAAGATCTTGCTACGGATACAGAATCCTTTGTCAGGATCTTGCACGCGACCACGTATGGAGAGTCAAGGTCAGGCCGGTTTCCTTACAAAGTCGAGTGGCTGGAAGGCGAGTCCATCGCAGCTGGCTGGATTTTCAGATCACACGGATACCGGAGGATACGATGATAGAAGGAATCGACGCCCTCGGCGATCTTTCTGCGCTGGAACCATCAGACTTCGACAGCTTCAGAAAAGCCGTCAGGGAGCTTCTGGCCCGCACCTTCCTGCTTCGTGGTGTCGACGATGTGCTGTACGATTTTTGCGTTCGTAATTTTGGACTTATGGAACCTTACTTTGCCTGTATGGGCGCGGAGCTGCGCAAGGATGAAAGTCTGGGCGTGGTGGTCTGGCGTGGAGGCGCAGAAACCAGGGCAAGGCTGGGACGTGAAGAAACGATAGCGCTCCTGACATTCCGGCTGCTGTTCGAGGAAAAGCGCAACCTGGTAAGCCTTACAGATTTTCCAACGGTAACCGTCTTTGACTTCGTGGAGCGTTACAAAGCGCTGATAGAAGGAGACCTGAAAAAGACACGCCTTATCGAGATACTCAGACGCTTCAACGCGGCCAAGCTTATCCGCTCGCCGCGGGAAGAGGCCGATCCGGACGGACAGATCGTGCTTTATCCTAGCCTGGCTCTGGTGCTTGACCAGGACGGCATTGCCGAGGTGATGGGATTGATCGGAAATGAAAACGACACTTCCGTTGCTGTGGATGAAGCCAGTACAGTTCTGGACGAAGGCGGTGACGCATGATATCACTCAGACGCGTCAGGCTGGTGGGCTGGCATTTTTTTGACGACGTATCCATGCCGATCGGCGAAGCCACGCTGTTTGCCGGCGACAACGGCTCGGGAAAGTCCACCATCATCGACGCAATCCAGTACGCACTCGCGGCCAACCTTACCCGGATACGCTTCAACTCGGCGGCCTCGGACAAAAAAGCCGGCCGCACGCTCGAAGGCTACGTGCGGGGCAAAACCGGGCTGGAATCCGGGGAGCACCTGCGCGACGATGCGGTAGCCCACGTGATGCTTGAATTCACAATAGCTGGCAACACGGTGTGCGCCGGCATCTGCATCGAGGCGTTCAAGGATGAAACGCAGGTGCGGGAATACCCGTGGATAGCGGAAAACGCTATGATAGACTCGATAGCCGTCAGCGATACCAACGGAAAAACGCTCATTGGCCGTGCCTTCCGCGACCTGCTCAAGGCAGCCGGCGCGATGACCTTTGACTCCAAACGGGAGTACAACGCCGAACTCACCCATCGCCTCGGAGTCTTCCGGCGCAACGTCGAGTTCAACCCGTACCTCGACGCACTTGTCCGGTCAGTGAGCTTTTCACCACTCAGCTCGGTGGACCGCTTCGTCTGCGACTATATCCTCGAAGACCGCCCCGTCGATGTGTCCGCGATGAAATCAAACCTGGAAAGCTACAAGGAAGCCGAGCGCGAAGCCGACGCGGCAATAGCAAAGATTGATGCGCTGCGGACCATAGGAAAAGCCGCGGGAGAATGGAGCCAGCACGAGCGGTCGATTCTGTACCAGGAGTACCTGAAGTGCCGGGCCGACGCGGAACTGGCTGCGGAGCGTGCACAAAAAATACTTCGGCGCTCTGAAGATCTCAGGCGGGAGCACGAGCGTGCGACCACGGCGATTACGCGGCTGGCAGAGGAAAAAGCCAGACTGGAGGCAGCCAGGCTGGACGCTGAAACCGCGCTCGCCAGAAACGACGCATACCAGCTGGTCCGCAACCTGCGTGAAAAGCGCGACGTGCTTGCACGGGAACTGATCAGGGTACAGGAGAAGGTGGATCGCTGGGAGCTGCTCAAAGGGCAGTGTTCCGCAATGCTCGGTAGACCTGTGGCAAAAAAAACAAAAGGTGACCCGGACAAACGCTGGGAGCCCGACGCAGAACTCGCAGCCATAGACGTGGAAAGGGCGGACTTGTCGCGGACACGCGCAGCTGCAGAACGGGAACAGGCAGACATAGTCCGCGACGAGCGGGAAGCTGCAGCAGAACTTGCGGACCTGGAACGCGGCCAGCCTCGGTATCCGGCATCGAGCGCCAGGCTCAAAGAGGAACTTGAGGCACGAGGAATACCAGGCTGGATTTTCGCCGACCTCGTTGAGGTTGACGAGCCTGACTGGCAGAATGCAGTGGAAGGCTGGCTCAACACCCTGCGTTTCGCCGTTATTGTGGAACCAGGGCGGTTCAGGGAAGCGCTGGGAATCTATGACTCGATGCCTCGCGATGTCGCTGGAGTCGCCCTGCCCAACCTGGAAAGAATGCGCGACGCGCAGGTTCGCAACAATTCTCTCGCGTCCATCGTGTCAACCGAATCACCATACGCGCGCATCTATTCAGACTTTATCCTGGGCGACGTGATCCGCGCCTCGCTTGATACACTCAAGGATTTTCCCAGGTCCGTTACCAGGGAGTGCATGAGTTATTCGCGCTTTACCGCGACGAGGATGAAAGAGGAAGTCTGGTCCCGCTGGTACCTTGGCCGCGCTGCCAAAGAAAAGCGCATGCAAACCCTCCGCTCGGAACTGGACAGGCTCCGTGCGGCGGCCAGGGTAGTAGGTGAGACCCTCCGGTTGAACGCAGAACGTGACGAAGCGCTGAGGCGTGCCTACGACGGCATCCACGAGATGAAAAGTCTGGATGAAGCCCGTGAACGCGCGGTGATCCTGCCTGATGAAATTGCCAGCATCGACACCGACATCAAAGCCGTTGACCTGTCAGGTGTACGTGACATGCAGATACGCATAGACAGCCTGGTCAAGGCTGTCGGCGAAACTACCGCGATACACGAACGCGAGCTGGGCAACCGGGCCAGAGCCGGCTCGCTGATCGACAACAACCGTACCGAACTCGACCAGGCGAATCACGACCAGAGCACGGCTGAAAAAACATTTACGGTTTTCATGGAAGGCCGCGAAGCCCTTGGGCAGGAATTCGAATCATACTACGCCGAACGGCTGCGGGGAACGAGCCTGGAAACTCTGGTCGGCAACTACGAATCTGCGGTAAAGGGTTTCCGCACCAGGATGGAAAGAGCCGCAGAAACCTACCGAAAAGCCGTCATGGATTACAACAGCCGCTTCAACGCACTGCTTCCTCTCGAACCAGCCTATGCGGACGAAGCCAGTCTGGCACTGAAACGGTATGTCGATTCAGAACTGCCACAGTACCGGGAAAAAATTGCAAAGGCTCGCTCGGATGCCGAGCGTCAGTTCAAAGAGCACTTCGTAGCCCGGCTCAACGAGTACATAGAAGAAGCAAGGGAGAGTTTCCGCGAGATCAACGAAACGCTCAAGGCGCTGTCATTTGGCAAGGATCAGTACCGCTTCACCCTCGAGGAACGCAGCGACAGAAAAGGCCAGCTCGAAGTAATACGCAAGGCCGCGGAAATAAACGAGCTTGAAGACGGCTTGTTCGCTGCGCTGGCTTCGCAGGAAGAACGCCAGGCTGTGGAGAATCTGTTTGAAAAAATACTGCGCAACGAGCTCGACTCGTTTGAAGTCAGGGCCATCTGCGACTACCGGACCTACTTCAGCTACGACATCCGGCTCCGTGACCTGACGGCCCTCGACCCAAAAACCGGCAAGCCTCCCGAGCTCTCGCTGTCGCGCGTCATCAGGGAGAAATCCGGCGGCGAAGCCCAGACGCCGTATTACGTTGCCATAGCCGCCAGCTTTTATAGATTTTACAAGGACGATCCGGAAAACATCGTCCGCCTGGTGCTTTTTGACGAAGCCTTCAACCGCATGGACGACGAGCGGATCGGCAAAGCGCTCGAATTTTTCCGGCGGCTCAACATGCAAGTGGTCACCGCAGTACCCACGGAAAAACTGGAAACAATTGCACCGCACATGGATACGATAGCCCTCGTAGTACGGCACGGGTACCATGCCATCGTCAGGGATTTCCGCGCCGCAAATCCAGCTTCAAAGCCGGTACCTTAATTGGAACACGCCATCCTTGAAATCTTTGCTGAACGATACCCTGCATCCGCACATCGCCGTGGTGGCCGCGCTCTAAGGTTGCGGGATTGGCCCGCGCGCATCCCTGCGGCCTTTGCGAGTGCAGCTTCATGGTTATCGTTTATTGATGCAATGGAGCGGCTGGAACGAGATGGAATTATCACTCTGATATGGAAAAGGCGACGCGAAGGTGACGACCTGGAGGCCGCCGAACTATTGGCACCCCGGAAACTTTACGAGCGCTTGAGTCTTGATTTCCCCGACGACCTCGCTGAAAAGTTACACGCTTCTGCACACGTTGCCTACATGACGGCAACGGGGCGGGGAGACCCTGCCGCTACTGCACTGTTCGAATATATTGCCGGACACGCCGACGACCTATGCGACCGGATCGTACCGCGCGACATCGACGATGCCGACAGACTGTTCCGCCATCCTGCCAGCGAGACAGCCCGCCTGCCGATCAGAGCGCTTTCCATTGTGCTCTACAACGACTCGAAACGGCTCGAACACCTCGCATCGGTACTAGGCCAACTGTACGACAGGACGGTCCGCGCATATTACCCCGACCATGCCGGCTTCCCGGAACGGTCGTACCCTGAAGTTGCAGTAGCAGGCAGCGTAGAACTGATCTTCAAGGATGGTTCAGCCTGGAATCTGGAACCAGGCGCGGTTTCTTTATCGATGGAGGCAGCTGCGAACCTTATCTCCATACAGCCTTTGAAAAAGTCAGCCACGGTTACCGACTTTTTATGTGCTTTGTCAGTTGAGAATAAGGAAACCTTCCACGCCTTCGCGCGCAATCGCAACGGCTTCAACTTCATAGTCTGTACCGGAGGACGACCCAACCGCGCCGTCCGGTCCGTGCTTCGCGCATTGGCCGCTTCCGGTGCCGAGGTATACCACGCGGGAGACCTTGATGCCGACGGCATAGCCATCCTGGCCGAAGTTGCAGAACTCTGCGCCGCCCGCCCCTACGGCATGGACCGTGCAACCTTTGACCGTTACCTGCCATACGCCCGCGAACTGGACAAAAGCCTGGTATCGCGCCTCGACTCCATACCCGCGGCCGCCCTTTTACTCGACGGCATCCCGGAACTGATCGAGCGGATACGTGATAGCGGCAAAGGTGTGGAGCAGGAAATTATTGATTACGGGGAATTGGAGATGTGTGATACAGTATTATAGATTATTTTGGATTCATAAAGGATTTAACTATCGATCCGATTCGACGGACCCCGTTTGTCGCGGTATCCCGGTGTGCCTTCTCCTCACGTCGAATGCCGCTACGAGTGAATCGAGGACTTGTACCCCATGACCGTGCGCAGGTCGGCAAGGACTGACGCATCGCGAACCTCGAACATGCAGGGCTTTGACTTGCCGACGTTCCTGGCTCCGGCTATCGCGTTCCTGGTCCCGTCACTCAGCTCGACCCTGGAAAGGCCGTCAAGGCGCTTTTCCGGGATGTAGACGGTGGCCTTGATGTAGCCCTTCCACGCTGACATCCACGCCAGTGTCCGCCCCTTGAACTGAACCTTGCAAAGCCAGACTTTGCCGTCCTTGTAGTAACGCCACTCATGGGTATAGCCAAGATCGCTGAGTAACTGAAGAAGTTCTTCGTAGGCTCCGTATGACGGTTCGAGCAAGCTCCGGAGCACCGAGTCATCCGGGTAGACATCGGGGTCGCATAGCTCGATGGCGTTGATCTGTTCCATGGGAAGCGCTCCTCAAAGGTCTTACATGGCTACCACCCGGCGTACAGTACTGCGTCTCAGGCAAATTTTACAAGCAACTGGCTTTCATTCAGTGTCTCGAACCTTTGAGGCGGCAAGTCAACAATAAGCGATGAATCATCCCAAAGGTTCGTGACACTACACTCAGGTACACTTCCTGCAATGTAATAAGTACACCTGTACTTTTTATCCACCCCAGTATTGAAAACCAAGTATATAATCAGCCACAGGGGGCCATTGATGCAAAAAATATATAATGCGTCTGTGCGTTTACAAACAGGATATGCAATCACCATAGTGCTATTTGTGTTGTTTCTGTCCACAATTGTTACGTGTGATCCCAATACACCCATAGAAGACGATTTGAGCGCAATATCGGTCTCGGACGCACAATTGACCGTAAGTGTCGGTTCTTCCATATCTGCTACCGCCACAGTACTGGATGCGGCAGGAGAAATGGATACCATTGAGGTTTCTTCAAGTGGCTCAAGTATTGCTACGGTAGTTTCTGCCCTCGGGAGCAGCGATTACACAATAACCATTACTGGTGTTGCCGTGGGAAGCGCAACGATTACAGTGACGGGCAGTTCAGGTTTGTCTGCGACCATTGCGGTCACAGTAACCGCCCTGCCGGTTGCCACCCTTACGGTGGCCAGTGCAGACATTACCCTGACAAACGGTAATTCGACTCTTGTTACGGTAGACGCAAAGAAGGCAGACGGCACTGTCGATACCTTTACCCTTACGTCTTCAGCCGAAGAAATTGTCACCGTAGCAATCGAAGAAACCGGCGTCAGAATCACCGCGGTCTCCGAAGGAAGCGCAACTATAAGTGTGACCAGCGCTTCCGGCCTGTCAGCGACGATAACGGTGACGGTGAGTGCTGCGCAGGCGGTTGAAAATGGTACAATCCAGGTGGTGTTCGAATGAAAACAACAAGGAATACATCCATGAAAACCATGAAAAACACTGGCATAGGCTTGCTCGTCTCCCTCATCGCATTTATGGGTTCCTGCGGCAACATCTTTGACTCCGTGGCTAAAGACAAGCCCTCCAACGGTGGAGCGGGTGATACAGGTACTTTGAGCATCACCATTCCAGCTATTTCGGCCAGGCTCGCCGCTGCGCTCTCGACCATGGACACGTCCAGTGGCTCCCGAGCGCCGGATTCCCGCGCCTTCCTCTTTGCCTCCCGGGCCGAGCTTGAACTCCGCGATGCCCAGGGCACGGTCATCGATACGTGGACGAGCGCCGCCAGCACCGAACTCTTCCCCACCACGACGGCCGATATGACCCGCAGCGTCCCGGCGGGAACCGGCTACAGCCTGAGCGCACGGGTCTTCAACGACAAGGTCTCCCTTACAGAGCCGGTCGTCAGGGGAACGGTGACAGGCATCTCCGTGGTTTCCGCTGAGATGACGACAGTCACGATGCCGTGCATTCCGAACGAAACGCTATTCCCGGATACCTTGGCCGTCGGGACAACAACAGGCACGCTCGAAGGCTCGAGCATATCCTCCAACACTCCACCAATTCCGCTTGTAGCGATAGGACAGGAGGTCTGGTTCAGAATTGTCCCGAGTACCGGCAAGAACCGGATCGAACTGAGCCTCTCCAGCACGGATAACGATACCGCAGGTTACATCAGCCTGTTCAATTCCGATGGCAGTTGGATGGGCAGGCACTCAATTTTTGGTCCGGGGGATACGACCAGTGTCAGCGCTTCCGTTGTCGATACTGCTTTCTATTATATCGGTATCTGCCTGATCTCAGGTGGTACATCGCCGAGCACGGGATACAGCCTGACACTGGCGGAGAGTACAAACGCCAACCTCCTCACAAACAGCGACTTTTCCGACGGCATGAATGGCTGGGAACTCCACACTTCAGCTCCCGGTTCCGCTACGATGAGCGTCGAGAACGGGGAACTGAAGATCCATATCGAAACAGGAGGGGCACCTGTCAGCGACAATCTGGTTCTATTCCAGCGAGGAATCCCCATCACCGCCGGCTCGACCTACCGGATTGGCTTCAATAGCCGCGTCTCGACGGGTGACCTTGATGTCCTCATGATGGTGGGTGACTATGGCAATGTACTAGGAGATGGGGAAACCCCAGGCAGCATGACCAACTACGGGTCCCTCATGCCGAACTCAACAGTCTTAAGTCAGTGGACCGAAGATGTTTTTGGTGTGACAGGACCCGCGACAGAGAACGCCTATATTGTGTTCCAGCTTGTCGAAGAGGGCGTTTCCAATGTTGATCTTTTCCTCGATGATGTAATCCTTGTCGAGGTACCACAGGTCTTTGCGGCTCCGGCCAGCCTGACGGCAACCCAATCAGGCAGGAACGTGCAATTGAGCTGGGAAGCCGTGGAGGGCGCAACCGAGTATGTCGTGACCCGCAATGAGGCGGATGGTGGTCCTTTCTACTCACCGATATATACCGGCTCGGATACAAGCTACACGGATACCTACGATTGGTACGGCAGGGAACTCAGCTACAAGGTCATCGCAAGATCGCCCGCAGGTATCGGAGCGGCGAGTACGCAGACCATCATACTCGCCGCCAAGCCGGTGGAAGGCACGATAAAGAACACCGGGCTCGCAGAGGGCAATTACAATCTCATCATCAAAAATCCGTTAAAGGGTATTTCAATGACGGGCACCGTGACTCTGGATACCCAAGGCATGGGATCCTTTACGATACCGGGTGGCGAGGTGATGACCGCCAGCGAACTGGACTGGTACGTCGCCTTCATCGACACAGTCACAGGACCCTATAAGAGCACGGCGATGAACACAGATGAACGTGTCTCTGTGCCCGTGAGCATCACCTACGCTGCAGAGAATGACGGCACTATCTCGGACATGCAGCTTTGGGATTGGTCGACAGCGGGCATCCTCCCGGTCTTAGCCAAGGCTACGCGCTCGGGAGCGACGAACGAAGCCACTCTCATCTGGTGGGACCTCCGGCCCCGCAGTCCCACCTCGGTACTCATCCAGAAATCAACTTCCGTCAACGGCACTTATGTCACAGTCACACCAACAAACCCCATGGGTGGTGTCGACACTGTGAGCAACGACTTTCACCCCCGCTCCTGCACCGACACCACGGCCACCACCGGCACTCGCTGGTATTATCGCATTGGGGTTGACGCGAACGCGAATGGAACCTTGGATTCAGGAGAGTACGAGACTGAGACGAATACGAACGATTAAGTGGTAATGGGTATATAGTTCCTCGAACCTTGTATATACAAGGTTCGAGGAACTAAAAACGATTTGATCACAGTTGTTATCATTACAGAAATCATAGTGTAGAATACCAAGCATGAAAACCAGAAGACACGAACCTGAATCCACACCCTTTCCCCTTGGCTCACGGATACTTGCAAAAATAC
>JFJP01040632.1_pt1 | contig 10919 bp, 9 predicted proteins | sample 431651 | NCBI WGS metagenome assembly JFJP01 (sample SAMN02602958, study PRJNA72255) | Microbial mat metagenome, whole genome shotgun sequencing project. | biome: fresh water; feature: sink hole; material: water; isolation source: purple microbial (photo- and chemosynthetic) mats found in...
GATAAATAACTCCTTGATCATTCCAAAAATTTCCATAAAATCCTAGTAACAAGCCCTCTTTTTTATTCGATTTACACACATATGCCAATGAGGTAAGTTCCCCGGAGGAACTCGCTGCAAGCGCATCAACTTCGAATAGAACTAAATTATCAGTGGAATCGAAAATTTCCTGCATTAGAAAAGCTTTTGCTTTATAAAGCGTAATATCCTTGCTAAATTCCTTGGATAAAACAAATCCTGGACTTTGTCCGATTACTAATTGACTTATCCCGAGAAATGCTAATATTAAGAATCTATTGACATTCATAATTTGTATTTATATTATTAAGACGGTTTAGAATTTTAATTATGTTGAATGATTAGTCTTGTTGAACATCAACGGCAAATTGCGTACACATGAAATTTTTGACTTATAAATCATATTTAAAACCCGCCACCCAAGATTTACTCAGATGGATGTATCTATTTAGAATAAAAAGAGCATACCCGAACACCTGCTTAACTGGCTAAATGATGTTAAAACAAGATAGAATCGCACCCACAAGAAGAGATAAACAACATAATAAGGGAATAAGCCAGCCGATTATCCATCTAACGGAAAAAAGTTTATGAACCCAACCATCTAATTGGTTACATTCTTGATCTATAATGCCTGCAGGATGAGTTGGTTTATTTGATCCTATGTCTAAATGATTTTTTAAAATTAGACCAAGTTTTAAATGACTCCTATATATTACTAAGGCTAAAAGAATTGATATGGCTGATCCTAAGATTAGGATAATAGGCTTGTATATGCATTCTGCTGTGGTAACGAAACCTATAACAACAAGAGAATAAAAAACCAAGAAAAAATTAAATCGTGTACACAACAGATTCTCAATAAACTGCCTTTCCTGACTAAAATCCCAAGTTTCATTCATTTTGACCTCCTTTTAGGCTTAATAATATGTCTTTTGAATTTCTCTTTCCCAAAGTTATAAAAACAAAAACAGTATGAATCTGTCTTAACTAAAAATGTTTCAATCATATACTTTACATAAATTTATGTACGGTCTATTTTTAAGTTCTATCAACAGGATTCTTTGCTTTGAATAGTCCATAGATGGAACCTATCTGGAGGAGGCCGGAGATCTCGGCCGACTTTAAAGTAATTACTTAAAAGATTATTCTAGTTGCCTTTTACACTTCTTCTCAAAGTGAAACTGGTTGTCTGTTGTAAGGAAGAGATAACAGAATGATATCCCTGAAATTAAATTGTCCTCGAATTCAAGCATAAGGCCGCATTTCTCCTTTTCCCATGAGTTCCTGGTAAAAACCGGAAATTTCCCATTCTCAAATATGATTACCGGATTACCTATTTTACAATAAGAACATCTGTCGATAACATAATTTAATGTCATACAGTCCTTATTAGCAGATAAATATTCATCCACACAATTACTTAGCCAGGATAAAAAAATTGTTTTGTTAGCAAGAACCGTTTCTTCCTAATCATTTTGAATGCAGTATTCAGCTTTCTCAGATAATAAATCAGCAACCCTAGCTCTGTCAAATGAAGCAATAGCATTTGCTAATTCAGTTGTAATTACTTCCTGGTCTGTTTTTGTTAATGTTTCCATCTCTTAAAGTTATATTATAAAATTACCTAATACAAATAAAATCCACCCACCCGAATCATTCAAGACTGGATGGATGGAATTAGCAAGGTTAGTTTTCAGTGGTTCTTGAGATTATTTTGCTGAGTTGAACCGTCTCAAAATAGCCGAAAACAAAATACAGCATGACTCAGCTATTAACCGGATTTTGTGGCTTTACAGGCAAATCTTTGGCATACGTTTATTGCGCTCTAATACTCTGAAGGTAACCGTGTAACTTTAGCTATCACCCAAATTTAAATATAATCAAGGGGGAAGTCTGAGAATTTAATCGGTTGCCCTGATGGGTCAACAGGAATGCAGCTTAAAAGGCTGCATTTTTGTTAATCTTTCAGACAGCGGATGCTGAATCCATGTTTTCGCGATATATGCCTTATACCCACATTTGAGTCGCCATGATATAAACTCAGATACCAAAGGTTATTCTCTTCTTTTTCAGTCGCTGACCAGTAGGATGTGAAATTCAGAAGCGCTGTATATGTACCTTCAAAATAACGAAAGCCTGCTGCCCTGGCTCCAAAGCTACTGCTGTTATCAGCATCTTTATTAGGTGATAACCAGTGATCTGTTCCCGTTTCTTTTAGTTTTGCTCCCCCGGTAATTGTATCGCCCAGAAAATCTCTCAGTTGCTGCCACTCTTCTGCTGAGGGAACGTGCCATCCGGCAGGACAAAGTTTTTCTGTAGCAACAGCATAGCCATTATATAAGGCTCCATAATGCTCTTTATTTGCTGCTATTTCATTATTGTACCAGCAGAAGCCGGGAGAAGACAAGGTGTCCCATTCAGAAGCGCTTTCAACCAGCGGTATCTCCGTATCGTCGCTGAATCTGGTTGTTTTTAGATTTTCAGCCATCCAGATCTGTGTTCCGATTCTTATTGTATTATAACTGTTCCCTTCAATATCAGAGACCGGAGCTGTATAATTATCATCCTTCTTACAACTGAAAAGGAGCAGTAGTAAGACAAATAATGTTACCTGGTATGATGAAAAACGAATTTTCATCAGTATATAATTATTTTTTATTTGTCTGATGCAACCACACATGATTGACTTCGTCGAGCTCGCTTCACTCGGTTGAAAATTTTATTCAATTTGTGTTTAGCTTCGCTGAGCTCGTAAGCTCGGTTGTGATTGAGGTCAATCATGTGGGTTTCATCTGTACTATGATTTATTATCAGATCATCAGGTGCAAAGGTATAAAAGTTAGAGACTTAATACTTGTCCATCGGCCAGCAGTTTTGCTTTTATATCATCATAGGGCAGGTCGTAAATACTCACCTTCCTGTCGAGGGCCATCGAGGCAACAGTTCCGGCACTTTGTCCAAGTATCATGAACACAGGCTCCATCCTTATTGAGCCAAAAGCAATGTGAGAACTGGAAACGCAGACAGTTACAAGAAGGTTATGACACTCTTCCCTCTTAGGCATTATTGATCCAAGGTCAATCCGGTATGGTTTCCCGGGATACAACTCAATGTCGCCTTCATTTTCCACAAATCCTTCAGGAGTAATATATCGCTGTGTATTATGTGAATCGAGGTTATAGGAACCCATTCCTATTGAAGAGGGAACCTCTCTTTTGCCCATAACATCATTCTCGGTCATAACATAGCTGCCAATCATTCTGCGGGCTTCCCTGACATAGATATTGTATGGCCAGTTATCATTACCGGGGAATTCATCCTTTGAGTATCCCCATTGGCTCATTTCACTTCTTATCTCTTCAGGGATTCGCGGATCGTTTGCTGTAAAATAGAGCAATCCTTTCTGGTAAGTAATATGTTCTTCAATGATCTCTTTTCTTCTTTCATAAGTGGCATCGGGATAATCGTAATTCATCCCAATATTATCAAAGCTGAATGGTCCGTGGTTATTTACATCAGTTTTTGCATTTGGTATAGCATCAAATTTATTGAAAGTTGCCCGCCATCCGGCATCATAAATTCTTACCAGAAGCTCATATTGTGTTGAATCATAACCTGCCGGGCGGGTGAACGGGACCCTGTTGGCTTCATGCTTTGTAAGACATGTCCGGAAGCAATAAGCCTGCAGTCTTTTATCTCCTTCTCCTCTTTTGCCAGGAGCTTCTGCTGAGATCCTTGGTAAGACACCGCTTGAAGGATCATCAGGGATTACCCACGGGCTAATCTTCAGGTTATCGAAATCGTGATGCTTGATTGGGAAGTCGCCCACCTGCACGCCGTTCCATTCCTCATTATAGACAGAACCAGCTTCGCGGCCAACATGATAGCTGATGCCTGCCGAAGCCATAAGGTCACCTTCATATGTGGCATCGACAAAGATTTTTCCTTTGAATATTTTACCGCTGAGAGTTTTGATACTTACAATCGCTCCGTTTTTCTTAGTAACACCTGTCTTCCTGTCGAGCCATTCATCCCTGTAAACAGTTATATTATTTTGTTTTATCATCAGCTCGAAAGCCTCCTCTGCTGCATGAGGTTCAAAGATCCACATTGTTCGGAATTCCCCGTCGATAGCAGGATTCCCCTGCCCCTTATTCCCATATTCGGATTGTTTCTGCCAGTTCCACGATTCGGGTTTCATATAGTGCTGGTATAGTATCTGGTAAAATTCCCTGGCAAGACCACCGATAACTGTTTTGTCTCCGGTATCGGTATAACCTAATCCGGATGAAGAGAGGCCCCCAAGGTGAGTATCGGGAGAGACAATGATCACAGATTTTCCCATTCTTGCTACCTGCACGGCAGTTGTTACTGCCGAAGATGTTCCGCCATAGATTATCACATCGGCTTTGTAGGTATCAGTATCTTTTTCAGACTGACACCCTGAAAGAAGGGCAAGGATTAAAAACAGGCTAGAGATAATAGATTTCATAAATACTGGGTTTAGTGTATTTTATTTTAAATTGTTTTTGTTATTATTTTATTTTTCCCTGGTCGGGGTTGGGTTTAAATTTAATATCCCAGGCTTCCATTGATATTGTCGATCCGCTTTTTATCATGTTCCAACAGCTTCTGTCGTTTGTTGCTTTGAGCAGAAAGTTTATACAGTCTTACATTCTGTATAAAGATATTCATTCTTATAATATAATGTCTTTTCTGTTTTAATGACATTTCTTCTCCCTGATGTCAGGCAGGTACAGGGAGTTCTATTTGCGTGGAAACCAGGGAAAAAAGGCGCTGGTTTTTTCGATGTACTCTTTGTATTGTGGTTTTTGTTCCTTCAGGCTTTTTTCCAGAAGGGCCACTCCTGAGACTTTTATTATCAGGGCGGTCATCAGAAGAGATCCAAACAAAGGCAGGTAGCTGCCGGCAGCCAGGCAGAAGAAACCATATCCCCACCATACTGCTGAGTCGCCAAAATAGTTCGGATGGCGCGTATATCGCCATAAGCCGGTATTCAACACCTTCCCTTTATTTGCCGGGTCAGCTTTGAAGCGGGCAAGCTGATAGTCGCCAACGGTTTCAAAGAAGAAACCGGTAAACCAGAGAACCAGGGCTATATAATCGATTATGTTTATGCTTCTTCCGGCTCCATAGTATTGGGCACCCAGAAGAGGGGCTGAAATGAGCCACATTAAGATTCCCTGGAGGAGGAAAGTCTGGAAAAAGCTTATCCACCAGTACCTGTGTTCTCCGTAATTTTTGCGGAACTGTGCGTAGCGGAAGTCTTCTCCCTTTCCAATGTTTCGCAGAGCAAGATAAACAGAGAGACGAATTCCCCAGATTGCTACAAGAGCAAGAGTTATAATTTTACGGGTACCAGATCCATCAGTTTTCAGGAAGAAAAACAGTGTTGCTATAACGAATCCTAAGCCCCAGAAGAGATCAACAATGCTGACATTCCTTGTAATGATGCTTATCAGCCAGAGCAAGGTCATCAAAATCATAATAACAAGAAAAGCCTGGCCGTAAATCAGTAAAAAGCTCATTTTTTCAGGTTCTAATCATAAAGCAGTGCGACCGATGCAGCACCTACCCCGGCATTGGCCCCTATTATAGGTGAGATATTGACTACTGACACCGGATCTTTCATTGTGAATGCATGCATCTTTTCCTCATACCAGTGAGCGGCTTCCGGATTGTTTGCATGTAATACAATATAGTTCCAGATAGTCTTCTCCGTGCTTATTCTTCTTATATGCCCCATCACCTTTTCCATATTTGCTTTCTGGTTAAAAGCTTTGTCGAAAACTATCGCTTTTCCTGATTCATCCATCGAAACTATAGGATTGATATTTAGCAATCGGGCTATTAACCCTTTAGCAGCCGACAGCCTTCCTCCCCGTATAAGATATTTAATATTCTGAACGCTGACAAAAATCTTAAGGCGATCTGCCGATTCATTAGTAATTTTTACAATCTCATCATGGCTCATCCCTTTTTCGATGGCCCTGGCTGCTCTGAGGACTAAGAGACCGAGTGCCCCTGAGAGATTTCTGGAATTTATTACAGATATAGGTTTCCCGAATTCCCTGCTGATGGCCAGGGCTGCTTTCTGACTGCTGGCAAATGTGCCACTAAGTTTGTCGCTCAGATGAATAGCTATTACGGAATCATAGTGTGAAGCCAGGTGAGAATAGAGGTTCACAAAGGCTTTTTCATTTATCTGGGAGGACTTTGGGTAGTCTTTGTTTTCCTTCAGTAGTTTATAAAACTGTTCTGGTTGTATTGTAACTTTATCGAGGTAATGATTTTCGCCGAAATTAATATTTATCGGGAGCATGTTAACCTGGTAATTATCTATCAATTCCTGCGATAGGTCGCATGTTGAATCTGTCACCAGGGCTATTTTCCATTTCCTGTTATAAACAACATCACTTTGTCTTAGCATATCATCGGCTTTCTGAAAAGCAAGTGTCCCTGTAGTTCTCAGTTCATTGAAAAGATCAGCAGGATTATTTGTATGAACATGCAGACGTCTCATTCTGTCAGAGCCGGCAATAACAATTGAGTCTCCATAACTTTCAAGTATTGAAAGGAGTTTTTTGTTATCGATATTGCTGTTTTTTATAAGGGCTTCAGTACAAAACCTGAAATTAACGATTTCCGGTATTGACTCCTCTATTTTTTCGAAGACTCCTGTTTCAGCCTTTACCTGGATAAGCTCTTTAAGGTTTCTGTTTGTGATAAACTCGGTTATTCCTTCAACAAAAAAGACAAAGCCACGAGCTCCGGCATCAACAACATTAGCTTTGGCCAGAACAGCAAGCTTTGACTTAGTCTCAATAAGCGATTTATTAAGTATAGCCAGAGAGCTAAGAAACATTTCGTTGAAATCGGTAATCAGAAACCTGTTATCGTAAATATAATTAGCCCAGTCTTTTATTACTGTCAGCATTGTTCCTTCAACAGGATTTGCCACTGCTTCATAGATATAGCGGATGGAATTTTTTATGCTTTCGGCAAACTGGCTTATAGTTATTGTTTTGAAGTTACCCGTTTCACAACTCATTCCATACAGAAACTGTGCGAAGATAATGCCGGAGTTGCCTCTTGCGTTAATGAGTGTTGTTTCTGCAATCAGGTCAGCGGTTATTTTATAGGATCTGTTAGGGTGAAGAGAATCGACCACGGCTCTGATTGTAGAAGCAAGATTAGTTCCTGTATCTCCATCATTTACAGGAAAGACATTAATCTTATTAAGTTCCACCTGGTGTTCAATTACTTTTCTTGCCCCGGCAATAAATGTATAGTAGAGTCTTCGACCATCCATTTCATTAAGCGGCACCGGATTAAATAAATTCATATGTCGTTAACTTACAAATGTTTTGCAAAGATAATTATAATCTTAATAACCATCTTCCTTTATGATTATAACAGTTGAAACTCAAATAAGTTCTGAAATCCTCCAGGCTGGTCTTCAGCCCTCCAGGCTGAGCCTTCCTTAAAATGTAAAAAAGATGTGTACAAAGAGTAGCCTCAGAGGAGGGGCTGATTTGTTGTTATTTAAGAGAGGAGATGCCTGATTTATAGGCTTCAATAGCTCTTTTCCTTGCGAAGTCGTGATCAATCATTGGTTTGGGGTATGATGATTCATCGAAATCTTTCACCCATTTCCTGATATACTCTTTTTTCGGGTCGAATTTTTTTTGCTGTGCATCGGGACTGAATATTCTGAACCAGGGAGCTGCATCGCAACCTGTACCTGCTGCCCATTGCCAGTTTCCATTATTTGAAGAGAGTTCAAAGTCTAACAGTTTGCCGGCAAAGTATGCCTCTCCCCAGCGCCAGTCAATAAGAAGATGTTTACATAGAAATCCTGCTGTTATCATCCTTACCCTGTTATGCATGTAGCCTGTTGTATTAAGTTGTCGCATACCGGCATCCACCATAGGATAGCCTGTTTCACCCCTGCACCACTTTAAAAAGTCGTCTTCCCTGTTCATCCATTTTATTTCATCATATTTTGATTTGAAATTTCCGGTGACAACTTGCGGGAAACAGAAAAGTATATGCATGAAGAACTCCCTCCATATAAGTTCATTAAGAAAAACAGTATTTTCATCCAGGGCCAGCCTGACAAGTTTTCTGATACTGACCGTACCAAATCTCAGGTGCGGAGAAAGATAGCTTGTCCGGTCCGCAAAAGGCTGATCGCGATATTTATCATACTCCTTTACTGCGTTAAGGTCGTATGGTCTGACCTTTACGGGGCTAAGCAGGAAACCGTTTTTTTCAAGCGAGGGGAATTCAAATATGTGCTGGTAATAATTTTCACCGGATTGTTGAGTCTTATAATTAATGAGTGGTAATTGTTCTGAGAGTTTGCGTAACCATCTTTTTTTATAGGGAGTAAAAATTGTATAGGGGTTATTATCAGGTTTGAGAATTTCCTTTTCCTCAAAAATAACCTGGTCTTTATATTTTTTCAGTTCTGCGTTACTCTGGTTAAGTAATGTCTCAATGGCATTGTCTCTTTGTATCGCATAAGGCTCATAATCTTTATTGATGTAGACACAGTTAATATCAAATTCAATTATCAGCTTCTTAAATACCTCTTCAGCATCACCTTTACAGACATAAACAGAGCTGCCTTTTTTCCTAAGTTCATTATTTATTACAGACAGGCTTTCATAGATAAATGTTATTCGGGGATCCCCTGGGGCAAGTTCATCAGTAATGCTGGTGTCAAAGATAAACACCGGCAACACAGGCAACTTTGCAGCTAATGCCTCATTTAGTGCAGTATTGTCTTCCAGCCTGAGATCTCTTCTGAACCAGAACAGGTTTATCTTCATAGCAGATATTTAATAATCAGGATTCTTTCAGGGAAACACCAACCAGAATAATATGTTGTTAATTAAATAACAATTATCAATGAAAAATGCATATCTTTTCCTCTCTAAAAATACTAATAATTATGGGTAGCAGAAAAGAAAGACCGGTAATATTGTTCCTTATTCCGGCAGCTATACTACTGTTTGCAGTTACGGCATTCTCTATCAGCAAAATGAAACCCTCGGAAGATCTGAAAGCAAAGTATTCCTACAAGGATTTTGAGTCTGCAAAAAAATGCCGTTCATGCCATCCTGGCATATATGAACAATGGTCACAGGCTATGATGTCGCAGGCTTATACCCATCATTGGGACGAGATTGAATATTTTGATCTGGCAGTCGCTCATGCGGCAGCTAAGCCTGAATTACAGGAAGCTGTTGACGGATGCAATGGGTGCCATACTCCAATGGCTTTTATGAGTGGCCCGTTTCCTCCCCCCAGGCCATCAGAAAACAGCATGGCAAACGAATCTGTCTCTTGTGAGGTTTGTCACCTTATACAATCGGCTCAGACTGACCCTCCGTATAACTTCAGTTATCTCATTGAGCCAGGAACCACCAAATATGCAGTGCGAACACCTACGGTAGAATCGCCTGCCCATAAAATTGTGACTAATGAATTTTTCCGAACCACTGAATTTTGCGGTAATTGCCACAATGAAAAAAATCCTTTCGGAATATGGGTTAAGAGTACCCAGCTGGAGTGGAAAGAAGGTCCGTATGCAAAAGAGGGAGTCAGATGTCAGGATTGCCACATGCCAAAAGGCGGACCATTCCTGAATGCTCTTATGACAAAACCCTATGATGATTCAAGGCTTCATCTGTTTCACGGTGCTCACGATCCGGGTAAGGTAAGGGGCACAATTGAATTAAGAATACAGCCTGACATGAGAGAAGCAGAACCAGGTGAGTCAATAGTTTTTACAGTTGCACTCTTTAACCAGAAAACCGGCCATAAATTTCCTACTGGATCTGTTGAAGACAGGATCGCATGGCTCCAGGTTGAGGCTACCGATGCAAAAGGCAAAGTGTATCATATTAATGTTGACAAAAAGGGATTTGAAGGAGAGGAGTATACAATATCGGGTGATTACCTGGCCTACCAGGATATGGGTGTACCACTTGGCATTAAAGATTTTAAGGGGGTACAGCGTGACGGGATCCCTGCGGGAAACAGGATTTTTCGGATGCCTTACTTTGATTCCGACGGAGTTATGACTATTATGCAGTGGAATACAGCAACATTAGGAGTTGATTACCGTATCGGTCCCCGGGAGTCTAAGATTGAGAAATTCACCTTTCAGTTGCCCTTTGATGTAGCACCGGGAGCAATGACTGTGCGCGCAGTGCTAAATTATCAACTGCTCGTAAAACCTGTTGCCGAATTGTTAAAAGTGCCTTCGGAGGAATCGGATATTATGCTGGTTAACGAGCATTCTACCGGAGTAACAATTTTACCTTAAACAATACCAGATGACGGAATACCTAAAAACAAACTATATGAAAAGTTCATATTTTCACACTATTGCCAGGCTGGTTTTTCTGATACTTCTCTTTTTCCCCGGGAAAAATTCGGATGCCATACCTTCATTTGCACGAAAATACCAGATTAGCTGCCAGGTTTGCCACTCTCCAGTAATGCCACGACTTAAGGCTTTTGGGGATGAGTTTGCCGGGAACGGATTCAGACTGACGGAATATCAGTCACCAAGATATTTTATTCCGGTTGGCGATGATAAGCTTTCTCTGTTCAGGGAGCTTCCAATTGCAATAAGAATGGATGGATTTGCTTCTTATAATTTCAATAATGATGGTTCTGTGGATTTCAGTTCTCCATTTGTGTTAAAAATATTATCAGGAGGAGAATTGTCAGATAAATTATCTTATTATTTCTATTTTCTTTTAAGCGAAAGAGGCTCAATTGCAGGAGTGGAAGATGCGTTCCTTATGTATCGCGATGTTTTAGGTTCCGGCATTAATTTTTATATCGGCCAGTTTTCT
>JFJP01040633.1_pt1 | contig 10919 bp, 8 predicted proteins | sample 431651 | NCBI WGS metagenome assembly JFJP01 (sample SAMN02602958, study PRJNA72255) | Microbial mat metagenome, whole genome shotgun sequencing project. | biome: fresh water; feature: sink hole; material: water; isolation source: purple microbial (photo- and chemosynthetic) mats found in...
TATTTTTCATTTTTTTATAATAACTTTTTTAGTGTTTCTTTTTCTTTCTAATAAAAAATCTCAAGACTTTAATCAGAGAGAAGAATCAAGAAATCAAGAAATAAATACAATAAAAAATGTTTTAATTCAATTGCAGAATCAATTTGATAAAACTCTAAATTACGAAATATTTAAAAATAAATTAGAAAAATTAATAAGTAAAATAAATAATTCTAAAAATAAAGATTTTATTTATGAGCATACTATTTTAGATTTTTTACAATTTCTACCAGAAGAAATGTTTAAAGATTTTTTATCTAATATTTCAGAATATATCTTAGGAATTATCAATAATGATTTTTGGCTAGAAAATATAAATTTATTTTTTTATTTAGATTGTCCTCAGTTTTATATAAGATTTAGAAATTACATATTTTTACAAAAATGTTTAGATACAAATTTAATAGAAACTGAAAATAAAATTAATTATGAAATAATGTCAGATGAAGAAAATTTAAAATTTTTAGAAAATTTTTTAAATAGTTTTTCAAAAAATAAATCTAAAGAAATATTTAAAAAATTAGTTTTAAAAAATATATTTTCTCCAGAAATTTACAATTTTACAAAGACAAAAGTCTTTAACAATAAAGCACCTTGGACAACAGAGAAGGTCTTCAGTTATGAAGAACTTACAAAAGTCTTCAGTTATGAAGAACTTTCCAATATTTTTTTACTTGAACAAAATATTTATAATGGTGAACCTTTGCAAATTTTTCAAGAAAATATTCCATACATAAATGTAAAAGAGGTTTTAAATATGGCGGCACAAAAAGCTATAGAAGAAAAAAATTATAATTTTTGGGAAAATTGCTACAAAATAAATATTTTTCCAGATTTTAATGCAAATATTATAAAATTTTTTTTAAAATTTTTAAATAGTCAAAATCCAATAGCAGAAAAGATTTTATTTAAAATTGGTCAAAAAACTAGACAAATAGTTTTTAATGATGTCTTAATAAATTTTAATGAAGCCAATAGTTTTTCTGAAATAAAAATCTTTGAAAAAACTCTTTGGCAAGATATTTTTCCCTATACAGAATTTAAATATTCTGATTTTGATATAAAAAAGGTGGATAAAGAATCTTTCTTTTTTATGGAGGAAAATCTAATTGGAATTTCAAATTCTAATCTTTTTTGGAAAGGTGAAGAAAATTGGCTTTTTTATAGAAAATATGCATACACTTATGGTTTTTTTTTCAAAAATAATAAATTAGAAAAAATAAAAATTTCTGGCATAGAAAATAAAGAAATATTCATCAATAATAGAAAAAAATTTATCTATTTTCAAGAAAATATGTCAAATATGACTAACCATATTTTTATAATTAAATCTTCTCGGGGACCTTTTTTAATAAAATTTACATCTACTTTATTTAATAAAAATTTTCCAGTAGAAAATTCTAAAGAATTTCGTTCGTCGAGAGTTATTGAGCGGACAGAAGCATTTTGCATATTAGAAAAAAATGGAATTCAAACAAAAGTTGGTAATGAGGTATTTTTTATTCCATTTTTAAAAAGAGATTTAACTAGTCCCATATTTCCAAATATTTGCGTTTCAAAGAATAGAAATTTTTTACAAATAAAAGAATTAGATTGTTTTTTTATTCAAAAGTTTTTTAAAATAAATGATGAATTTAAAATAGAAAAAATTAATTCTAAGATAATAGCAAAATTTTATAAAAATTGGAAAAAAGTATCTACAAAAGTGAAAAATCAAGATATAAATTTATATTTTAACGAGAATTTTATAATATTTTCATCAAGTTTTTTAAGTAAAAATAATAGGTCAATTAATTTTCAAAATGAAGAAATTATAGGTATTTTTCTAAAAGATAGATTTACTTTTTTAGATGAAGATATGGAAAAAAAAGATTCTATAAACAAAACTATTGGTAAATTAGAGCTTTCTCCATTAATAATTGGAGATAAAGTTTTTCTTTTTATTAAAAATATCAATGGAATTTTAATATCTAAAATAGAAATTTTTAAAAATTGTATCATGATAGATGATGAAATGGAAAAAATAGAATAAAAAATAAACATCTTATAAATTTTTATGATAAAATTTTTGGAGTCTCCTTCGTCTAGAGGCCTAGGACATCACCCTCTCACGGTGAAAACAGGGGTTCAAATCCCCCAGGAGACAGTTTGGAAAAAAATGTGGAACAGAGAACTTTTTAAAAAAATGTTATTTGGTGATAAAATCGCAGTTATTGCTGGTGGAACTGGCGGACATGTTATTGCGGCTGAGAATTTTGCTAGTTTTTTTGATTTTGATTTGTTTGTAGAAAAACGATGTACAAAGTTCCTAAGAAGAGGATTAAATAATGTTTTTATCTATAATTTTAATGGATCTAAGTTTCTAATGTTCTTGAAAATGTTTTTCACTTTTTTAAAATTAATAAAAGATCTTTGGAAATATAATACAGTTATTCTTTTTGGTAGTATTTATATAATACCAGCTTTTTTAGCTGCAGTATTTTTACGCAAAAATATAGTCATACATGAACAGAATGCAATGATGGGACTTACTAATAGAATAATCCAACCATTTGCTAAGAGAGTGCTTTTATCGTTTAAAGAAACAAAATATGCCAGTAAAAGTAAATCTGATATTTTTGGTTTACCAGTAACATTTAAAAATTTTACTATAAAGAAAAAAAATAAAAATCAAAAAAAATATATTTTAGTCATAGCTGGAAGCGGAGGAGCGGATTTCTTTGATAATATAGTTACTCCAAAAGTTGTAAAATTCGCTCTAGTAAATAATATGAAGGTTTTTTGCCAAGTAAAATGTTATAAAAAATTTCACAATACAGAAGATATTCAATATAGTTCATTTTTCACAAATATAGAAGAACTTGTAAGTGGAGCATTTTTTATTATAAATAGAAGCGGCGCTGGTAGTTTAGCATTAATACAGATGTACAAAAAAAAGGCAATCACCATTCCATGGTCAGGAGCAAAAAATAATCATCAATTTTTTAACGGAAAAGCCTCTGGACAAATAGTAATAGAAGAAAAAGATATTGATAATTTAGAAGATGCTATGAATTTTTTATTTTATAGCTCAGAAGAGGATGAGATAAAATCTGATTTATGTGTATTTAAAATAGAAGAAAATTCTTTTGAAGTCTTATAATTTACTCTTCTAACATTCTACTTGCTACAGAATTTATTATATTAATCATTTTGTTAAAGATTTTTGGTTCATAAATTTTATTGGATATTGTTAAAGATTTTTTGAATAAACTATCTGTCACCTTTTCTACAGCATTAAAACAAGATTTAACACTATTTATTTTTTGAAAACTATTATCTTTTAAAAAATTTATATTCATTTGTTTTTTAAGATCTTTTAAAGAATCCAAATTATCATTATTTTTTTTATTTTGCAGAAAATCAGCATTAGCGAAATATTCTATACAATGAAAAAACTTTATAGATTGTTCTTTATTAAAAAATATTTCAGAAAAATCTATTTCTTTTTTAGAAATAATATTTTTGACTTTACTAAATGTGTTTAATAATAAATTTGAAGGCAAAGCAAATTTTAAAATTGGATTATTTTCAATTTTCTCAATATCATTCTTTTTTTCCGATAAAAATAAATAAAAACCCGCTAGTTCTGCCATTTTTTCTTGAAAATCTGCAGTTCTTTTTATTTTATTTTTTATTTGTTCTAAATACTTATTATTCTTTTCATTATTTAAATATCCACTGATTTCTTCATCACATTGTTTTTCTAAAAAATTTTCATATTCTGAAGCTAATTTACCAGTTTTCATATCTAACATTTGGTCACATTTTATTTTAAATCTATCCATATCTTCTTCCAAGCTAGAAGCTAATTTAAGATTGCTTTTACCTTCTAAATATTTTAGTGTATATTTAGATTCTTTAACAATTTTCTCTAATTATGAATTTTTCTTTTCTGTTTTTCTTATAAAATCATTAACATTATTCAAATAAATTTTATTATTCTCTAATTTATTTTTGAATTGATTTTCTCTTCCTTTTATGAATATCATAATTAATTCTAACATTTCTTATAAGAAAAAACAGCACAATTTTTTTATATTGTTCTTAAAGAAGTGATAAAATTATTTTCTTAAAAATAACCAGAAATTTCTAAATAAATATTTCGAAAAAAGTTTTTTATATTTTCTAGGTAAACATTTAACATATGCCAAATGATAGAAAAGATCATTTTTATTTCTTCCATACTTATAAATCCTCTATCCTCTAGTAAATCTTCACTTATAGAGTTTTTCATTTTTTTCATAGCAGATATTTCTATTTGTCTAACTCTTTCTGGAGAAATACCCAACTCTAAACCTAAAGTACGAAAATTAGTTTTTTTATCTTTTAACCACCTATCTTTTATGATTTTTTTTTCTCTAGTATTTAAAAAACTTATAGCATTTTCTAGGGAATTTTTTATTTCCTCATTTTGCATTTTTGTTTCTACATTTTCTGCTAGATTGTTTTTATCAGATATTTCTTGTAAAAAATTTGCATCATCCAAAGACATTACAGGGCGAATAATTTTTTCTATAAAACTACTACCATCATGATTTTCCATAGATCTAAAAACTAACCTTCTTTTCAGAGTCATAGCTTTTCTTATAAAATCTTGTATTGAATGCCTAATCCAATAATAAACAAATGTGGAAAAATTTTTTCCTTTTTCTATATCAAATTTATCCACAGCTGATATTAAACCCATTGCACCTTCTACAAAAAGTTCATCTTTATTTAAACCTAAATAATAATAATTATTAGCAATACTATAAATCATTTTTATGTGGTTTTCTAAAAGATGAGAAAGAGATTTTTCATCTCTATTTTTTTTCCAATTTTCTATATGTTGCCAATCTTCCACATTAGAAAAATAAGTCTAAATAGATAAAAATTATATAAAATTCAAAAAATTTCTTAGAAATTTACTGTGCCCCTTCATCAATCGCACAATGAAATCTCACTTTTTATTTAGCTGGCTTAAATGCTTGCCCAATGAAATCTCACTGCGTTTGATTTTGTTTTTGGGCTCATTTTAAAATTCGCTCCATGACATTTCACTACGTTCAATGTTGATCTCTCTGACTTCGTCATCCTTCCATGAAATTGATCTTTTATCAATTTTCAGTCTTTTTAATGTCACACAATATTTTATTTATTTTTCTTTCTTTTATTTGTTTTTGTATTTCTTCATATTTTTTCTTTCTTTCTTCTTTTTTATTTTTTTCAATTTCTTCTAACTCTTTTTTTGTAAGTTTTTTTTCCTTAACATTTGGTGTTTTTTTATTTTTAGCTACATTGACAGATTCATTTTTTTGTTCAGTTTTTTGCGCACTTACTTTTTTTACATCTTTCTGAGTTTTCTTTTTATGCTTTGCTCTTTCCGCTTTAAAAAAACTTTCTACTTCATCATTTGTTGGAGTTTTATCTAATAAATTTTTTAATCTATTTTCTCCTTGAAAAGGATTATTTTTATTTATATTGCTTGATTTTTCAGAATCATTATTTACTAGATCTTTTTCTTCTTTATAATCTTTATGGGTTGAACTATAAAGAAAGTTTAAAAAAATATTGGAATACACTTTATTAATTGTAACAAATGTTGGTAGGATTTGTTATGAACTTATCTAGATTATGTAAAAAGTTTTTATACAAACTACCAGAGATTTTTCTCTGTTTTGTAGATTTATTTTTTGCTAAAATATTTTACTCCAAAATTACTAGTTTAGGGTACATTTTTTTCTTATTAGGATTTTTATATACATTCCTTTTATCAGAACCATTAATTTTTTTCCAAATGACCTTTTTTTCATTATTTATGAAACAAATTCTTTTATTTGCTGGATTATTTACTCATAGTAAATATATATTAAAAAGTAAGCAAATTTTATTAGAGTGGCAAAGTACTTTTTTTCTATTACTAGGTTTAGCAATTATTTTAAGACTTTTTGTAGTTTACATATATAAATTAATTTTTTTTAGAAATAAAAAGAAAATTATATTTTTTGGAGATGAAAGATTTTTTACAGCTTTCCAACAATTTATAAAAATGACAAAAAGAGGACGGATTATTGGATATATAAGTGAAGAAAAAAATAACTTTTTATCTGCAGATTATTTAGGAAATTTTCATAATTTAAATAAAATTATTGATAACAAAAAACCAGATAGTATTTTATGTTCTGATTTTGAAAATTTTTTAAAAGTTTTAAACTATGATTTTAATGAAAAAATACCAATAGAATTCTTTTCAGAAAAACCATTTTATTTTAATGAAATACTTAATAGGATGATTACAAAATTTAAAATAGTAGAAAATATTCCTACTAGCTGGAAAATGCTGGTTATTTGTGATAATTTACTTTTAATAAGAGAGTTTTTAGAACTATTTAGTGAAAGTAATATTACTATAATTACAAATAATATAGAGGTTTTTAGAGAAAGTTCTGAACAATTTAAATCTTATATTTATAACGATTGTTTAATTTTTAATTTGGATAAAATAGAAAATTATGATATAGTGGTAGATTTAATAATTTTTAATAAAAATAATTTTCAGGAAAATAAAAAAATCTATGCTGATATAAATAGAATTATAAAAAGACAAAAAAAAGTTATATCTCTAACATACTTAGGATTGGAAGTAGAAGAAATTGGATTGAATTTATATAAGGAAATTTTTATTACTAGGATAAATAAATCTCTTTCTAATACAACAGCATCTTTAAGGGTCGGTATAATAAAAGAACTGGTGGAAGAAGATTTCAATAGATTAAAAGAAAATAATATAACACAAGAGAATGATAATAATATTCAAATAGACAAAAATAGAAAAAAGGAGAAATATTTATTTAATGAGACTAATTATGTTTTGGAAATAAAAGATGTAATTTATTTAATTTATAGAGTTATAAAATCCTTTGATTTAGGGGCTGAAAATGGTCATATCTTTGAGTTAAAAGAAAAAAAATTTTTTCATTTAAAAGGAATATCTAAGCTTTATAATCAAGAAAATAATAAAAATTTAGATATAGAATTTTTAAAATTACAATTAAATAATAATGTAGTTTTTGTTGTGGATGATTTATTATATTGTTTTGAATCTCCAGTAAGATTGAGTAATAAAAATAATAAACTTATAGACAAAATGGCTATGGAAGAACCAGTTTCAATGGAAGATATTATTTCTATTTTTGAATAAAATTCATGAATAAAATTATTGTATCGCTTTAAAAATGCAAGAGCTAATACTTTCTAAATCTAAATTTCTTAAACTAGGATTTGCCTCTATTTCATTTTTTATATAAGATTTTTCTAATAAATTTCCAAACTCTTTTTTGAGATATTTTAAATTTCTTTCTTGAATAAAAACTTTTATTAAAAAAACGCTTTGCCAAGATCCTATAAAAAGCCAAAAAAATAATAATTTTTCTACTTCTTTTTTTAAAATAGCATAAGAAGTTCTAATTACAATATTGAATAAAATTAAAAATAAACATAATTTAAAAATATTTTGAAAAATTTTTTCTTTTGGCATTTTTTTTATCACAAGATATTGTGTGACCTGTTTTATTTCACATAAATCTTTTTCTTCAACGAATGGCCTATATTTAGTTTCATACTTTTCTTGTATGGGAGAATGAAAATCTAAAGATTCTTCACCTTCTAATGAAAAACTTAAATTTTGTTTATTTTCTAGTTGTTTTATAACTTGTAAAACACACAAATCTTGGCTTTTGTTTTCCTTTAAGAAAGATTCAATGTCAATAATTTCATCTGTTTTTTGCTTCTCATTTAATAAATGTTTGTAAATACCAATCTTTGGACTTACGGATAGATTAATTATTCGCTCAATGTCACTCTCTTCATTACTTAATGGATTAGTCTGTTCGTTTTTACATTGGCATGTACTGTTTTGTATAGAAATTCTTGGAATTTTATTTGGCTCCTTTGATGACTTGCTCAATGAAATCTCATTACATTGGATTTTGTTGTGCTCGTTTAATAAATCGCTACATGAAATTGATCTGTTATCAATTTTGTTGTGCTCATTTATTACCATGATATCTCTGCTATTAGGTTCATTTAAAATTTCGCATGAAATTTCACTACCTTCCATATGGTCCTCGGAGATTTCCTGATGTCCAATCTTTTTTGTTTCTATAGCTATTGAGCGCAAATCCGAAGATTGATCATCTTTTTTGTTTAACTTTTTAATAATCCAGTTATAAGTTTTTAAAAATTTTTCTATTCTATTTTTTAAATCTATAATCCTAAAAATTGCAAAAAAGAAAAAAATTATAAAAAAAGAAATAGAAATTATATTTATCATTTCAAATTGTCTTTCAGTTTTTTTATTGGATAAAAAACTAATCCAATAAAAAATTATAGAAAAAATTCCTAATAAATAAGTAAAATAATCCTCTTTCTTGTAGTTTAGATAAAAATTCTCACTTATTGTTTCCATAGAGATACTCTTATTAAGAGGTACTTCAATGTTCAAAGACATTTTCTATATTTTAAAATAAAAGAAAATTTTCCAAAATTTTGCTAAAATTTTTTTGTGAACCAAGTTAAAATTGGAATCTTTTTTGGGGGATCTAGTCAAGAAAAAGATATATCTCTAAATTCGGCCCGAAGTGTTTTTGAGGTTTTAAAAAATTCCTATGACGTTTATTTATTTTTATTACATACTGATGGTAATTTTTATTCTATAGATAAAGAATTAATTTTTTCAAATGTTATAAAAGATTTTTCATGGAGTCTAAAATCTCCAGTTGATCCATTTAAATATATAAATTTTGCCATTCCTTTAATTCACGGAATTCCTGGGGAAAATGGTGAAATACAAAAAGTATTTGAGGAAAAAAAAATACCTTATTTATTTTCAAATTCTAGATCATGTAAAGAAATGTTTTACAAAGATGTATTTATGGAAAAAATGTTCCAAATGGGTTTTATAAAATGGGACTACATAGTTTATAATGAAAAAAATATATTAGAATGCGAAAAATTTTTAAATAAACATAGACAGGTTATTCTTAAACCTAGAGATGGTGGATCTTCTATTGGAGTAGAGTTACATAAAAATTGGACAGAACTTAAAAAAAGTTTAAAAAAAGGCTCTATGCTTGAAGAGGTTCATTATGGTAAAGAATTTTCCCTAGTAGTTTATAATGGAATTGCACAAGAGGTTTTAGAAATAATAAAAAATGGAGATATTACAACTTATAGAGATAAATATTTCCCTAGTGAAGAATCTTGTTTTTTTATATCTGATAGATTTTCTGCAGATGTTTTATTTAAAATTAAGAGAAAAAGTGAAGAAATTTGGCGTATATTTCAAGCTCAAACTCTTATTAGAATAGATGGTTGGGTTTTACATAATGGATCTATAATATTTACAGAAATAAACCCTATTCCATCTTTTGAATTTAATGGTTTACTTTACAAATCTTTTAAAAGCCAGGATATTATAAAACTTTTCCAAGATATTTTAGATTCTCAATTAAAAATATGCAAATTAGAAAAAAAAGTTATTGAAAATAAAAGATTTGTGAAAGAACCTGTGGCTGTAATTATGGGAGGCGATTCTTTAGAGAAAAATGTTTCTGTAATAAGTGGCGGAAGTTCTGTTATAAAATTAATGAAATCTAATATTTATGAACCTATTCTATTTTTTTTAAAAGAAGACAAAATTTACGAAATCCCTATGGATATGACTTTTCAACATTCTGCAAAAGAAATAGAAAAAATAATAGAAAAATTTCAAGTAGAATCTATAAGTTTAGATGATTTTATTCAATCCCTCAAAGAAGAAAATGTTTTTGCATTTTTAGCTTTACATGGAGGCTCTGGAGAAGATGGAACTATTCAGCAAAAATTAGAAAAAGCAGGAGTGTTTTTTAATGGAGAAAATAGTGAAAAATCAAAAGTTATAATGAACAAATGGAATTTTTGGCAAGAAATTCCTAAAAAAATGAAAAGCCAGAACACTTTTCTTTTACAGTATCCTTATAAAATAGATGCAAAAATCTTAGAAATAATAAAAAATGGAGCTATAATCAAAGCAACAGAAGGCGGATCTAGTTTTGATTTAGCTACTATAGACAATAAAGAAGAATTGGAAATTTTTTTAAAAAATAAAAAAAGTGAATATATAATAGAAGATTATATAGAAACTGATCAAATAGAAATAGGAAATAATCATTTAAAAGTAATATACAAAACTGGTTGGTTAGAAATGACTGTAGGTTATTGTGAACAAGAAATTTTTCAACCTACTATTGCACTAAAAAGTAGTAAAATCCTTACCTCAGAAGAAAAATTCCAATCTGGAACTGGCATAAATTTAAAACCATTACAAAGAGAAATAATATCTAAAAAACAGGAAGATATTATTAAAAATAGTTTAAAAGAAGTTTTAGAAAAATTAGACTTGAAACATTACGGAAGATTTGATATTTTCTTTAATTATAAGACAAATACAGTAAGAATAATAGAACTAAATTCTTTGCCAGCTTTGTGCTACAATACTATAATATTTTTCCAGGCTTATAAACAAAATCTTTCTCCCATAAAGTTTTTAGAAAAATTAATATTTTTAGGAAAAAATCGCTATAAATTGAAAGAAGAAGAAGGAGTTCCCTATGAGCTCAGAGAGGTCTAATAATTTATTTAAGTTTCATGTTATTACTATTTTTCCTCAATTTTTTAATGAAAATTCTCCTATAAAAACAGCGGGAATTATAGGTAAAAGTTATAAAAAAAACTGGGATTTAAACATAATAGATATGAAAAAACATGGAATAAATAATAGAGTTGATTCTAGACCTTTCAGTGGCGGCGCTGGAATGATC
>JFJP01045109.1_pt1 | contig 10919 bp, 9 predicted proteins | sample 431651 | NCBI WGS metagenome assembly JFJP01 (sample SAMN02602958, study PRJNA72255) | Microbial mat metagenome, whole genome shotgun sequencing project. | biome: fresh water; feature: sink hole; material: water; isolation source: purple microbial (photo- and chemosynthetic) mats found in...
ACTCCTACTGTGGCTGTTCCTTCAGCCGAATCCAATCCGACTGAAACTACTTTTCCATCAAAATACTGATTTGTTTTAAACATAAAATATTATTTTTTGATTTTTAAAAATCAAAAGCCGGAATTTTAAAAATTCCGGCTTTCTTTTTGAGAATTACACGTTTTATGCTAATCTTGCTTTCAAATTTTCATATTGTTCTTTCATTTCTTTTGGTAATGAATCACCAAATTGAGCTTGATGTTCAGCAATCAGTTCACATTCATCTAACCAAAGGTTTTTGTCAACTTCTAGTAAAGCATCCATCAATTCTGCTTGTCCTTTAAGACCATCGATATTGATATCTTCTTTGTAAGGAACAAATCCAATAGGAGTTTCAACTGCATCAACATTGCCAATTACACGGTCAAGAATCCAACCTAACACGCGGATATTATCACCATAACCAGGCCACAACCATTTTCCATCAGCTGATTTGCGGAACCAGTTTACGTTGAAAATCATTGGTAATTTGCTCTTGTCAGGTGCGTTTTGTCCTATGCTTACCCAATGTCCGAAATAATCACCCATGTTGTATCCCATAAATGGCAACATTGCAAATGGATCGCGACGAACACCGGCTTTCAGACCGATAGCAGCAGCTGTAACTTCTGAACCTACGATTGATCCCAAGAAAACACCATGATTCCAGTCGAATGCTTGATAAACCAAAGGTACAGTACCCGGACGACGACCACCAAATAGGATTGCTGAAATAGGAACACCTGCTGGATCTTCCCATGCCTGGTCAATACAAGGACATTGGTTTGCCGGTGCAGTAAAACGAGCATTAGGGTGAGCTACTAATTCGCCTGAAGCAGAATCATGAAGTTTGTTTTTCCAATCGATAGTGCCTGCCGGGCAATCCCAACCAATACCTTCCCACCAAATATCTTTGTCAGGAGTAACACCTACATTTGTGAAAATTGTATTTTTATCGGCACTGTGCATTGCATTTGGATTGGTTTCGGCTGAAGTAAAAGGAGCAACACCGAAGAAACCTGCTTCAGGGTTGATAGCGCGAAGCACACCGTTTTCATCAAATTTCATCCAAGCAATATCATCACCTACTGTTTCAACTTTGTATCCCGGAATAGTTGGAATCAACATGGCGAGATTTGTTTTTCCACAAGCACTTGGGAATGCTGCAGCAATATATTTTTTCTCACCTTTTGGATTAGTAATACCCATGATAAGCATGTGTTCTGCCAACCAACCTTCGCGTTTTGCCATGTTAGCTGCAATACGAAGTGCAAGACATTTTTTTCCGAGTAGCGCGTTTCCACCGTAACCCGAACCAAACGACCAAATTTCGTTGGTAGCAGGGAAATGTGAAATATATTTATCATCAATGTTTGAAGCACAAGGCCAGCGAACATCTTTCTGTCCGGGAGTAAGCGGAGCACCTACTGAATGAATACAAGGAATAAATTCATCGTTACCCAATACATCAAGTACGGCTTGACCCATACGAGTCATAATGCGCATATTTACAACTACATATGCTGAGTCGGAAATTTCAACACCAATTTTTGCAATGTTTGAGCCAAGGGGTCCCATGCTGAAAGGAATAACGTACATGGTACGACCTTTCATACAACCTTTATACTTTTCGAGCATTTCGGCTTTCATTTCGGCAGGAGCTTTCCAGTTGTTAGTAGGTCCGGCTTCTTCCTTGTTTTCGGTGCAAATAAAAGTACGATTTTCAACGCGTGCCACGTCGCTAGGGTCGCTGTTGAAAGCATAACTGCCCGGACGTTTTGTTTCGTTTAACTTGATAGCAGCTCCGGAAGCTACCATTTCGTCAAGCAATCTCTGGTTTTCTTCTTCTGATCCGTCGCACCAATGAACTCTTTCAGGTTGGCAAATTTCGGCCCATTCCTTCACCCAATTCTGTAGTTTAATGTTTTGTGTCATTTGTAATTGATTTGATAATTAAATAATATATATTTGAGTAATTTCATAACAATGTCTAAAAATTATTATGCTTATTTTTTTAACAACTTCTGTAATTAGCCTTTATTCTGTAGCCATATTACATGATTATAATATAAAATATTACAACTTAAATTTTAGACCACAAAAGTACTATTTTATTTTTGGATATGCAAAATTAAATAAAGAAATATTTCTTTATTTGTGCATAAAAAATCATAAAATATAAATTAAATGGCTGAATAAATTATAATAACTGTATCTTTATGCATTTTATTGCATATAAATGCTTTTTAGTCATGTTTTGCATATTTTTTTGTGATTGTTTTTTAATATCATAATGAAAATTGAAAATAATAATACAAACAAAAACAAGAATTGATTTCCTAAAAAAATATTTTTTAGGAAATATTGTAAAAGCAGGAACGATAAAAAATTGTATTTTTGTACCAAAGACAAAAGTTGTTTCTTTTTAATATCAAAAAAACATAACAATGAAAATCAAGATAGTAAACCAATCAAAACACGCGATACCGGAATATGCAACAGTTCATTCGGCCGGAATGGATTTAAGAGCCAGTTTAGATGCCCCGGTAATTCTAAAATCTTTGGAACGAAAATTGATTCCTACAGGTTTATTTATTGAGCTACCAGAAGGTTTTGAAGCTCAAATTCGTCCACGCAGTGGTTTGGCTATAAAAAAGGGAATTACAGTACTCAATTCGCCCGGAACAATTGATGCCGACTACCGTGGAGAAATATGTGTTATATTGATAAATTTATCTTCCGAAGATTTCGAAATAAACGATGGTGAGCGTATTTGCCAAATGGTTATCGCCTCGCATGAGAGAGCCGTATGGGTTGAAACAGATGTGCTTGGTGAGACTGAAAGAGGTGCAGGAGGTTTTGGACATACCGGAAAACATTAACACGATGATTAATTGATTTGATAACTTTAATAAAATGAAAATTAATAAAATATATTTTCTGCTTTTTTCCATATCAATTTTATTTTACTCATGTTCAGGTTCAAAAAACTTGAGTAAGACCAAAAATCACCAAACTATACTTACTGAATATTCAAAGAAAAAATTCGATTATTATTTTTACGAAGCATTGCGCCTTAAAGAAGAAGAAAAGTTTGGAGAGGCACTTGATGCTTTACGTTTTTGTTTTTCAATTGACTCGACCAATGCCGCAGTGCTTTCTGAAACCGGTATGCTTTACGCAAGCATAGGATTGACAGACGAGGCAATGAAATGCTTTGAAAATGCAGTAGCATTTGATTCTGGAAACTGGTGGTACAACGTACAATTGATTAACTTATATGCTGAAACAAAAAATCAGAATAAGGCAATAAAAACCCTGGAAAACTTAAGAAAAGTTTATCCCAACAAAGAAGAAGTTTACAACATTCTTATTTCGATGTATAAGCAAACCAAGCAATTTAAAAATGCAATTGACGCATTAGATAAAATTGAAATGCTGTCGGGAGTTGATGAGACAATTTCATTTGAAAAATTCAGAATGTATCTTGAACTCAAACAACTAAAAAAAGGGATACAGGAAATTGACAAATTAATCAACAAATATCCCGGAGAGTCACGTTATCGGGTATTGAGAGGCGATATATATCTGCAACAAAATTTACCGGAAAAAGCATACGCAATTTATCAGGAAATATTAACAGAAAAGCCTGTTAATCCTTATGTATATGTATCTTTATCTGAATATTACAATTCGAAATCGCAGCCTGAAAAAGCTTTAGAATCTATTATGGAAGCGCTGAAAGACGAACAGTTTGGTGTAAATGAAAAAGTTCTTGTTTTGGGTCAATATGCTCAGAATCTACTTCGGGATAGCACCCGTTTCAGCGAAACTGAATCATTGTTTAAATTGTTAGTTGATCGCTATCCTATGGAAGAACAAGTTCATAATTATTACTCTGTATTTTTGCAATTCAGAAACAGGATACTAGAAGCTATTTCGGAACTTGAAACCATGCTGAATATTAATCCTAAAAACGCACAAACCTGGTTACAGTTGATTCAGTTGAATTTCGGCACCAAAAATTTCTCCAATATACTTGATATAACAAAAAATGCCATTGAAAACCTGCCGGAAGTACCGCAATTTTACTATTTCAGGGCAATTTCGCAATATCAATTAGGAAATTATGCAGAAGCAATCAGGACAAGTAAATCGGGAATGGCAATAATCAAGCCTGATCAAAACGAAGTTAAAGATCAGTTTTTTGCACAAATTGCCGACAGTTGGTTTAAACTTGGCGAAAAAGATTCAGCTTTTATGACTTATGATGAGGCATTAAAAGTAAATCCACAAAATATTTACGTCATGAATAATTATGCTTATTATTTATCGTTAGAAAAAAAGGACTTGAAAAAAGCGGAACGTATGAGTGGAATTACGGTAGAAAAAGAGCCGAAAAACAGCACTTATCTCGATACTTATGCCTGGATATTTTATATGCAGGGAAATTATGATTTAGCAAAATTTTATATCGAACGAGCGATGGACAATTTAGCGCCTGAGCATGATCCGGGAGTTATAATGGAACATTATGGAGATATATTATGGATGTTGAACGAGGATAAGAAAGCATTGGAAATGTGGCAAAAATCGTATGACACAGGAAACAAAACTGATGAAATAAAGAAAAAAATTGATGAAAAAGGATGGAAACGTAAGTAAAACAAAAAATATGACAAAACTTAATTTCTTATATATAATAATTTTATTCACAGCTTTTGTATCGTGCAAAACAACAACGAAAATAGCTAAAAAGAGCGATACATCAGATACCATTGGAACGCTAATAAAAAACGTTCAGTTGGCTGAACCGGTATATCAAACTGCAAATTTTAGCAAAATGGGGATGGAAATATCTTACAATGCACGCAAATATAATGTTGCTGCCAATTGCAAAATAATAAAGGATTCAGCTATTTTTGTTTCAATTCAACCAATGTTAGGGATAGAACTTTTTAAAGCAGAAATATCACCGGATAGCATCTTTTTATTCGACAAAATGAACCGACGACTTTACGCATTCGATTTCAATTATTTAAATCAAAATTTAGGCGTAAATGTGAATTTCTATAACTTACAATCTCTTATTTCGAATCAGTTATTTTGTATAGGTGAAATAAAAATTCCGATAGAAGATTGTTCCATAAAAAATGAACCGAACGGGAAAGCAGCTATTCTTTTCAACACAAAAAAACTGAGTCAAACAACAATAATTGCAGAAAATAACACGATTGAAAAAATAATTATTAGCGAAATAGATTCAAAACACAAACTGACAACTGAATACAGTGAATATCAACTTACTGACAACATTAATTTTCCGAAAAAAATAAACATCAATTTAAACAGTTCGAAAAACAAAATTATTTGTAATTTTAACATCAACAAAGTAACATTTAATACAAACATCACACTTTCTAAAAGTGACAAAACCAATTATACACGGGCTAAAATTGATCAGTTATTAAACAAATAATCAAAACCACATATGAAACGTACAATTATTAACAGAATTATATTCCTTATGCTTTTTCTGAGCTATGTTTCTATTTCGCCGGCACAAACAGTAAAAGAGCTCGAAAATCAAAGAAAACAAGCCCTACAAGAACTTGAAACAATGAATAAGATGCTGAACGAAACTAATAAATCGAAGCGAAGTTCATTAAATAAAATAACTCTTTTAAATAAGAATATTGCACAGCGAAAAAAACTTATTAACAACATTTCATTCGAAATTCAGAAACTGGACAGCGAAGTACAACGATTGGCATCCGAAAAAAAAGTACTGGAAAACAAACTCAGCATACTTAAAAAAGACTATGCACATTTAGTTCAGGAAGCACATATTAATCAGGGCTACTACCAAAAAATCATGTTTGTTTTTTCTGCTAAAACATTCGATCAGTCGTATCGCAGGTTACGTTACCTTGGTGAATATAGTGATTACAAAAAAGAACAGGCAAATAAAATTCAGAAAGTTACTACTGATATTAGTTTAAAAACAAAAGATCTCAACAAAAATAAAACATCAAAAATTGAGGTGGTTAAACAAAAAGAATCAGAAACTCAAAAACTGGCTAAAGACCAGCAAAGAGAAAAAAAAGTGATGACCGATTTACAAAAGAAGGAGAGAAAACTAAGAGATGAGCTAAAAATTCAAGAGAAAAAAGCGAATGATATTAACAACAAAATTCAGAAAATAATTGCCGAAGAAATCAGGAAAGCTGATGCAAAAAGAGCTGAAGAAGAAAAAAAACGTATTGCTGCTGAGAACAAAAAGAAAGGTATCGAAACTACTCCAACAACTACAAAGGAAACTAAAACCTCTACTAACCCATCAGTTTCAATTCTTACTAAAGAAGAAAAGCTGATTTCAGGAAATTTTGCTGCAAATTCAGGCAGACTTCCCTGGCCAACAGAAAAAGGTATTATTAGCGGCCGTTACGGAGTACATGCACATCCGGTATTGAAACATGTAACTACAAATAACAAAGGGATTTATATTCAAACACCCGGAGGAACAAATGCAAGAGCTGTATTTGAAGGCGAAGTTACTCAGCGATTTTCTATTCCGGGAAGTAATAATGCAGTAATAATAAAACATGGCGAATTTAGAACGGTTTATGCTAATCTTACCAATATATTTGTGAGCGTAGGCCAAAAAGTAAGTGCAAAACAATCCATCGGAACTATTTATACCGATGATGAAAATGACAATAAAACAGAACTTTATTTCCAGATATGGAAAGGAAAAGTTTTACAATTATAATTATTAAAATATAAATCCCTTTTGGGGAATTAGATTCTATGGAAGAATTAAATATAACACAAAATGTTGATTACGGTGACAGCAATATTATCACCCTTGAAGGATTAGAACATGTTCGCCGCCGTCCGGGGATGTACATTGGCAAGCTTGGCGATGGCACTCATGCCGACGATGGCATTTATGTATTATTGAAAGAAGTACTTGACAACTGTATAGATGAATACAGAATGAACGCAGGGAAAGTTGTTGAGGTCCGCATCAGCGATGGTCATGTAGAAGTGCGTGATTATGGTCGTGGAATACCTCTTGGAAAAATGATTGATGCAGTTTCGATAATGAATACCGGTGGAAAATACGATTCGAAAGCATTCAAAAAATCAGTAGGATTAAATGGTGTCGGAGTTAAAGCAGTGAATGCTTTGTCTTCAAGTTTTGTTGTCGAAAGTTACCGTGATGGACAAAGTCGTAAGGCTGAATTTGCTCAGGGAAAATTAATTAATGACAGTGATATTTTTGATAATGGAAACGACAGAGGAACCTATGTTTATTTCGTTCCTGACGAAACATTGTTCAACGATTACAAATACCAGGATGAGTTTATCGAAACTATGTTACGCAATTATGCGTATCTCAACACAGGACTGACAATCATTTTTAATGGAAAAAAAATTCTATCGAAAAATGGACTACTTGACCTGTTAAATGAAAATATAACCTCTGAACCGCTTTACCCGATTATTCATTTGAAAGGTGAAGATATAGAAATTGCTTTTACACACAGTGATCAGTATGGTGAAGAATACTATTCGTTTGTTAACGGACAACATACCACCCAAGGAGGAACGCATCAAAGTGCTTTTCGAGAAGCAGTAGCACGTACAATAAAGGAATTCTATGCCAAAAATCATGAACTAACCGATATACGTAACGGAATTATTGCCGCTGTGTCTATAAGTGTAGAAGAGCCTGTTTTTGAATCACAAACAAAAACTAAACTCGGTTCACGGGATATGTCGCCTAAAGGAGGATTATCAGTAAACAAATTTATCTCTGATTTTCTAAAAAAAGAATTAGATAATTATTTGCACCGCAACAGCGATTCCTCTGCTATACTTCTACAAAAAATTCAGGATTCCGAAAAAGAACGCAAAGCCATTGCCGGTATTACAAAAATGGCACGGGAACGTGCGAAAAAAGTGAACTTACATAACAAGAAACTCCGCGATTGTCGTGTTCATTACAACGATTCGAAAGGGGATACGGAAAGTTCTTGTATTTTTATTACCGAGGGTGATTCGGCGAGCGGTTCTATTACCAAAAGCCGCGATGTAAATACACAGGCTGTGTTTAGCTTGCGGGGAAAACCGCTGAATTGTTACGGATTGACAAAAAAGATTGTGTATGAAAACGAAGAGTTCAATCTATTACAGGCAGCTTTGAATATCGAAGATGGTATTGAAGGTTTACGTTATAATAAAGTGATTGCAGCTACCGATGCCGACGTAGACGGAATGCATATCCGGTTGTTACTCATCACCTTTTTTCTCCAATTCTTTCCTGATTTGATAAAAAAAGGGCATGTTTACATTTTACAAACTCCTCTGTTCAGGGTACGAAACAAAAAAGAAACGATCTATTGTTACTCTGAAGAAGAACGACTGGCTGCAATAGCAAAATTAGGAACAAACCCCGAAATTACCCGATTCAAAGGATTGGGCGAAATTTCACCCGACGAGTTCGTTCATTTTATTGGAAAGGATATGCGTCTCGATCAGGTGACACTTAAAAAAGAAGATGCTGTTCAGGATCTATTGTCTTTTTATATGGGTAAAAACACATCAGAACGTCAGAATTTCATTATTGAAAATCTGGTGATTGAAGAAGATATGTAATATATTTACAATTTAAATATTTATGAGTTAAAATTGGAAAAACAAATTCATGTAAATGATTCAATCTAAACCTGAAAAATTTGAAATAATTAAAACCGAAGGCATAAAATATGCCGGTTCGAAATTAAAAATCATTCCATATATCACCGGAATTATTTCAGAATTAAAGGATGTAAAAACAGTTCTTGATGGTTTTAGTGGCACAACCCGCGTTTCGCAGGCATTTGGAAAATTAGGTTACGACACAACTTCGAACGACATTTCGGCCTGGTCGGAAGTTTTTGGAACATGTTATTTAAAATCGACCAACTCAGATCAATATTTTCAGGAAATTATCAACCATTTGAACAACCTGAAAGGGTACGATGGCTGGTTTACCGAAAACTACGGAACAGAACAGGCTGATTTAAAAAAACCTTTCCAACTTAAAAACACCCAAAAATTAGATGCCATTCGGGATGAAATAGACCATCTAAACTTGAGTTGGGAAGATAAATGTGTATTGCTTACAAGTTTGATTTATGCATTGGATTCGGTCGACAGCACATTGGGTCATTATGTTGCATATTTATCTCAATGGTCGCCCAGATCGTACAACGATTTGAAATTAAAATTACCTGCCAGGTTTGACATTACAAGTCAAAACACAGTAATCAAAGATGACATTTTTGATACAATAGCTAACAATGAGTTTGATTTTGTTTATTTTGACCCTCCCTATGGGTCGAACAACGAAAAAATGCCACCAAGCCGAGTCAGGTATAATTCTTATTATCATATCTGGACAACAGTAATTCAAAATGATAAACCGGTCATCTTCGGGAAAGCCAATCGAAGAGAAGACTCAAGAGATACAGTTTCAGCTTCGGTTTTCGAAGAGTTCAGAAAAGATGATGATGGACATTTTATTGCCATGAAAGCATTGGGCAATTTAATCAAAATGACCAAATCGCACTATATTTTACTTTCTTATAGTTCAGGAGGAAGGGCCACAAAACAAGAATTGAAAGATATTGTTTCCGAATCGGGAAAATTACTTAAAGCAATTGAAATTGATTATAAAAAAAACGTGATGGGAAATATGCGCTGGACCAATGATTGGATTAACAGCGACGGAAAATATCACGAATATCTTTTTTTGATGGAAAAGTATTGAATTGCATAATTCTAAAGTATGATTGAAAATAATGTATGATTTGCAATAATTTAAATTATACAAGAATATATTACATTAAATGCATTTATTTCAAACATAATTGAAATAAATGTTCACTATCTTTGACGAAATGGAATTCGTCATGTATAGGCATGGAATCTATCATCAATTTTAAACAAATTGAACCAATGGCTCTAAATTATTATTCCGAAAGCGATTCAAAGGAAGAAAATCCTGATTTATACTTTATGAAACAGGCTTTTTTTGAAGCTCAACGCGCTGGTGAACGGGACGAAATACCCATAGGCGCAGTAATTGTTTGCAAAGACAGGATTATTGCCCGCGGCCATAATCTGACAGAAACACTGACCGATGTTACTGCCCATGCCGAAATGCAGGCTATAACTGCGGCGGCTCAGTTTTTAGGAGGTAAGTATTTAATCGATTGCACATTATATGTTACAGTTGAACCTTGTGTGATGTGTGCAGGAGCGTTGGGATGGTCGCAAATTAGCCGTATAGTATACGGAGCTGGTGATGAAAAACGTGGGTTCAAGCGTTTTGCTCCTTTGGCATTACATCCAAAAACAGAAATTGCAGGAGGCGTGATGGAAGAAGAATGCAGTAAACTAATGACAGACTTTTTTAAAAGAAAAAGAGAATAAAGTGCCAATTTTTTAATATGCCAATGTGCCAATAAAAGAAATTTATTAATTATTCACTGAGCATATTAAAAAATTAGCACATTAATTTAGTATTTAAAATCTATTACCACTATTTCCGACTGAGTTCCTATGCGGTATTGTGGCCCCCAAAGTCCTAAACCCGAAGAAACATAATAATGTGTTTTGCCTTTTTTAAGGTAACCGTATCCTAATTCGAAAATTCGTTTTACAAACCAGCTTCCCGGAAAAAACTGTCCGTTGTGCGTATGTCCTGAGAATTGTAAATCAACTTCATTTTGCTCTGCTTCTTCAAGATGAAAAGGTTGATGATCAAGCAAAATAACCGGTTTTGATTTATCAATACTTTTCATTATCTCTTTCAGGGGTTTACGCTGAGGGTTCGTTTTATCGTCGCG
>JFJP01027653.1_pt1 | contig 10918 bp, 13 predicted proteins | sample 431651 | NCBI WGS metagenome assembly JFJP01 (sample SAMN02602958, study PRJNA72255) | Microbial mat metagenome, whole genome shotgun sequencing project. | biome: fresh water; feature: sink hole; material: water; isolation source: purple microbial (photo- and chemosynthetic) mats found in...
GAAAAACTCAGGGTTTTTACTTAAAAATAATGGATTTTCTTATGAATTTTTAGCTTAAATCATGATGAAATAAGGGTTTTTGGTTTACAAATCGCTGAAGCGTTGAAATATCTTCACGATAGACAGATAATTCATCGAGATTTGAAATTAGGCAATATTTTATTGACAAAAGACCATAAAATCGTAAATTATTCCATTATTCCTTTAGTTTTTTCTAAGGGGTTTTTTATTAGAAAATATGCGATTTTGGACTTTCTGTACAATTATCTGAAGAATTTAATGAAAGAAATACGCTTTGTGGGACTCCAAACTATATTTCTCCGTAATTAAAAAGAAATTAGCCAATATTTATAAGGGTTTTTATATAGGGAGATTCTTAATAATGAACCTTATGGAGAAAAAATTGATTGTTGGTCTTTTGGATGCGTTTTATTCTTCTTGTTTTTCGGATATGGGCCTTTTGAAGTAATTTCATTTGATTTTTTATTGATTTTTCAATTGATTTTTCAATTGATTTTTCAATTGATTTTTCATTTGATTTTTTATTGATTTTTAAATTTTGATAAAAGAGTGCTAGTTTACAAGAGACTCTTCAACGAATAAAGATCGGTGATTTGAAATTTCCCGATAATGCTTCACCTTTGATAAAAGACCTATTTTCGAAGATTTTAACACATAATTCAATAAAAAGACTGAGTATTCACGAGATTTTAGCTCATGAGTTTTTTCAAAGGAAAATTGTTAAAAATACCAAAAATTTCGAGATTTCTTCACAAACTTCAAGAAATCAAAACAAGGGTTTTTTGCAATTTTTCGAGAATATCAGCCAAATGTCATGTAGAGGTAATAAGGAAAACTCTGTTTTTGGCTCGAATCACGAGAATTGCTCAAGCAAATACAAAGGGAAAACGAGTTTTATCCAAGGAAAGAATGAATTACTCGATAAATCAAAAGAAAAATCGATATTTTTCAATAAATCAAAGGAAAATTCAAAGGAAAAAACAATAGAAAAATCATTAGAAAAATCACTAGAAAAATCAATAGGAAAATCAATAGAAAAATCAATAGAAAAAACAAAAGAAAAAAAAAACAAAAGAAATACGTCTTTTTTCGAGAAATCGAATGAAAACTCGTTATTTTTCAATAAATCTAAAGGAAAAACGCAAGAAAATACGTCTTTTATCGAGAAATCTTCAGAAAATATGCATATTCTCAAAGAAAAAAGACGAAATAACACAGTACATATAAGCTCAAATATCGCAAATCCTCAGCGTTCTGGCTATGTAACTATCAATTTTCTTTTAAAAAACCCCATAAAATCATTCATTTTCTTATAAAAAAAGGAAATGACGCTCGGTAAAAATGACTTTCTCGCAATCGAAACCCTCGAAAACAAGCGAAATCGCAATTTTTCTCATCATATTTCACAAATATCTCCTTTGAATTCAAAGGATTTAGACCCATGCGCGTTTAATTTAAAGCGATGTCGTTTCGAAATCCTTTTAAATAACACAGTAAAATTGGAGATTTTCAATAAAAATATCAAATTCACAATAAGTTCAAATGGTGATAAAATCTCTATACAAAACTCAGGGGTTTATAAAAGCTATAATTTAGTCGATTTACCTATAAAATACCATAAATTCTACTTATATGGCAATAAAATCTGCGAAATGGTAAGGTCTAAAACACCAAAAATCGTGATAAATAACGAAGATGGTCAGTTTTTCCTTATGAAAAACGATCCAAATCCTAATTTTGAAGCAGTTTTAAAGGGATTTGTAGTATATTTAAAGGCTTTTTCAAATGAGTTTAAAGTCTTGAAGAAAGATGGAGAGTTTATCACAAATGAGAACTTCGGTCTTTTGAATAAGAGAGAAGGGGAGGAGGTTAAGGAAAGTTTGAAAAAAGCCTATATGTATTTAAAGGTTTGTTTAAAGAAACGTAATTAAAGGTGTATTTTATTGTGATTTTATTTGTGTATGTTTATGTTTAATTATTCATTTTAATATGCATTGCTTACTAACAAAAAATTCATTGTTTTTCAGGGGGTTTATGGGGATGATTAATTGGGATTGATGAGGATTGATGGGGGGGACAATCTTGAAAACAAATGAAGAAAATTAAACGTTTATTTGCTTGTGTTTTTCAACCAAATTTTCAAAGAAAAAAAAAACAAATAAATTTTTTACTAAAATTTCATTTTTTTCAAAGAGAAAAAACACAAATTTTTCTTAGTTAAAATTCTATAGTTTTTTTTAATATTATCGAAATAATTTCACTAAACTTCTTCCTCTTCCTCTTCGCTGGGATAATCTGCGTTTTCCTCAAACTCCTCAGCAGCAGCATCTTCCTCATGACCTAATTGGCTTTTAATGATTTTATTATTCGAATTCTCTTCATCAAGCTTATTATTCTCATTAAGTTTTTTCCCTTTTTCTTCAAAATTTTCTTCAAAAACCTGACTTTCTTCTTTATTTTTAAGCTCTTCAGCCTCGATTATTTGAAAAACTGGCTGAAGAATCTGGCTTAATCTCGTATTTTTCAAATAAACTTCACCTGATTTCTGAAGAATAGCCTTAGTAACATCTAAAAGAAAGTGCTTGATTATTTCGATGCTGTTATCAAAAGCTTCTTGCATTAGACTGAGAAGAATTTCCTCGATGTTTTTTATGCAGTTTTCAAATTTGTTCTGGTATATTAGACAAATCGCTGAACCGAGCAATTTTTCGGATTCCTTTTAAAAAAAAAACATGGTTAAAATTCAAAAATATAGATTTTCTTATTATTTTATGAATAAAATTGAATTTTAGAAGAAAATTCAATTTTCTTCTTAAAAAAATTCGATTTTTCTTATAAAATCAAAAATTTCTCAAAACACTTAAAAAAAAAAAAAAAACTTGCCTTTATCTTAACTTCCGCATAGAACTGCAGTTTCAGCATGCAATTCAGCACAATCTTCCCCCTTTCGCACATCTCATCATCACAAAGCGCGATGAAAATGAACTCTTTAATAGAATTATTGATATTTTCACACAATTCCATATTGATCATTTTGAAATCAGTGAAGGTGAATCCATAAACGATTAAGTCCATATATTCCGCTGTTAATCGATCAAATTTCATCAATTTATCCTGTTTAAGCTCTTTGATCATTTCAACGATATAAATCAATATATTCGAGGCAAATCTCTCGAAATTCGTTGATTTTATATTGATTTTAAACCTTAAACTCCTATCACTTTCTATTAAAAACTCTTCTTTTATCAGCTCTTCTTCTGAAGGATTACTATAGAAAACCCATTTTCTCGTTTCTTCACTAGATAATAAGAACAAATGAATGAATAATTCCATCAGGCTTTTATGATCTCCCAGTATATTACTGATATAAATAAATGTGATTCTCACGATGTTTTCATTGCAAGGAGGTAAAGAAGCTATTTGTATTCCTTTGACAAAACTGCCTATTTTCTCATTGAATTTCATCATTAATTGCTCATTTTCCAATGAGAAGCTTTTATGAGTCGAGGTGTTTTGTTTAGAAAGAAATTGATATTTCTCAGATTCGATGATTTTTTTAATAGATTTACTAAAGATCATTATAGAGAAACTCTTAGCTTCCCACCAATCAGAATTAGATAATTCTGTGATGTTTTTCTCAAGAAAGCCATCAACAAGATTATTATCAATATCGATCAGTTTATTGAATAAAGCTAAAGCCATAGTCCTTAAATTTGAACAGTGAGAAAACGCATGAATACGAGAAAGTCGAACTATTTCATCAATAAATGGCTTGTTTTCATCTGTGAGGTTTTTCTCGTAATTTGAAAGAATTACTAGGGTTTGTAGGTAGATTATCGGTGAATTTATTAGGGTTTTATATGATAGAAGCATCTCGAAACGAGATTTTGAGTCTGCTGGACAGAAACTGTAGAGGATTTTTAAGAGGTATTCCTTTCGCTCAAAACGAGTTGAGTTTTTTATCTGAGAGGCGAGATTGTTTAGATAGTATTGCTGGAACATTATGCGTGTTCGAAAAGCGTTTTGTGGGTTATTTTCCAAGCATTTTTCTTGAGAATTTATGAATTTTATATAATTTAAAAGAAAATTTATTGATTTATTAAACAAAAATACCTCCAAAGAGCTTTATAGCTTCGACCAAAGTCTTAAATGCTTTTCCTTCATTCAAAAGTCCTTTCAAACATGTGAACAAGAAATTCAGGTATTTCCATAGTTCATTTTGATCTTTGAACACGAATTTAACCAGTCCATCTGTTTGTCCTAGTAATTCTTCGAAAAAACTCGAAGAAAATTCATCTGAAAAAATCTCGATATTATCACAATAAGCTTGAAGAATTGTTGAATTCTTCACTTTGATTTTTTTGAGTTCTTCTGAATAATTATTAATGGTAAATCGAATGCTGATGATCTCGTTCAAAGCATCAAAGATCGTTTTCTCGGTTTGTTTGTCTTTTTTTTGTGAGAGGTTTGATTTAAGAGATTCAGTGTTAGTTGCAGCCTTTAGAAGATCCTATTTTCAATTTAAAGGAGAAAATTTATTAAATTTATGGATAAAAAGAAAAAAATCAAATGAAAAAAATAAAAATAAATAAATTCAATGAATGAATGAAAAAAAATTAATTGAAAAAAAATCAAAAAGACTTCATGTCCCAAAAGTGCTGATTTGTTCTCCATAATTGATTTTCCATCCCTAACCAACTGCGATTTCATTAATGCAGCAGGTGGCATAAGCATTTTGACTTCATTCATTTGTTGGTCTTTGAGCCTACTGAAGTTCAAATTGACAGGTTTTATACTGATATTCTTCACATCAATCGATAGATTCCCAGCCTCTGGATTCTGCGATATCGGCTTATTGAAATTCCTTAGGAAATTAGTCTTTTTAGCTGAGTTATTCTGTTGTTGTTTATCTGAAACTGCTAAAAAAAAATTTTCTCAATAAAAACACTAAAAATATTCACAAGTTTCATTAATTTTAGTATCTTTTTCCTTTTCTTCAGTCTTTTGTTGATCAATTTGTGACATATTCTTCTTATCGTCCAATTTTTCTAATCCTTTGTCCTTTAAAATGAAAGAAGCACCTAAATTTTTATCAGTTTGAGTAACTGTTGAATAAAAGTCCTTATTCGTTTGTAAATAAGTTGCTAAAGGAGGTTTATTGATTTTTTTTTGTGTAAGAAAGCTGTAGATTTTCGATACAAAATCCACTAAAAGAGGAAAATCATTGTCTATTATGATTTTTTCATAATCAGGTTTATTGAAAGGAAGCTCATTTTTTAGGAAGAATTGTGATAAAATATACCAATTATTTGTTTTTTTAGCTTGATTCGCACTGTTATCAAAGGAATGCATTGAAATTTTACCAGGGTAGTATCGTGAAAAGATTTCCGCAATGAGAAAACCATTGAGAAGATCACTATTATATCAGGAATTTATGAGGATTTCATGATATATTTATATAATTACCGTTTGACATCACGAACTGAATAAGAAAGATCGAGACTTTGGATCCATTTGATGATTTCTCGAGGCAAAGTTATTTGAAGGGAGGTGGCCATTTTTATTGGATTTTTTTTAAATGTCGGGTTTTTTTATTTTTATAAAAATAAAAACGTTTTATTTTGTTTTTTTCCTAAAAAAATTTAATAATTTCAGTTTTTTGGTTTTTTAAGCTTGAATTTTTACACTAAATTTATCTGATCATTCAATTCAATTAAGTAACATCAAGTTTAGTTTATCAGCTGAATTTGAGTCTGCACCATTTTGTAATATTTTTGTTTAAAGTTTGAATTTTATTATTATCATGAAAAAAATAAAAAATTTTTTTAAAAAAATAAAAAAAATTTTAATATGAACAAAAAAATTAAATTTTTTTTCAAAAGTACTTGAATTTTTCGTCTTTGTGGGCTTCAAGCTTTTTAAATTTGGCTCTTTTTTATCTAAGAGCCAAATTTCTTCCAATATCCTGTTTTTTTAATTTGAAGTCAATAACAACCAAAAATGGACCCTCTTCGTTTCTATTGTCCATCAGACAATTCTCATTGTTTTATCTTGTATCACGATTTTCGCCAACATCTGATCAAATGTCGTCTTTTACAAGACAAAACTGCTTATATATGCAAATACAATTTTCGACACATGTTTCTTGCTTATGAAACCCGCGATTTACACGAATTGCGATGTACTGACAAAGAACCTGACCCTTACAAGCAAAAAGCCTTTATAAATTCGATAAGACTCGGTATGAAACAAAAAGAAACGATTCTTTCTTCGAAATTCGACGAAAACCGTGTTTTTCCCGAAGAAAATTCTCAGCAAAATCACACACTTTCTTCAAATAATCACGTTATTTTGACCAATAATAATACAAATTCATTGAATAATAAGATAAATTCCAATATTAATCTCAGTTTTAACAATAAATACCCATTAAATTACAATGAAAACCTCAATATTTCTCATATTTCTTTACAAGACCTTCCTATAGCAGAAAGCATGGATCCAGCTCTTCGTAAAATAAAGACTGAAAAGTTGTTTAATTCCTCATTAAATCTCACAAAAACGGCAATACCTCCTCCTATTTCTCAAAAACTCGAGTCTTTGGTCCATACATTGATCTTTGACAATGATAATAGACTCGAAATTATCGTTAGAAGACGATCCACGATCAGTAAATTGAAGATGAAGGAGTTTTCTATCACAGAATTCAAGAATATCTCCAGTTTTCATCATATAATCAACGAGAATTTCTCACAGGAAATCTATGAAAATCAATATTTCGTTGGGGAATACACATTGTATGGTGATCAAGAGAATAAAATACAGTTATATGGACAGTTTCTCAATAGGTTCGAATCAGGAGAAAAAGTTGCTGTGAATAATTATTACAAAGATACTCATAATGAAGTTCTTTTAATATGTACGAATAAAACTCGATTTCTTGGTGATTTTATCAAAAAAGGTGATATTTCGATTCTTCTCTTCAAATACACGTTTCTTTACGATAAGGTTCGAATTACTGAAGGAAATGTGGAGTCCTGTAAAAGTCCTTGGGTGGAGCCTTTGAGGAAAGAGTTCGAAGAGTTCAATTTCATTGAGAAAGAATTCATAAAGAAGGAAAGAAAGGATGATGAATCGTTTTTAAGCTATAAAAAAGAACTTTTAGAAGGGAAATATAAGAATCCTTTTCATTTTTATCATCAAAATTCTGATTTAATGAAAGAAGAGATAAAGAAACAAGAGTCTGCAATTGATATTGAAATCGAGGAATTACAGAAGAAATGTGAGGAATTCGGCAATTTATTAACGAAGAAAACTGATGAATATAAGAATAAATTGAATGAATTAGAACTTGAAAACCAGAAGAAAAAGAATGAAATTAAGCAATATAATCAAATAAATGCTCTTTTGGATAAAAATAAACTCGATCATGTCAATGATCTAAATAATCACGATCTTTTATATAAAGAGGATAAGAAGCAATTCGAAATAAAATTCAATGAGGAATTGAGAAAACAAAAAGAAAAATACCATGAAATTTACCGCAAAAGAGTTATCGCTTATGAAGGTGAAATTTTCGAGAAAAAACTGGAATTTCCCATCAAAGAAAAAGAATATGATGATTTTGTCAGGGATTTCGATGATAAAAAGGGGGTTTTCAATCTAGAAGAAAAGAAATTCAATGAAATGAAAGGGAAATTCAATGAAATGAAAAAAAATTACGATAAATTAATCAATAAAGAGAATTTTTTGGAAATGCATAAGAAATTCAAAAATTCGCTGAATATTGCTGATGATTCGGAATATGATCAAGATAAATGCAATATTTGTTTGAAGGAAAGGAGAAATGTTGTGTATTTACCCTGCAGACATTTCGTGGCTTGCGAGAAATGCCTTTGCAAAGCGAAAGAACAGGGAGTAGAATGCTGTTTGTCTTGCAAAAGGGAAGTCAAACAAATAAAAAAAATAAAATGGGATTAATAAACAGTTTTAAATTACGTGCTAAAAAATATTATTTTTTTTCATTTCATTCATAACTCTCATGAATATGTTTTATCTTTTGGGAAACCCTGATGAAATAAGTTTTTTTCTCACTTCATGACTAACAAACAAAATATAAATATTTAAAGTAAAAAGATGCTAATACTTTTTTTGCGCTTATTCCGATTTCATGTTTTGTGGAAATATTAATTTCCAGATGATGGATGACAAAACTGAACAATATCCGCACCCACTATTTCAACTCTTCTATTCCAGCGAAATATTCTTTAAAAATGGGATCGCCATCATTGTCATGCCCTTTAAGCTTAAAATTGGAAATTTCCTGTATTTCGAAATCAAAATTTTTAAAAAACCTATCATAAGTGTTAAATTTTAAAGAAAACTCCATTTTTTAAAGTCGTTTGGTTATAAGGATTTTTTTTGGAGAAAAAAAAATTAATGTTAGTGATTTTTAAAATGAGATTTTTTTTTAAATTCTTTGATAGATTTTTGTTTTGTTTTGATAAAAGCTCAGAATATTTTAATTATTTTGCCTAATTATCACATGTTTAATATTTAAAATTGCCAAAGCTAATGCTGTTTTATTTATATTTGATTTAAATTCTTTAATAAACACAAAAAAACTCAAATGGAATGTTTTCAAACTAAATTTCTATGGTTTTTTTATTTTATTCAGAATTTTGTTAATTTTCCATTGTTTGATTCTCCACCACCTTTGTGGTCCCGTCTCTTAAAGTATAAATTTTCTTCTCGATAATGCACTTCTTGCCATTTGTTATTGTTATATTCCTTGTTACTCTCGTTTGAATAGTGTTTTCTGGTTTATCATTATCATCTGATTTTTGTTTTGGTTGTTGTTGATTTGCCAATTTTTTTGCTGGACCATAATCGTTTAGATTTGCTTTTCCCATTGAATCTTCATTGAAATTTTTTGCTAAGAAATCGTTCTTGAACTTATCATTGTAATCATTGGTTTGGACTATATTGGTCATTGGATTCTGTTGGCCTGATGTTTTGTAGGTATATGTATACTTTGTTGGGTTGTTTTGATCATTAAATCTATTCATTTCTGGAACATCTTTGAATTTATCACCGAAAAAAGCTGCAAAATATGAATATAAATAATTTTTTATTTTTGAGATTAAAACTCAAATTAAAGAAAGAATCAATGCAGACCAATAAATATATATAAATCATTAAAAACTACATTTTATTTCAGAAAATTCGTTTGGATAGTTCTTGTTGCCAAGGTTTCCAGCATATCCGAAATCTTGTGGTGCACCAAGCTTTTGCTGATATCCGAAATCTTGTGGTGATGCAACCTTTTGTTGTAATCCGAAATCTTGAGATGATGGACCAACCTTTTGGTTAAATTGCTGATATTGCCCAAAATCCGTTTGTGGTGAAGCACCCTTTTGTTGAAATTGATATTGTCCAGCTTGGCTTTGCTGAACATTGGGTTTTAGTCCTTTCACGATATAGCCTCCTGCATAATCTATAACGACACAGGACTTATATTGACCGTGTTTCTGGGCTCCGACTCCACAAACTAAAAACTTTGGATTGAAGATATTTTTTCTATGTCCTCGACTCCCATTCCCATCATCAACAATCAAATCACATACCTAAATAAATGAAATTCCTTTATAAAGCTTAAAATATTATTTTTTTAATTATAAATTCGTTTATTTTAAAATTTAAAAATTAATTTATAAATAAACTCTTTCATTCACAAATAAAATTATTAATAATGAATTTAGAAGTAAACTCATTAATTGATGAAATTCATTTATAAACTTCAAAATGAATAAATAAAAGAAAACATTCATAAATGAATTTTCTTTATAAGGTTCAAAATAGTTTTAGAAATCAATTCATTTATAAATGGATCTCTTTATAAAGTTCAAAATGAGTTTATAAATGAATTCATTTATAAATAAATTTCCCTTATTCAATTCATAAATGAATTCATTCTAAAATGATTTTTTTTATTCAAGTTCTTACCACTTCTCTTCCAGTTTTCCCTCCGAAATCGATATTTTCTCCAACAGTGAACTCCCATTCCCCATATTTCTCTATTCTATCGCTCATGGAAGATCCATCAGAGCCTGAATGACCTACAATAGATTTTGGTCCAATATCATCAGCGTGATCTTGCGATGCTCGAGACAATTCATCAATCCATTTAAATTCAGGCAAAGGCTTCGCTGATTTCAGAAACTGAATGCATTCATTTATCGCATTCGGACCTTCATTCGTCCGCAAAGGAATTTCGCCTGGTTTATAAAGAATTTGGCCTTTGAAGAGTTTCAGAAGCGATTCGAGATCTGGGATAAAAGAAGAGGGGTTTGTTCGAAGAAAATTATGCTGTTCAAAAGTTTCTTGTGCAAGTTTCGCAAATGATTGCATTTTTTTTAGAAGTTTTTCTTTTGTAGTTTTTTTTCTTTTGTAGTTTTTTTCTTTAGAAGTTTTTTCTTTTGTAGTTTTTTCTTTTGAAGTTTTTTTTCTTTTAATGTTTTTTTTTTTTGATAAATTTATTTCTTTTAATATTTTTTGAGAAGATTTTCAAAAAAATTGCTTTTTTTAACTCATTAAAAAAAAATTAAAAAAATTAAATGAGCGAGCTCAAAATAAAAACAAATGAGAATAAGAGAAGCAGTAGAGGAAAACGCTTTCATGAGCTGACTGCTGAAGAAAAGAAGTTGGATGATCAGTTTTGGAACAATAACACCTATTTTAAAGGTAAAATTCCCCTATAATTAATTTCATTTATATAAAATGAAAAAAAAAAAAAATGGAATAAAAAGATGATAAATCGAATAAAAGTGCTGAGAAAGATGAAGAAAAAGAGTCTGATGAAGAAGAAATTGAATATATTGATGAAAATGAGGATGAT
>JFJP01002368.1_pt1 | contig 10917 bp, 8 predicted proteins | sample 431651 | NCBI WGS metagenome assembly JFJP01 (sample SAMN02602958, study PRJNA72255) | Microbial mat metagenome, whole genome shotgun sequencing project. | biome: fresh water; feature: sink hole; material: water; isolation source: purple microbial (photo- and chemosynthetic) mats found in...
GGATGTGGATTCAAGCGCAATCCTGCGAGTTTCTTAGCCCAATCACGTTCACGCAGGATGTCTTTGACACCTTCATCCACCTTGGCATCGGATAGTCGATATTCCTTGGTGTGCAGATCGAGCACATGTATCTCTTTGCCGATCTTTTGATAGATGCCACGCTTCGTCTTCTGCCCCAGTGAACCCTGATTGACCAGATATTGGAACCAGCTCGGCAACTCATAATGCTTGTGCCACGGATCTTCGCTGAGGTTATCGCGCATGGTGTTGACCACGTGTGCGAACACATCGAGACCCACCACGTCGAGCGTGCGGAAGGTGGCACTCTTGGGACGACCAAGATAACGACCAGTCAGCGCATCCACCATATCGAAGCCAAGATTGAACGCCGCCGCATGATGTTTGGTGGCGATCATAGAGAACACACCAATGCGATTGGCGATGAAGTTAGGCGTGTCTTTGGCACGCACCACGCCTTTGCCTACGGTGGAGACGAGGAAGGTCTCCAATTGATCCAGCAATCCCTCCTGTGTGCCCTTGCACGGAATGAGTTCGACCAAGTGCATGTAGCGTGGCGGATTGAAGAAGTGGATGCCGCAGAAACGATGACGCAGATTCTCAGGGAAGGCTTCGGCCAGTTTGTTGATGGAAAGACCGGAGGTGTTGGTAGCGAAGATGGCGTTCGCATTCACGAACGGTGCGACCTTGCGATACAGGTCTGATTTCCAATCGATGCGCTCTGCGATGGCTTCGATGATGAGGTCGCAATCGCGCAGCTTGTCTAGATGTTGGTCATAGTTCGCAGCTTGGATGTAGCCGAGCTTGTTGGGACTAGCGATAGGCGCAGGGTCAAGCTTCTTGAGGCCATCGAGCGCTTTGTTCACATTGCCGTTCGGATCACCCTCTTTTGCTGGCAACTCGAACAACAAGGTCTCGACATTGGCGTTCACCAGATGCGCGGCGATCTGCGCACCCATCACACCTGCACCCAAGACTGCGACTTTGCGTATCTGCAAGCTCTTGCTCATCTTCGCTACTCCTTATTTCTCTTCATCCGGTAGAGGGCGCGGCTTTCTATCCTCACCCACCGCCACATAGGTCAACACCGCCTCAGTCACTTTCACACATTCTGGTTTTACAGGATTACGTTGCACGAACACTTCGACATCGACGGTCACCGAGGTGCGCCCCACCTTGATTATCTTGGTGTAGAAGCTAACGATGTCGCCCACGAAGATGGGTTGTTTGAACACGAAGGAGTTCACAGCCACCGTCGCCACCCTGCCCTTGGCGCGATGCACGGCAGGGATGCTCCCCGCGATGTCCACCTGCCCCATCAACCATCCACCAAAGATATCGCCAGTGTAGTTGGCATCCGAAGGCATAGCGGCCACCCGGATGGTCGGTTCGCGATGAGGGAGATTGCTGGTATCAGGCATTGCTTAGTGTCCTTTGTACAGTTCGTCTATTTGGGTCGCGAACATCTCGACCACTTTGTTGCGCTTCAAGCTCAATTTAGGCGTGAGCAAGCCGTTGTCGATGGTCCATGGGTCGCGCAACAACAAGACACGGTTCACCTTGGCATAGGCAGGGAAGCTACTCAGATTGCGCGCGATGCGACGCAACACTTTGGCTTCCACTTTGCTGTCGGTGAGCGATTCAGGCATGTCAGGACGAATGTCCATCTTTTCAGCGACAACCTTCCACACGTCTGGATTCAATACCACCAATGCGACTAGGTAAGGCTTGCCTTCGCCAAACAGCATCACTTGATCGATCAATGGGTCGGTCAGGATGGAAGCTTCCATATCAGCAGGTGGGAACTTCTCGCCGTTCGCCAGCACGATGATCTCTTTCAGACGTCCGGTGATATAGACATGCCCTGTCTCGCTGATTCGCGCGACGTCACCCGAGTTGAGCCAACCTTCTTCATCCAGCACAGCTTTGGTCGCCTCTGGGTTGTTCCAGTAACCCATCATCACATTCGGCCCTTTGATGAGCAGCGCGTTCTGCGGCCCCAGCTTCACTTGCACGCCGCGTATGGGTTGCCCGACGCTATCAGGGAAGTTGTTGTCCAGCTTGTTTCCCGTAGCGATCGGGCTGGTCTCTGTCATGCCGAAGCCTTGCACCACTGGCAATCCAAGCCCGACAAAAGTGTGCGAGATCTCAGCCGTCAAGGCAGCACCACCACTCACTGCCGTGCGCAGACGACCACCCAGCCTATCCATCAACTTCTGCGCTACCAGCTTCTTCAAGATCGGCCACAACAAGAACGAGAGCTTCCAACCACCGCGTCCTTGGTCGCGTAGGAAGCGCGCCCAACCCACCTCCACCGCCAACAAGAATAGCTTCTTGCGGATGGCCGGACCTTCATCCAACTTGGCATGTAGTGCCGCATAGATGCGTTCGTAGATGCGCGGCACCGAGATGAGGATGCTTGGCTTGATGGTTTGCAGGTCTTCCGACAACAGTGGGATGGAGCGCGCGTACGCCACGGTCGCCCCCGTCATCACTTGCAAGTAGTAACCGCAAGTACGCTCGAAGGTGTGCGACAAAGGCAAAAAGGACAGCAACAAGTCATCGGGATAGATGACGAACGTACCCAGTGCGGCGTGTGTGTTGCTCAGCATGTTGTTGTGACTGAGCATCACCCCCTTGGGCTTACCTGTCGTACCCGAAGTGTAGATGATGCTGGCGAGTTCACCGATCTGAGTCGGCACGGGTGCTTGCAAGGTCGCACTCGCAGGCAGGTAGCTGTTTGCACCAACGAGACGCGGTTCGTTATGAGAGAAGGTATCGAGTGCGATGAAACGCTGCACACACCCCATCTGTCCGACCACGTTACTCAACTCTTTCCACTGGTCTGCCGTCTCGAACAACAAGACCTTGCACTGTGAGTCATTGACGATGTAGGCGATGTTCTCGGCGCGATCCACGGTATACAGCGGCACTGTGATCAAGCCTAAAGACATCGCCGCCTGATCGAAGATCACCCATTGTGGACAGTTGCGCAACATCAAAGCGACGCGGTCGCCTTTTGCCAATCCTTCCTTCGCCAACGCTGCCTGCCAGCGCGCCACTTCCGCCAACATCTGCTTCCATGTCAGCGATATCCAAGCGTTCTTGGTGTTGTCGAAATAGCGGTAGGCTTCCTTGTCTGACGAACGCTTGACTCGCTCAAGGAATAATCCGTGCAATGTGCCCGCTTGTTCTGGGGTGATCGCATCTTCGGTATGTGTCGTCATTTTCATCTCCCTTTATTGACGTACTAATCAAGGAACAGGTCTTTGAACGGTGGAACACTTGGGTCGACTGCATAAGATGAGAAATCGGTGATGCCAGCTTCGCGCAACACCTCCTCATCGATAAAGAAGTTGCCGCTACACAACACGCTGTCGCGCATCAGGATGGCGTGCGCCGCATCCGCCATGATGGCCGGTTTGCGTGATGCACGCAGGATGGCCGCAGGGAAATTGAATTCGATGGCGGCGGTGGCGATGGTGGTGCGCGGCCACAGGGCATTGAAGGCGATACCATCAGAAGCGAACTCACGCGACATACCTAACATGACCATGCTCATGCCAAACTTAGACATGGAGTAGGCGACATGTGGGGCGAACCATTTTGCCTGCATATCCAATGGAGGCGACAAGGTCAGCACATGAGGATTCTCTGCCTTTTTAAGATGAGGAATACATGCCTGCGAAGCCAAGAATGTCGCGCGCATGTTCACATCCCACATCAGGTCTAGACGTTTGGCGGGTGTATGCAAAGTGGGTGTGAGTTGAATGGCGCTGGCGTTGTTGATCAACACGTCGATGCCGCCAAAATGCGCGGCCGCCTGCGCGACAGCCGCAGTGATAGCGTTCTCATCGCGCACGTCCATCTGGATCGCCAACGCCTGCCCACCGGCCGCAACGACCTCTTCGGCGACAGAGTGGATGGTGCCTGGCAACTTAGGATGAGGATCGACCGTCTTGCCCGTGATGACGACCTTTGCGCCATCCCGCGCACAACGCAACGCTATCTCGCGACCGATTCCTCGACTGGAGCCAGTGATGAATACGACATTGTCGCGCAGGTCGCTCATACTGGGTTCGACCTCAGCACCTCCGGTGCGAAGTCGTCCACCATGATGACTTGGCGGCGTAGCGCATAGTCACGTTCCAGTTGAGTTACCTGCTCTGGCGTGATGAGACCTTTGTCGCGTGCCTCGGCGACCAATTTCATCTCGTCGCGAGATTTGAGTTTGCCTTCTTTGCGCGCTTTTTCCAGCTCGGCTTGCAGTGGTTCACACACCAAGGTGCTCGCCAAAGAAGCTTCCAGCGCGCCCATGGCATCGGCCTCGTTCGTCGGCACGAACATCCCTTCAGTCAGGCGATCACGTGCTAAACCCGGCTTCATTAACAGCGAAGCGACTTGGTGTCCGAGGTCATCCGAAGGTGGTCTGCGGCATTGCCCCAGCGGGAAGATGAGCACACGCATCAACAAAGCGAAGAAGCGGTTAGGGAAGTTCTGCAACACACCATCGAAAGCCGTCTGGATGCGGAACAAAGCATCGTCCATCGCCCATTGCATCAATGGAATATCTTCTTCAGGACGACCGTCATCTTCGAACTTCTTCAACGTGGCGGAACAGATATAGAGTTGACTCAACACATCACCCAAACGCGCGGAGAGCTTCTCGCGGCGTTTCAGCGCACCGCCCAAGGACAGCATGGCGATATCGGAAGCAAAAGCGAATGCCGCCGCATAGCGCGTCATCTGTTGATAGTAACGATGTGTCGGTTGCTCGGTCGGTACAGAGATCAAACGACCGCCTGATATTGCGTAGGCCAAAGTACGCACAGCGTTGCTTAGACTAAAGCTGATGTGAGCAAAGAATGCCTCATCGAAATTCTGTACAGCTTTCTTGCTGTTTTGCTCGTGCGCTGCTTGTATCTCTTTCAGAACATAGGGATGGGCACGAACCGCGCCCTGACCAAAAATGATGAGGCTACGAGTAAGGATGTTCGCCCCTTCTACAGTGATGCCGATAGGCGTCTGCTGATAAGCACGCGCAAGATAGTTGCTAGGCCCCATGCAGATTCCTTTGCCGCCGTGCACATCCATCGCGTCATTGACGACCATACGCCCGCGCTCGGTGCAATGATATTTGACGATAGCCGAGATGACGGAAGGCTTCTCACCCAAGTCCACCGCCAATGCGGTCATCTTACGCGCGCTGTCCATCGCGTAGGCATGTCCGCCGATACGCGCCAATGCTTCTTCCACCCCTTCGAACTTACCGACCGGCACATGGAACTGTTTGCGCACACGCCCATAAGCGCCGCTGCTACGCACACACATCTTGACACCACCTGTCGCACTTGCAGGCAATGAGATGGAACGCCCCGCCGCCAAACATTCCATCAACATGCGCCAGCCTTGGCCGATGCGTTGCGTACCGCCTATGATGTAATCCATCGGAATGAACACATCGTTGCCAGTAGTCGGTCCGTTGAGGAATGCTGAATTGAGCGGGAAGTGGCGACGACCGACATTCACCCCCGGTGTATCAGTAGGGATCAGGGCCAAGGTGATGCCGCGCGATTGTTCCGCTCCCAGTAGATGGTCAGGGTCATACAACTTGAATGCCAGACCAAGCAGGGTCGCTACAGGTGCCAACGTGATGTAACGTTTCTCCCAAGTCAAACGCAAGCCCAGAACGTTATGTTGTCCGTTGAATTCGCCGTAGCAGACGACACCCACGTCGGGGATCGACCCCGCATCGGAGCCTGCCATCGGGCCAGTCAAGGCGAAGCAAGGTACTTCCAAACCTTGGGCGAGGCGATTCAGATATTTGTCTTTTTGTTCTTTCGTTCCGTACTTCAACAGCAACTCAGCTGGGCCGAGTGAGTTCGGCACCATCACCGTCACTGCCGCCGTACCGCTACGCGAGGCGACTTTGGTCACCACTGCCGAGTGCGCTTGCGCGGAGAACTCCAATCCACCGTATTCCTTCGGAATGATCATGCCGAAGAAGCCTTTATCCTTGATGAACTGCCACGTCTCGGGCGACAAGTCTTGGCGTGTATGAGTGACATCCCAATCGTCGATCATGGCGCATAGCTGCTCGACTTCGTTATCGATAAATGCTTGCTCTTCGGCACTGATTCCTGTCTTGGGCATCGCCAACAACTTCGTCCAACGCGGACGACCACTGAACAACTCACCATCCCACCACACGGTGCCAGCATCCAATGCTTCTTGTTCAGTCTGTGAGACTTGCGGGAGTATCTTGCGGAAAATCTTGAGGATGAAACTACTGATCAACAGGCGACGCAAGAAAGGGACGCCGAGAACCAAAACAAAGATAGTGAGAGCGATATAGACACCTTGCAGTGACTCATCAGAGATGCGACTCTGGATGGCCACCACAGGTACGATCACTGTGATGGCGATCAACCAGCTCCATATCGAGGCCCTAAAGAATGCGAGGAAAAGAAGGACTGAGATCACCACTATCGTTATCAGCATCGCCATATAGAACCTCTTATTTTTGTTTGTGGATGGGGCGAACTGTAACGCCAGAGTGGTAAGCTGACAATGTGTTTATGTCAACTATTTACCAAGCGGGGTGAGCGTCAAAAAACTGGCCGCACGAGAGCATCGTGCGACCAAAGGACAACGGGGAATTTCAGCGTTAAATCAATGCGCCATGCCTTCATGTCCACTCATGACAACACCTGACTGCAACACAGCAGGATCGAGCATGCCGAATATCATCGCAACGTGCGCCACCACTAAAAACAGTGCGACGAACGAGGCATGCAGTCTCAGTTTTGCTTCAGCGCTCAATTGGCGACCGAGCAAGCCCATATCCAGCAACGCCATGCCTAACAGAGGCACGATACCCGATAGATAGAAGCCGACCGCAATCACATCCGCAGCTCCGCGCCATCCTCCACTCGTGGTCAACGGGATAGCCGCAGTGAACAAGAGATACACGAACACCACTGAGAAATACAGGCCGCCAATGATGCTGGCTGCGCGATTCACCGTAATCAGTCGCCCAGAGGTCGGGCGAGAGAACAGGATGAACAGTTCGGTGATAGCCACGGTCTCGGCAAGGATGACCGGGATGGCCATAAACATAATCAAGTTCCAAGGCTGGTTGGTGGCTAGCAACTCCATGTAGTGAGTCATATTCATAATGATTCTCCAATAAGAAATAGAAAATACCGCAGAAGCGATACGCCACTGCGGAAGGTTCAAGCTTGGGGATCACACGATAGGGGGAGGTGTATCTGGCGGCAAAGCATCGTTGCCGTTCAAAGGAGAAACAATAAAGACACTGACCACATGAGACTGGCTTGGCAACTGCCAAGTGTGCTGCACCAAAGCAGGTGCAGCACCTAAGGCGCACGCTATCTGGCAACTAGGTGAGCTGTGGTGATCTTGTGCTGATGCGGGAATCGCAGCGTCCATCTCTGGACAATGTTCTGCGCTGGCATGGATTGCAGAACTTGCTGAACCAGTCGCCACTTCCATTGGAATGGCATAGGCAAAAGCTGACGTGCGGAATAACAGCGTCAGGATCAAGAACAGCGCGATTCGTGTCGAGTACTTCATGGTCGCATTATATTCCTCGTTTGCACCGAGAAAACACAAAACAGAGCGTTGAAAGCAACACCTCAGATGGAATTAACTTGATCTACTCGCCTGATTTATTCGTCGAACGACGAATAAGTTTTTCGAAACCCACCGTCGATACTTGGCTGACATCTAGATATTCGTGTGTCACATCAAGCTCTCTGATCACATTGTTATTCTTGCACCAATTGTGCCACGCCTTATCCGCCGACTTCGAGGTACCGGGTAAGCCATGCAACTGATAGCGACTTCCGCTTTGCGTAGTCAGCATCATCGATTCACGCTCGAAACTCTTGATGGGACTACTGGCACGTCCCACATCCTGCGATACTTCATGCCCACAGAGATGGCGAGTCACTTCTCCAGTTTTCAATTCAACCTCGACCACCTTCCAGCGACGAATGGTCAAATGGTATGCACCATAGATTCCAGTTGTTGACACTACTCTCTCCCTTTAACGCATCTTCTCGACAGCTTCTTCCACTCGCTCCACTGCGATGATGGTCATGCCTTCTATCTTATGTTTGGGCGCATTGGCTTTTGGGATGATGGCATGAGTGAAGCCCAATTTCGCAGCCTCTTTCAGACGTTCCTGTCCACGTTGCACGGGACGCACCTCACCCGCCAGCCCCACTTCACCGAACACCACCATCTTTTCCGGCAAAGGTTTGCTGCGTAGTGACGACACGATAGCGAGTAACACAGCCAGATCCGCCCCAGGCTCGGTGATCTTCACACCGCCCACCGCGTTGATGAACACATCCTGATCGAAACAGGCGATGCCTGCGTGACGGTGCAACACGGCAAGCAACATCGCTAATCGGTTCTGCTCTAGACCCAAAGACAAACGGCGAGGCGTGGGGGAATGTGACGCATCCAACAGTGCCTGTATCTCAACCAACAGGGGGCGCGTGCCCTCTTGTGTGACCATGACGCAAGAACCGGGTACTTGCGCTCCGTGCTGCGACAAGAACAGCGCAGATGGATTACTCACTTCGCGCAGACCTTTTTCGGTCATGGCGAACACGCCCAACTCGTTCACCGCACCGAAGCGGTTCTTGAACGCACGGATGAGGCGAAAACTGGAATGGGTGTCCCCTTCGAAATACAGCACGGTATCGACGATGTGTTCCAACACGCGCGGCCCCGCCAGCGCCCCTTCTTTGGTGACGTGACCGACGAGGATGATGGTGACACCGTTGCTCTTAGCCATTCGCGTGAGTTGCGCTGCACATTCGCGCACTTGCGCCACTGAACCCGGAGCCGAGGTCAGTTGCTCGGAATACACGGTCTGGATGGAGTCGATGACCACGACATCGGGTCTCTCATTGGCAATGGTCGCTTGAATCTTTTCCAGTTGGATCTCGGGCAACAGATTGACAGAACGCGCATCCAGCGAGAGGCGCTTGGCACGCAAGGCGATCTGCTGTGCCGATTCTTCGCCGCTGACGTAGAGGACTTTTTGAGATTGCGAGAGATGCGCCAAGGCTTGTAGCAACAAGGTGGATTTGCCGATACCGGGGTCGCCGCCGATGAGCACCACGCCGCCCTCAACCAAGCCTCCGCCCAACACACGATCGAACTCGGAGATACCCGTTGGCGTACGCGATACTTCGCTCGCTTCCACCTCGGCCAGTTGCTGCAACTTGCCGGATGCGGCCAAGGCGCTGAAGCGGTTCTTACCTGCGGCAGGCAGCGCTTCCGCCACCGATTCCACCAGCGTATTCCAAGCATCGCAATGTGGACACTGTCCTTGCCATTTGGGCGATTGCCCTCCGCACTCGGTACAGGAATAGATCGTCTTTGCTTTTGCCATGCTGTCGGATTTCACAATTTCAATTCAGACGCAAAGGATACCGTAGTTCCGTTAAGTTAGAATAGCGACCATGCTAAGACTCACTGAAATCAAGCTTCCGCTCGACCACCCACAACACGCCATCCACGATGCGATCATCAAGCGCCTCGGCATCCGCGTAGACGAATTGAAGGGCTTCACCCTGTTCCGTCGCGGCTACGATGCGCGCAAACCCTCGGCCATCCTATTCATCTACACGCTAGATGTGGAGGTGGCGAACGAAGCCAAAGTGCTGCTTCGTTTTAAGAACGACCTGCATGTAAAGATCGCACCGGATATCAGTTATCACCCCGTTGCCCAAGCTCCCAAAGGACTGACTGAACGTCCGGTCGTCATCGGCACTGGACCGTGCGGTCTGTTCGCTGGATTGATACTGGCGCAGATGGGCTTCCGCCCTATCATCCTTGAGCGCGGCAAAGAGGTGCGTGAACGCACCAAGGACACATGGGGCTTGTGGCGCAAACATGAGTTGAACCCGGAATCGAACGTGCAGTTCGGCGAAGGCGGTGCGGGCACGTTCTCTGACGGCAAGTTGTACAGCCAAGTGAAAGATCCCAAGCATTACAGCCGCAAGGTGTTGAAAGAATTCATCCTAGCCGGCGCACCTCCCGAGATCGAATATGTGAGCAAGCCGCACATCGGCACCTTCCGCTTGGTCGGCATGGTGGAGGTGATGCGCGCGAAGATCATCGAACTCGGCGGTGAGGTACGTTTCCAAAGTCGCGTGAGCGATATCGAGATCGACAATGGACAAGTACGCGGCGTGACCTTGGCGAATGGCGACCACATCGCCACACGACATGTGGTGCTGGCCGTCGGCCACAGCGCACGCGACACGGTAGAGATGCTGCACCAGCGTGGTGTGTACATGGAAGCCAAACCGTTCTCCATCGGCTTCCGTATCGAACATCCGCAATCGCTCATCGACGCGGCACGCTTCGGCAAGAACGCAGGCAACCCACTCCTAGGCGCAGCGGATTACAAGTTGGTGCATCACGCCAGCAATGGCCGCTCGGTGTATAGCTTCTGCATGTGCCCCGGCGGCACGGTGGTGGCAGCCACTTCGGAAGAGGGTCCCGTAGTGACCAACGGCATGAGCCAATACTCGCGCAACGAACGCAACGCCAACAGCGGCATCGTGGTGGGCATCACGCCCGCTGACTATCCCGATGGCCCACTAGCAGGGATCGAGTTCCAGCGTCAGTGGGAGAGTCGTGCATATGTGTTGGGCGGCAGCAACTACAACGCCCCCGCACAACTGGTCGGTGATTTCATCGCACAGCGTCCCTCGACCAAACTTGGCGAGGTGCTGCCCTCCTACACTCCGGGCGTGACGCTGGGCGATCCCTCGACCGCATTACCTGACTATGTGATCGACGCCGTGCGTGAGGCATTGCCTGCATTCGAGAAGAGCATCAAAGGCTTCT
>JFJP01002742.1_pt1 | contig 10917 bp, 9 predicted proteins | sample 431651 | NCBI WGS metagenome assembly JFJP01 (sample SAMN02602958, study PRJNA72255) | Microbial mat metagenome, whole genome shotgun sequencing project. | biome: fresh water; feature: sink hole; material: water; isolation source: purple microbial (photo- and chemosynthetic) mats found in...
CCGACGCCGACATCGAGATGTTCTTCGCCACCGACTGGGAGGTGCACTACAACTCCAGCCGCACCGGCGTGCGCCTGATCGGCCCGAAGCCCGAATGGGCGAGGCGCGACGGCGGCGAAGCCGGCCTGCATCCGTCCAACATCCACGACAACGCCTATGCCATCGGCGCGGTCGATTTCACCGGCGACATGCCGGTCATCCTCGGTCCGGACGGCCCCAGCCTGGGCGGCTTCGTCTGTCCGGCGACCATCGTGCAGGCGGAGTTGTGGAAGATGGGCCAGTTGCGCCCGGGCGATACCGTGCGCTTCGAGCGCCTGTCGCAGGCCGAAGCGGAACGGCTGGAAACCGCGCAGGACGCGGCCATCGCAGGCACGAACTGTATGAGCGAGCTTGCTCGCGATCCACGGTCGGCTATCGCGAGCAAGCTCGCTCCTACATATCTCGCCCAACCCATCCTGCACCGCACGCCTCTCACCGATAACCCGGTCGAAGTCGTCTACCGCCGCGCCGGCGACAAATATTTGCTGGTCGAATACGGGCCGCTGGTGCTCGACCTGAACCTGCGTTTCCGCGTGCATGCGCTGATGACCCGGCTGGAGGACGACGCCATTGCCGACACCATTCCCGGCATCCTCGACCTGACGCCCGGCATCCGCTCGCTGCAGGTGCATTACGACTCGCGCGTATTGCCGCTGAACACCTTGATGGACCTGCTGCTGGCGGTGGAGCGGCAATTGCCGGCCATCGAGGACATGGAAGTGCCGACCCGCATCGTGCATCTGCCGCTGTCCTGGGACGACGCCGCGACCCGGCTGGCGATCGACAAGGATGCGCCCTGGTGCCCGTCGAATATCGAATTCATCCGCCGCATCAACGACCTGGCCTCCATCGACGAGGTGAAGCGCATCGTGTTCGAGGCGAGCTATCTGGTCATGGGCCTGGGCGACGTCTATCTCGGCGCGCCGGTAGCGACGCCGGTCGATCCACGGCATCGGCTGGTCACTACCAAATACAACCCGGCGCGCACCTGGACGCCGGAAAACGCGGTCGGCATTGGCGGCGCCTACATGTGCGTCTACGGCATGGAAGGCCCCGGCGGCTACCAGTTCGTCGGTCGCACCCTGCAGATGTGGAACCGCTGGCGGGATGAACGACAGGGCGCCGCGCAGTTCACAGCCGGCAAACCCTGGCTGCTGCGCTTCTTCGACCAGATCCGCTTCTACCCGGTCAGCGCCGAGGAATTGCTGCAAATCCGCGAGGACTTCCCGCTCGGCCGTTACAAACTACGCATTGAGGAAACCACCTTCCGGCTGGCCGACTACAACAGATTCCTGGCCGACAACGCCGATTCCATCACCGCCTTCAAGACGCAGCAGCAAGCCGCGTTCGAAGCCGAACGCGAACGCTGGAAAGCCGCCGGCCAGGCCGACTACGCCACCGACGCCAATGTCGCCGAAGCCGCCACCGACAGCGAACTCGACCTGCCCGAACACGGCCGCGCCATCGCCAGCCACGTCGCCGGCAATGTCTGGAAAGTCATGGCGACGGACGGCGACAAGGTCAAGGCCGGCGATGCGTTGGTCATCGTCGAGTCGATGAAGATGGAATTCAGCGTCGCCGCGCCCTGCGACGGCACGGTTTACAAGGTGTTCTGCCGCGAAGGCGGCCAGGTCAGCGCCGGGCAGGATCTGCTGGTGCTGGTGGCAGAGTAAACGCTGAGGCCGGATTTGCCGCTACCATCGCCACCACGGAAATAAACATCAGCGAGGAGATCAACGTGGCCGAGGTCAAACTGAGTGCTAAGGACGTTTACACCGGTTTGCGCGAGCGGATTCTGAATTTCGAGATCTACCCCGGCAGCCGGGTGACCGAGACCGAGCTCGCCGAGTATTTTGGCGTCAGCCGCACCCCCATCCGCAGCGCGCTGCAACGGCTCGAAGCCGAAGGCTATCTGACGGTGATGCCGAAACAAGGCTGCTTTATCCGCAACCTGGAAATCGAAGACCTGAGAAAGTATTACCAGGTGCGGATGAGCCTGGAGCATTTATCCCTGCAACTGGCCTGCACCTATATTAGCGATGCCGCACTGAACGAACTGGCTGCGGCCTGGGACCCGGCCAATCAGGCTGAACGCAGCGACGATCCGGAAGAGATGGAGGCCCGCGATGAATCGTTTCATCTCGCCTTGGCCGAAGGTGGCGGCAATCTGGTGTTGCATGACTACCTGGCCGATGTGAACCGGCATCTGCGCATCGTCAGGCGTCTCGGCTTCATGATGGCAGAGCGTATCGACCAGACCTATGCCGATCACTTCCTGATTTGCCAAAGCCTCTTGAAGCGGGATTTGCCGCAAGCTCAGAACCTGATGCGCGACCACATTACGCACAATGAGCAATTCGTCAAAACGATTACCTTGACGCAGCTCGGCATACACAGGAAGCGCGGCAATCAGCTGGTCAAGAAAACCTGATGCGCGATGAGTCACGCACCACCCGTAGGCATTAAATGCGCGCTATGCACTGTTTGACAGCATAAGTAGCGTCGCAGCCAGAGCCTGGCGAGGCTCCACATCCCTTTCGCACACCATTGATTTAAATAATTTTTTTGTCATTGCGGGTTGGTAGAGGCCAACTTGCCACAACTGGCATGATGCATGCTTTGTTGTATACATCGATGTGCGCTTGACGTGATCGTGACCAAAACACCCCGCCCGACTCAACCTCTTCTGGAGAACTTCATGCGAAACAGTTCCACATTTACCCCCGGGAATCAGCGCAAGGATGGCTGGAACGGCGTCAGCCGCGTTCTGGCTTTGGCCTTGCTCGCCACGGCCGGCACCACCAGCCAGGCATCCGAATGGAGTACGACCAACGTCCAACTGCTCCATGGTGATGGCTATGAACTGGGCGATAACTCAATGGCGATCATGACGCTGGAGCATGCCAACGGCTGGAAATACGGTGACAACTTCTTCTTCGTCGACGTCAGCAATCCGACCGCCAAAGGTACCGGCTACTACGCCGAATTCTCGCCGCGTCTGAGTCTGGGCAAGATCACCGGCAAGGCCATGAAGTTCGGCATCGTCAAGGACGTACTGCTGTCCGGCACACAGGAAATGGGCGAGGACTTGCGCGCCACCCTGCTCGGCGTCGGTCTGGCACTGGACCTGCCCAAGTTCGCATTCGCCGACTTCAACCTGTACTACCGAGAAAGCACCCGCGACTGGCTTGCCAATCAGACCGACGGTGGCGCGCAGATCACCATCGACTGGCTGCTGCCGTTCAGTGTGGGCACGCAGAAAATGGCTTTCGAGGGCTTCGCCGACTACGCCTGGGGTGAAAAAGGCGGCAGCGCGCCAAAAGCCGACAACCTGGTGGCCGGTCCGCGTCTGCTGATCGATGCCGGCAACTGGTTCGGCGCGCCGGGTGCGGTGCAAATCGGCGTGGAATACCAGATCTGGCGCAACAAGTTCGGCGTCAAAGGATTCGATGAGGACATTCCGCAAGTCATGATCAAGTGGACGATGTGAGGCCCAACATGAAAATCCCAAAATTGGAAATGAAGCAGGTTTGTGCAATTGACCAAAGCCGGCGCGGCACGCTCAAGAGTCTGGCCGGTCTCGGCCTGGGAGCATTGGCTGGAAGTTTCGGCATCGGCAACGCCGAGGCGGCAAGCAAAGTGACGATGGGTTTCCTCTACGTCGGCCCGCGTGACGACTACGGCTACAACCAGGCGCATTTCGAAGGCAAATCAGCCATCGCCAAACAATCCTGGATCAAGGCGGTGGATCAGGAGAACGTGCCGGAAACCATCGCCGTGCAGAAAGCCATGGAAAGCATGATCAATCTAGATGGCGCACAGGTGATCTTCCCGACCTCGTTCGGCTACTTCGACCCGCACATTCTGAAGATCGCACCCAAGTATCCCGAGGTGATGTTCCTGCATTGCGGCGGTCTTTATGACGCGAAGAAGCATCCAAAGAACGTCGGCAGCTACTTCGGTTACATCGACGAAGCCGTCTATATCTCCGGCATCGTTGCCGGCCACACCAGCAAAACCGGCAAACTGGGCTACATCGCGGCCATCCCGATTCCGCAGGTACTGCGCAACATCAACAACTTCACAATGGCAGCGCGCAGCGTCAATCCGAAGATCACCGTACAAGTGGTGTTCACCGGCGGCTGGGCGAATCCGGTGAAGGAAGCGGAATCCGCCAACAGCCTGATCGATCAAGGCGTGGATGTGCTGACCTGCCACGTCGACAGCCCCAAAGTCGTGGTGGAAACGGCGGAAAAACGCGGCGTCTTTTCCTGCGGCTATCACGCCGACCAGTCGAAGCTGGCGCCGAAGGGTTTCCTCACCGGTGCGGAATGGAACTGGAGCAAGATCTATCTCGACTACGCCACGATGATCGCCAAGAAGCAGAAGATCCCCAATCTGATTCGCGGCGGTTTCAAGGAAGGGCTGGTCAAGAGTTCGCCCTACGGCAAGGCGGTCAGCGCCAAGGCCAAGGCGCATGCCGACAAGGTGCGCGCCCAGTTCATGAAGGGCAATTTCGTCGTCTATCAGGGGCCGATCAAGGACAACACCGGCAAGGAAGTAATCCCAAAAGGCAAGGGCTACAGCCAGACCGACATCTGGCTGGAAAGCATGGACTGGCTGGTCGAAGGCGTGGTCGGAAAAACCAAGGGTTGAACCATGGCATTCGCCCCGTTCCTGATTCCCCTGACCGCGCTGCTGCTGTCGCTAGCACTGTTCGGGGTATTCGTCAGCCTGGCTGGGGCGGATGCGCTGGCGGTCTACCATTCCATCTATCGCGGCGCGTTCGGCACCTGGTTTTCCTGGCAGAACACGCTGGTCAGCGCCGCGCCATTGATGTTGACTGCGCTGTGCACGGCGTTACCGGCACGGCTGGGTTTGATCGTCATCGGCGGCGAGGGTGCGGTGGTGGTGGGCGGTCTCGCCGCCGCGCTGACCGGGCTGATATTGATCGACACAAACGCCTGGCTGGCGCTGACCGGCATGGCGCTGGCCGCCATGCTGGCGGGTGGCTTGCTGATCGGCCTGGTCGGCTGGCTGCGACACAGCCGCAACGTCAACGAAACCATCAGTTCGTTGCTGTTCAACTACATCAGCATTGCCATTCTTAGTTTCCTGGTCATCGGCATGCTGCGTGACCCGGAAACACTGAACAAACCTTCCACGCACCACATCGGCGAAACCCACATGCTGGGCGCACTCGGCGAAACATCGATTCATTGGGGGTTCGCTTATGGCGTCATTGCCTGCGTGATCCTGTGGTTGCTGTTCAAGCGCACGACGTTCGGCTTCGCGGTCGACATGATCGGCGGCAACGTGCGCGCCGCGCGACTGTCCGGCCTGTCGGTGGGACGCAATATTTTCCTGGTCTGCCTGATGGGTGGCGCGGCAGCCGGTCTGGCCGGCATGGTGGAAGTGGCGGCGGTGCATGGCCGCGCCAACACCTCGCTGAACGCCGGTTACGGCTACGAAGGCATCCTGATCGCCTTCGCAGCGCGCCACCATCCGCTGGCCATCATTCCAATGGCCATCCTGTTTGGCGGCATCCGCGCCGCCAGCGGACTGATGCAACGCGACCATGACCTGCCTGACGCCACCGGGCTGGTGTTGCAGGGCATGATTTTCATCCTGCTGCTGGCCAGCGAAGCGGTGTTCGCCCGGCTGGCGCTGAACAAGGGGTTCAAGGCATGAGCGGCGAAGAATCCCAATGGCTGACGGTATTGATTGCCGTGCTGGGCGGCGCGATCCGGGTCGGCACACCGTTCCTGTTCGTCAGCCTGGGCGAGTGTCTGACCGAAAAGAGCGGTCGCATCAATCTCGGCCTGGAAGGCAATCTGATCATGGGCGCGATGGCCGGTTACGGTGTCGCCTGGATCACCGGTTCGGCCTGGCTGGGCGTGCTGGCCGCAGGGGCGACCGGCGTCGTGCTCGGTTTCGTGCATGCGTTGCTCTGCCAGCAACCGCGCGTCAACGACATCGCGGTCGGCATCGCGCTGATGATCCTCGGCACCGGCCTGGCGTTCTTCATCGGCAAGCCGCTGATCCAGCCCACGGCCCCGCATCTGCCGGCCCTGCATCTGGGCGCCTGGAGCGATAACCCGGCGTTGCGCGCGGCGCTGGAAATCAATGCCTTGTTCATCGTCGGCGTCTTGCTGGCGCCGGCCATGGCCTGGTTCTTCCGCAGCAGTCGCTGGGGCCTGGCGATCCGCACCGTCGGCGAGAGCGACGACGCGGCACGGGCGATGGGCCTCAACGTCAATCTGGTGCGCATGCTGGCCACCATGGCCGGCGGCTTTCTGGCCGGTGTCGGCGGTGCGTTTCTGTCGCTCTACTACCCCGGCGGCTGGAGCGAAGGACTGTCCAGCGGCCAGGGGCTGATGGCGGTGGCGCTGGTGATCTTCGCGCGCTGGGATCCGATGCGCTGCCTGTATGCGTCGCTGCTGTTCGGTGGCGCCGGTGCACTGGGGCCATCGCTGCAGGCAGTCGGCGTCACCTCCGGCTACTACCTGTTCAACGCAGCACCCTATGTGCTGACCTTGATTCTGATGATCGCCGCCTCGTCCACCAAAGTCCGCTCCGGCATGCCCGGCTCGCTGGCGGCACGCTAACAATCTGAGCAAACCGCGCAAACCGAGCAAACGGAGAAAAACCATGACTGTATTTGTTGCCGCCGATCCTTACCCCTGGCCCTTCGATGGCGATCTGCGGCCGAACAATACCGCGCTGATCATCATCGACATGCAGACCGACTTTTGCGGCATCGGCGGCTATGTCGACCGCATGGGCTATGACCTGTCGCTGACCCGGGCCCCGATCGAACCCATCGGCCGTGTGCTGGCGCAGGCGCGCAGCCTCGGCATGCTGATCATCCACACCCGCGAAGGGCATCGCCCCGATCTGTCCGACCTGCCGGCCAACAAACGCTGGCGCAGTCAGCGCATCGGTGCCGGCATCGGTGATCCGGGTCCGTGCGGACGCATCCTGGTGCGCGGCGAACCGGGCTGGGAAATCATCGCGGAACTGGCGCCGCTGCCGGGCGAACCGATCATCGACAAACCCGGCAAGGGCTCTTTCTACGCCACCGATCTGGAACTGCTGCTACACAAGGCCGGCATCCGCAACCTGCTGATCTGCGGCATCACCACCGATGTCTGCGTGCATACGACGATGCGCAACGCCAACGACATGGGTTTCGAATGCCTGCTGCTGGCTGACTGTTGCGGCGCAACCGACCCCGGCAACCACGCGGCGGCGCTGCATATGGTGAAGATGCAGGGCGGCGTATTCGGCGCAGTGGCCAGTTCCGATCAGTTGCTGGCAGCACTGGCATGAGCACGCTGGCGCTGGAAGCGATCAACGTCAGCAAACGCTTCGGCGACTTGCAGGCGCTGGATCAGGTTTCGCTGCAGCTCAGGAAAGGCAGCATCCACGCGCTGCTCGGCGAAAACGGCGCCGGCAAAAGCACGCTGGTCAAATGCATCGTCGGCTTCTACGTGCCGGATGCGGGCGAAGTGCTGCTCGGCGAACGCCAGCAGGCCATTGCCAATCCGCGCGACGCGCACGACCTGGGCATCGGCATGGTGTATCAGCATTTCACGCTGATTCCGAACATGACCGTGCTGGAAAACCTGGTGCTGGCGCGGCCGCACCTGCCGGCGGTGATCGACTGGCGCAAGGAGCGCGAGGCCATCGGCGCGCGCATGCAGAAGATGCCGTTCCAGTTGCCGCTGGATGTCTCGGTCAACCAGTTGGCCGCCGGCGAGAAGCAGAAGCTGGAAATCGTCAAACAACTGCTGCTCAACGTGAAAGTGCTGATCCTGGACGAACCCACTTCAGTGCTGACCCCGAACGAAGCCGACGAAGTGCTCGGCCGCATCCGCGACATGACGCGTGATTCGGGTTTGAGCGTGCTGATCATCACCCACAAGTTCCGTGAAGTGATGACCTATGCCGACGATGTCACCGTGCTACGCCGGGGCAAGCATGCGGGTTCGGCGCGGGTGGCGGACACCAACATTAAATTTCTGGCGGAACTGATGGTCGGCAGCGAATTCACCAGCACTGCACTGGCGCGGGAAAGCGTCGCCGAACAAACGCTGAAACTCGAAATTGACACACTCAAGGTCGCCGACGATAGCGGCATGGCGGCCGTCAAGGGACTATCGCTGCAGGTCAGGGGAGGCGAAGTGGTCGGCATTGCCGGCGTATCCGGCAACGGCCAGCGTGAACTGGTGGAAGCGCTGGCCGGACAACGGCCCCAGTTCTATGGCGAAATTCGCATCATGGGCGAAGCCTATGCCGGGCAGCGCGCCGACCTGCTGCGCCACGGATTCCACTGTCTGCCGGAAGAACCGCTGCGCAATGCCGCCGTAGGCCGCATGAGCGTGGCGGAAAATCTCGCCTTCCGCCGCTTCGACCGGCAGCCGTTCAGCTTCGGCGGCTGGCTACGCCGGGGCGCCATGCGCGCAGCGGCGACACAAGCCATCGCCGATTTCAACGTACGTCCACCAGTGCCCGGCATCCCGATCGGCAACCTGTCCGGCGGCAATGTGCAGCGCGCCATCCTGGCACGCGAACTGAGTGAACGTCCCAATGTGCTGGTGGTGGCCAACCCCTGCTTCGGCCTCGACTTTGGCGCGGTCAGCGAAATCCATGCCCGCATCATGGCGGCACGCAATGCCGGAACCGCCGTGTTGCTGGTCAGCGAAGATCTGGATGAGATCCTCGAACTGGCCGACCGCATCCTGGTCATGTCCGGCGGCCGACTGGTTTACGAAACCACGCCGACCGAGGCCGATCCCGTCATCATCGGCCGCCACATGGCCGGCCATGGAGAGGAAACCCATGCACATTGACGCCCAGCCCTATCCGTTCGAACTGCTCGCCAAACCCCCGGCGCTGGTGATCATCGACATGCAGCGCGATTTCGTCGAACCAGGCGGCTTCGGTGACGCTCTGGGCAACGATGTGGCACGCCTGCAGACCTGCATTCCGGTCATCGCCCGGCTGCTGGTCACAGCACGGCGACTTGGCCTGCCAGTAATCCACACTCGCGAGGCGCACCAGCCCGACCTGTCGGATTGCCCGCCCAGCAAGCGGCAGCGCGGCGACTGCAGGCTGCGCATCGGTGATGCCGGTCCGATGGGGAGGCTGCTGATCGATGGCGTGCCCGGCGAAATCGAGATCGTCAAACCCGGCAAGGGCGCGTTTTATGCCACGCCGCTGCAACAGATCCTGCCGAATCTTGGCGTCACGCATCTGCTGTTTGCCGGCGTCACCACCGAAGTCTGCGTGCAGACAACGATGCGCGAAGCCAACGACCGGGGCTACACCTGCCTGCTGATCGAGGATGCCACCGAGAGTTACTTCCCGGCGTTCAAACAAGCGACGCTGGAGATGATCGTCGCCCAAGGCGGCATCGTCGGCTGGGTGGCCGACAGCTATGCCGTGATCCGCGCGCTGGAGCAGGCCTATGGCTAGAACCGCCGCCGGACTGGTGCTGACGGATATCGCTTCGATTCCGCAGCGACAGCACGAATTTTCCTGGCATCCGCTCGGGCCCGGGGTGGACATCTGCCCGCTGCTACAGGACGCAGCAGGCAACGCCAAGTTGGCGTTACTGCGCTATTCACCGGGAGCGACAGTACCCGAACACCTGCACCCCGGCATGGAATACATCCAGATTCTGGCTGGCGCGCAACAGGATCAGCGCGGCATCCATGTCGCGGGCACGCTGCTGGTCAGCCTACCCGGCACGCAGCACAGCGTCGCCAGTCCGGAGGGCTGCGTGGCACTGGCCATCTGGGAAGCGCCTGTGCAATTTCTGTAGGGATTTCCCCAGCCAGGTGGATGCAGTGCAATATTCCGCCAAGCCCATCCCTTTCGAACATCATGACTGCTGATCTCAATCTTTCCACATTGCGCCAGCGCTATCTGAGCGGTGAACTCACCCCGTCCGCGCTGATCGAGACCCTGCTTCAACAACTTGCCACCCCGGACATCCACCACATCTGGATCAGCCGCCTCGACACCGATGCGTTGCGCGCTTATGCCCATGCGCTGGAAGGCCGGAACATCGCCGATCTGCCCTTGTACGGTATTCCATTCGCGATCAAGGACAACATCGATCTGGCCGGCTTGCCCACCACGGCAGGCTGCCCGGCCTATGCCTACACGCCCGCCGAGTCCGCGCCGGTGGTGCAACGCCTGATCGACGCCGGTGCAATCCCGCTCGGCAAGACCAACCTCGACCAGTTCGCCACCGGCTTGAACGGCACGCGCTCGCCGTATGGCGCGTGTCGCAACGCGTTCGATCCTGATTTCATTTCCGGCGGTTCCAGTTCCGGTTCCGCCGTGGCGGTGGCGCTGGGTCTGGCGAGTTTTTCGCTCGGCACCGATACCGCCGGCTCCGGCCGCGTGCCGGCGGCGTTCAACAATCTGATCGGGCACAAGCCCAGTTGCGGTGCGCTCTCGACGCGTGGCGTGGTGCCGGCCTGCCGCTCCCTCGATGCGGTGTCGATCTTCGCGTTGACCGCCGAGGATGCCGAACGCGTGCTGGCGGTCGCCGCCGGTCACGATCCGCAAGACGCGTACTCCCGACCACTCGCGGCGCACGGTTTCGATTTCGGCCGCGCCACTGGTTTCCGCTTCGGCGTGCCGATGGCGAAAGACCTGGAATTCTTTGGTAATACCGACGCAGTCCGGCTGTTTGGCGAATCGGTGGAAAAGCTGCAATCCCTCGGCGGCACGCCGGTGGAGATCGATCTCGCACCGTTTCTGGAAACCGCCCGCCTGCTCTACGGCGGTGCCTGGGTGGCGGAACGCTACCAGGCCATCCGTGACTTCTTCGACGCGCACGCCGATCATGTCTTCCCTCCG
>JFJP01012392.1_pt1 | contig 10917 bp, 11 predicted proteins | sample 431651 | NCBI WGS metagenome assembly JFJP01 (sample SAMN02602958, study PRJNA72255) | Microbial mat metagenome, whole genome shotgun sequencing project. | biome: fresh water; feature: sink hole; material: water; isolation source: purple microbial (photo- and chemosynthetic) mats found in...
CGCGCGAGGATGATTCGTCAATCAGGTCAATGGCTTTGTCGGGCAGGAATCTTTCGGTGACGTAGCGCGAAGACAAATGTGTTGCGGCTTCGAGCGCTTCGTCGGAAATTACCAAATGATGATGTTCTTCGTACGCGCCGCGAATGCCCTTGAGGATTTGGATGGTCTCTTCTTCGGAGGGTTCATCCACTTGAACGGGTTGGAAGCGGCGTTCGAGCGCGGCATCTGATTCGATGTGCTTGCGATATTCGTCAAGCGTGGTCGCGCCGATGACTTGCAACTCGCCGCGGGATAGCGCGGGCTTGAGGATGTTTGCCGCATCGACGGAGGAACCAGCGGCTCCCGCCCCGACCAGCATGTGGACTTCGTCGATGAACAGGATCGAACCCGACACTTTTAACTCGTCGATGATGCGCTTGAGTCGTTCCTCGAATTGTCCGCGATACATGGTTCCTGCAACGAGCGAACCCACATCCAATTGGAGCACGCGCTTGTTCATCAGCGGCGCGGGCACATCGCCGTCAATGATGCGCTGGGCGAGTCCTTCTACGATGGCGGTCTTGCCAACGCCAGGTTCGCCGATCAGCGCGGGGTTGTTCTTGGTGCGGCGCGCCAGAATCTGAATGACGCGTTCGATTTCTTTTTGACGCCCGATGACGGGGTCAAGTTTTTTCTCTTCAGCCTTCGATGTTAAATCGGTGGCGAGTTGATCCACGAGCGGGGTCTTGGGGTTGGATGCCGCGGCGCCACCTTTGCTCGGTTGGGGACCACCCGCAGGTGTCGGCGAGGAGGGTGCGGATTCGTTCAGCACGCGGCGTGTTTGCCTGCGTACTTGATCGCCTGTGATGCCCAATCGGCGCAGTACTTCCATCCCTGTGGATTCTACGCGGATGAGTCCGAGCAAAATATGCTCAGTTCCGATGTAGTGATGCCCAAGCCGGCGGGCTTCTTCAATTGCATATTCGAGGACTTGTTGGGTTTCCGCTGCAAGTTCGATGTGGGCAGGGTCAAAATCTGTCGCGGCGCCTGAAACACGTTGAACCACTTCGCGCACGCGCTCAGAGGTCATGCCCAGGTCGCGCAGGACACGCCCTGCAACGCCGCCTTCTTCATCCATTAATCCTAAAATGAGGTGTTCGGTTCCAATGCTGTTTTGTCTTGCGCGTTCTGCCTCTTGATGGGCGAGGCTGAGTACGCGTCTTGCTCGTTGGGTAAATCTTTCCATGCCAGCCATAATATTATCTCCTATAATCTTTAGGCATTGTACCAAAAAGGGGGGTGACTCCGTGTTTGAAAAAGGTTAGAGTTTTTGGCAGGTTGATTTGGTGGGAAGTTGTGTTTCGTGTAGCAGATTTCGTTTGGAGTTTTACGGCCATTACACATTTTTGAGCGGATTAATAACATGTCTTCTCAAAAAATCGGAGAAAGGTGACAGTCACCTATTTACCGCGAGATACGGATTAACGTTGCGTAAACTCCAGTTGCATGGTTGGGAAGGTTTGCTCTTTTTGCGTTTCAAGGTTTAGAGCGGTGACCTTTAATTTTCCATCCGCTTGAATCTCAAACGTAAATTGGATGCGGGGCTTTGCGCGCGGGGCAGTTGGAATACCGTCAAAGGTGAAATTTCCAATATTTCGATTTTGGGAGACGCGTTCAAATTCTCCCTGCACAATGTGTACGCTGACCGAACTTTGGTTGTCAAACCCTGTGGAAAAAACCTCAATTATGCTGGCTGGCAAAACCGTCCACTTTGGAATCAAGATGGATGCAACCTCGTTGATGGTTTCGATCCGCAGGGCTTCTGCCAGCACAACAGGCGCGACCTGATTCATGTTTCCGCAGTAGGCGCATTTTGCCATTCCCGAAGTTGTTTCGAGCGCGGCTCCGCAGTGGACACATTTGAAGTTCATTTCAGCGGTTGTCTCCATCGCCTTGAATTTTTCCGCGCGCCTGCCTGTCCATTAATTTGGCGATGTTGTATTCTGCGACCTCATCCAGCGATAGATCAAGTTCTGTTGCAACCTGTGCCAGATACCAGAGGACATCGCCCAATTCGGCTTTGAGCGCTTCGCGGGTTTCGGCGCTGATTTCGCCGTTTTTGTCGCGGAAGACTTTCTTGATCTTGCCTGCCACTTCGCCCGCCTCGTTTACAAGTCCAAGTGTGGGATAGATGACGGCGTGCCCAATGGCGGGGTATTTTGCGGTAGCGCGGGATTTGGTTTGGTATTCAGCGAAATTCATGATTTATCCTTTTTGATTTATCGGCAGTTTTGACAGGTGGTGCGCGTGGGGGGTACTCTGAACTCAGGAGACATTTCAACCTCCAGCGGCAGAGACCATCAAGATGACTTTGTCATCGCCTTTCAGAGCAGTATCCAACCCGCCAAGTTCGCGGATATGTTCGCCGTTGACGAAGATATTAAAATGCCGGCGCAGGTTTCCGCTCGATTCAAACAAATGCGGCTTGAGAGTTGGGTAACGCGCAATCAGATTATCCAGCAATTCTGTGACCGTATTGCCAGCAACGGGGAACTCGATCTGGTTATCTACATAAAATTTCATAAGGGCTGGGAAGCGGACGATGGGCATGGGGGAAGTATAAATGAGGAACGCTACGCGTGAAAGGTGAAGATATTGCATAAAAATAAGTTGCATTTATTTGATAAATTTTCTATAATAGGCTATTCAAAGGAGGCTGTCATGGCGCAATATAAAGTGATCGCAGGTACATTTCATATCAAAGGCTTTCAGCCCGATGGCGATTCGATTCGTTTTCAAGCGGCTAATCATGCAAATTGGGATTTCTTTACATGGGAAACTGAGGCTGATAAAAAAACCAAAAAGAAGCAATTGCGGGTCGAGGCAATTGACGCGCTGGAAACTCACTACGAGGGCTACCATCAACCGCGCGCGTTTGCCCTGGCCGCGCTCGAATCCATGCTTGAAGTATTGCAAATCACCACGGTCGTCTACAGTTTGGGGTTGACACAGGTTGTGGATGCGAATGATGGCAAAAATGGATTTATCGCCTCTGCGACAACCGATCCCTTTGGGCGTCCTGTTAGTTACGTCTTCCCCAAAAATGCTCCACTGACAGATGGCGCGGTTTTGGATTCAAGCGAACTCCCCATTGAAGATTCCATCAACTTTCAGCTTGCGCGCGAGGGATTGGTCTACCCCACCTTTTACACAACCACAGACAGAGTTTGCGCCGAAAAGATCCGCGCGGTTGTGGCGCGCGCCCGAATGACCAAGCGCGGAATCTGGTCGATTGATCGCACCCCCGATTTCATGCTGCTCGATATCCGCACCTTGCAGGAGGATGCTTTGATCATGCCCAAACTCTTCCGTCGCCTGGTGGGTTTCTATGATAATTATTCAGAATTTGACAAATTACCCGAATACATGAAAAAGCAAAGAGACAACCTTGTGCTTTGGGATGGCACAAAGAAAAGATCACTCGCAGATCTGATGACCTTCACGGGCAGACGTTTGCAAATGAATACGCCCGTTGAGGATATTTTGTTTTCGCCGAAGTGAGGTGGAGGAAAAGGTAAAAAGTAAAAAGGTATGAAATATCAAAAGGTCCCAAAGTTGAAAAACTTTGGGACCTTTTACTTCTTACTTCTCGCTATTCACTGCCTAAATACCGCCTTCCGCTTCCTTCTTCGCTTCTATTTCTTTTCTGTGCGCTTCGATGATTGGACCTGTAATGTGGGTTGGAACTGTGTCGTAATGATCGAATTCCATGGTGAAATATCCACGTCCGCCTGTGATGGATCGAAGTTGAGTTGTGTAGCGTAATACCTCAGCCAGAGGTACGGTTGCCACAACGACTGTGTTGCCGCGTTCTGAATCTGTCCCTTGAACGCGTCCACGGCGGGTGTTAAGATCGCTCATTACGTCGCCCATGTTCGCGTCTGGTACGGTGACGCGGATGGTCATGATCGGCTCAAACAAAACGGGACCCGCATCATGCACTGCCAATTTGAAGGCCTCGCGCCCTGCAATTTCAAAGGCCAGCGGTTTGGAATCCACTTCGTGTTCCTTGCCGTCGTAGACGATGACTTTGACGTTGCTCATCGGATAGCCCGCAAACGCGCCGCGTTCCATGGTTGCCTTGATGCCCTTTTCAATCGGCGGGAGATAAGACTTCGACAGGTTCATGCCGACCAGTTCATCGGTGAATTCAAAGTCGGCGGTGGGCAATGGCTCAATGCGCAGATGCACTTCGCCGAATTGACCCGATCCACCGCTTTGCTTCTTGTGGCGATATTGGGCGCTGGCTTTGCGTGTAATTCCTTCGCGGTATGGTACGCGCGGCTCATGCGTGGCAAGTCCCACCTGGAATTTAGCCTGCGCGCGATGCAGCGCCACATCAATGTGCTGGTCGCCCATGCCCTGCAAAACCGTCTCATGGGTAATGGGATCGTTATTCCAGAGCAGGGTCATATCTTCTTCGCACAGTTTGGCGAGTGTCGGTGAAATCTTCGCCGCATCTGCCTGGCTCTTGGGGGTAATTGCCACACGGTACAGGGCGGCAGGGAATTTTGCTTTTTCAATGGTCAGCGGATGCCCCTTCTCGCAGAAGGTGTCGCCGGTTGTGGTTGCAGTTAATTTGGATACAGAAGCAATATCGCCTGCGTGGATTACTTTTGCGCCAATTGCCTCTTTGCCGCGTTGGAAATGCAAGCCAGAAACACGCTCATCCGCGCTCTTGTTTTGATTCCAAACGTGACCGTCAGCCTGAATACAACCAGAGAACACGCGGAAGTAGGTCATTCTGCCCACGAATGGGTCGGCGGTGGTTTTCCAGACATACGCGGCTAAAGGCTCTGTATCTACTGGTTTCAGGGTTTCTTCGCCATTCTTACCTTGCGCCATACGTCTGGGGGCGTTCAATGGAGAAGGCATCAGGTCAATGATGTCATTGAGCAATGCAATCGCGCCAATTTCATGCCCGCCTGCGGCACAGAACACGGGGACGAATGCCCCAGCGTAGACCACATCTTCCAGTCCGCGCACCATCTCTGCGTCGGTCAGGGAGCCGTTTTCGAGGTATTTCTCCATCAACTCGTCTTCGCCTTCCGCCGCCGCTTCAACCAGCGCAAAATGCGCCTGTTCCGCTGCTTCTTTTTGATCCGCTGGAATGTCGGCGGTGGTGGTGCCGTCACCCATGTAGGATTTCATTCCGATGATGTCAACCACGCCTTTGAAGCCCGCTTTTTCGCCAATTGGCAAATGGACTTTGATGGCGCGTTTGCCATGCGCCTTTACAAAGGCTTCAATGGCGTCGTATGTTTCTTCAAAGTTCGCGTTGTCGCGATCCATTTTATTAATAACAAAAAAGCGCGGCAGATTGAATTCATCTGCATAGCGCCATGCCAGTTCGGTGCCAACCTCAATGCCTGAGACGGCATCCACTAAAATAACCGCGCCATCAGCCACACTCAGGGCGGATACAATCTCACCCACAAAATCTGTGTAGCCTGGCGCGTCTATGACATTTATTTTATGATCGCGGTGCTCTATTGGAATAATGCTTGCATAAATTGAAATCTTGCGACGGTGTTCCTCATCATCGTAATCCGAGACCGTCGTCCCGTCTTCAATTCTGCCCAGGCGGGTAGTCGCCTTCGTTGCGTGCAAAAAAGATTCAGCCAGCATTGTCTTGCCTGCGCCTCCATGTGAAACCAGCGCAATGTTGCGAATAAACTCGGTGGTATACTCTTTCATGGAAATAGCCTTCCTATACGTAGGATATAGAGCAATAATTCGTCATGCCCCAATGGGCAAGCCAAAGGGCAAGTTGCCCGATTGTAAAAGAACTCAATTGAATTGTCAAAGTGTGAACGTCACAGACATGACATGACATTTGCCCGCCAGAGGGTTTTGTGATCTTACTCTTCCGAGAATACTCCTTTCCCATCGTTGCCGTTGTGCTGGCCATTGCCGCTGGTTTTATGTTGCTGGCAAACAAACCCAAATTAAGCGATTTTCTCGCCTTTGGGGTTATCGTTGCCAGCCTTGTTGCGGCTTGGGTTATTTTGCATCCGCGCCAAACGCCGCTGATGGATGATGCCAAACAGGTGCAGGCGATGATCGGCGCAGGCACGCCCGTTTTGCTCGAATTTCAATCTCCCTTCTGAATTACATGCACCCAAGTTAAGCCCGCCGTTGACGGGCTTGAAAAGGAACTTAATAGCCAGGTCAGCATTGGCAAAAAGATTCACTTTATCCGTTTGAATATTCAGGAAACTGTCGGTATGGAACTTGCCCCCGTTTACAATTTTGAATTCACGCCCACTTTTATTTTCTTCGACGCGCAAGGTAACGAAGTCTGGCGCACCGTTGGCACATTCGACCCGCAAAAAGTACGCGACTCGCTCAAATGAATTTTCTGCGCCGACTGCAATTCAACTTTTGGTATTTCCGCAAACCGCCCTGGGATAGCGGCATCACCCCGCCCGAACTCTTTGAATTTATCCAAACCCACCCTGCGGGACGCGCCATTGATATTGGCTGCGGCACAGGCACAAACGTCATCACGCTTGCCAAAACGGGCTGGCAGGTGACCGGTTTCGACTTTGCCCCACGCGCCGTTCAAATTGCAAAACGCAAAGCAAAAAAATCCAACGTCCAAGCCAATTTCTTTACCGATGATGCGACCCGCATGAAAAATATCACGGGTCAATTTGACCTCGCCCTCGACATGGGTTGTTTTCACGTTCTGGAAAATAAAGCCGATTACCTGACGCAATTGGATCGAATCCTCGCCCCAAACGGATTTTGGCTCATGTACGGATTTCTCGCCCCAACCCCGCCTGGAATTGCAGACTCCGACCTGAGCATGATCTCAGCCCAAGGCTTAACCCTCCTCTCCCGCCGCGATGGCTTCGACAAACGAGAAAGGACTTCGGCGTGGTTTTTGTTTCAGAAGGTAACGAGTAACAAGTAACAAGTGAGAAGTAAAAAGTAAAACCCTTTCATCCCTCATAATTCATCCTTCATCCTTGAACATTCTCTTCCTCTTCCTTGACGGCATTGGACTCGGTAACAACGACGCTGAGAACAATCCATTCGCGCGCGCTAAAATGCCATACTTGCAATCCCTGCTTGGCGGGCAGGCTCTCATCCGCGAGACCGCGCCGTTTGAAGGCGACCACGCCACCCTGTTATCCGTTGATCCAAACCTCGGCGTGGACGGTTTGCCACAATCGGCAACGGGACAAGGCGTTTTGCTAACGGGCATCAACATCCCCGCCGAGTTGGGCTATCACTACGGACCCAAGCCAAATCCCGAAGTGGCAAAATATCTCGACGGAAAAACAATATTTGCAAAGACTGTCGCGGCAGGCAAAAAAACAGCATTACTCAGCGCCTATCCAACGCGCTATTTTGAGGGAATTAATTCTGGCAAACATCTTTACTCAGCCATTCCCCTTGCGTTGACCAATGCCGGCGTCCCCCTTTTCACACAGGATGATTACTACGCAGGTCGTGCGCTTTCCGCAGATTTCACGGGCAAGGGCTGGCGTAAATTCCTAGACCTGCCCGATTCGCCAATTTACGAACCAGAAGAAGCGGGGAGAAAACTTGGCGAGATCGCCGCTCAATATGACTTTTCCCTTTTTGAATATTGGGCAAGCGATTACGCTGGTCACAAACAGGATATGGATTCAGCGGTGACACAACTTGAAACCTTCGATGGCGTGTTGAAAGGTCTGCTCGGCTCGTCGGGTTGCAAGCCCGACCTACTTTTAATCACCTCAGACCACGGCAACATGGAAGACCTCTCCACCCGCAGGCATACCGCCGCAAATGTGCCATTGCTTTTATTCGGAGATAAATCCCATCGCCGCGAATTTCAAAAAGACATTCACGATCTGACAGGCATTGCGCCCGCGATTATGAAAATTTTGAATTTATGATTCAAACCATGTCACCCCTTCGGGGTTGCGCGATTAATGTATTGGCTTCTATAATCATGGCATCCCTTCGGGATTTTCACCGCTGACAAATCACTAATTTTCATCCTTCCTCCTTCATCATTCATCCTTGCCTTTATGCTCTCCTCCGCCGACCTTCTCCGCCTGCCCTACACCCCTGACCTAACCGAAGGTGGAATTGCGTACGCACTGCTTGCATTGTCTTACAAAAATTTATCCTACGATCAATTGCGGCGGATGGTAGCGGGGGCAATCGTGGAGTTGGCGTTTCGGCGTTATCTTTCGCAGCAGGAAATTCCATTTGAAATCACCGCCGCCACGCCGTTCACCGACCCCGCGCGGTACGATGTCTTACTCGGCGGGCATCGCTGTGACATAAAATCCTTTCTCATTTCACATCGTGATCAAATTGCTGAAATACGGCGCGACCCTGGCATACTCTTAAAAGCGCCCGCGCTCGTGCCGTCAGATCATCATGCCAGCAATGGAGGCTCAGATAATGACCTGTATTTATTTGCCTTCCTTTCGGGGTTGATTGCGGCTTCGTTGAGTGATCTCAAAAAAGCGGTGGGAGCAAACCAGCCGAATTATCTGATCCACGTTATGCCTGAAAAATGGCGCAAACCGTTCAACTGGAATCCGCTTGGGGCGCTGGTCTTGAAATCTGAATCAGATTCGGAAATGCTGGTCGAAATCAGCGGACAGGATTCGGGGCGCGGAATTTTGACGCGGCTGGTCAATCTGCCGCCGAAGACCCGTGTTACGGTGGATGATCCGTTTTATGCTGTGACCGCCCTGCATGTCAAAAATATTCCTTCGGTACGGCTGGCAATTTACAGCCCAACTTATAAAGAATCTCATCTTATCGCGCCGTTGGAGTGGGGAAATATTTGGGTCTACGGCATCAACATCATGCTGACAGGTTTTATTTCGCGCGGAGAATTTCGCCAGCGCGCCAAATTACTCGCGCCCAATTCGCGCACGTTTCAATACGACCATACCAAAACAAAAAATCTGGCGGTGCCCGTTTTGGAATTAAATCCGCTGCCTGATTTGTTTGCGCGTGTGCGCGAGTGGAAGCTTCAGCAGAAAAGATAAGTCTGTGCAAATAAAAGCCCCCTGTGAGCCGAAATTTGCGGGGATATTCCTGTTAAAAGTTGCTAGTGGACGAATATTTTTGCTCAGTTTATAAAATTAGATGTTGTATAATCTTCGTATGGAGAGACTAATGCAAAAGCAAAAACGGGAACACTTGAAAGCGGAATTTAAGCAATCTCTGACTGAGTTTGTTGAAACGCTCAAGAATCATGTTTCCACGCCTGATGACCAGTGGGCAATCAAAGGCTTCATTGATATATTCCGCAATATTTATACGATTTCGACAGATACAAAAATCGTCTCGAAAATCCTTGAAATTCACCTCTTCCCAAAGTTGCTGGAATTTGCCAGTCAAAATAATTACCGCATTGTTTTAGCCGAACAACAAAACTATTATCCCGATTTATCCTTTGTAAATGCAGATGATGAGAGCGTGAAATTTGCAGTAGACTTAAAAACCACATATCGCCTACCTGACAGTCCTGATTTTTGTAATGGGTTTACGCTAGGCTCACATGGCGAGTATTTCACTAATCGCAAGAGTTACAAAAATATTCAATTCCCATATAGCGAATATCTTGGTCACTTCTGTCTTGGTATTATTTATTCGCGCGTCAATCCTGGAAAAAGCTACGAATCTGAAACCTATCGCCTTGAAGAATTACAATCGATCACATCGGTAATTAGCGATTTCCAATTTTTTGTCCATGAGAAATGGGAAATAGCTGGCGATTATCAAGGTAGTTCAAACACAGCGAACATTGGAAGCATTGTCAAAATCAGCGATATTTTGGAAGGCAATGGGGTTTTTAAGAAATTGGGCGAAAAGTGGTTTGATGATTTCTGGATGAATTATGGCACGATTCAAATTACCCTACCCAATGGCAAGATAAAGAAAATTACATCGCTTAAAGAATACCTTGTTTATCGGGGAAAAGATGCAAAATTTGCTAATCCAATGGCGAGAAAACCATCTCGCAAGAATACAAGGCGAGGACAAAAATGACCGTAAAAGTCCCGCCTATAAAATGCCAAGGGATTAAGACAAAATTGGTGGAGTGGATTAAAGATCATTCCGCCCTTGAAAACAACGGCGTGTGGATTGAACCATTTATGGGTTCTGGCGTGGTTGGATTTAACATGCGTCCGAGCCGCGCTGTTTTTGCAGATATAAACCCGCACATTATTAATTTTTATAATGCGGTCAAGCAGGGAAAGATAACGGCAGGAATTGCAAAAGAGTTCCTGGAGAAAGAAGGCGCGCACCTTCAAGCCAAAGGTGAAGATCATTATTATGAAGTGCGTGATCGTTTCAACAAAAATAGCAGCCCGTTGGATATGCTCTTTTTGAATCGAGCCTGCTTCAACGGAATCATGCGTTTCAATAAAAAAGGCGGCTTTAATGTTCCTTTTGGACATAAGCCTGAACGTTTCGCTAAATCATATGTCACTAAAATCACAAACCAGATCAAATATGTAACTGATGCAGTCAGTCAATATGACTGGGAATTTGTTTGTGCTGATTTTAGAAAAATCATTTCCTCCTCTGCGCAAAATGATTTTATTTACTGCGATCCTCCATATATCGGCAGGCATGTGGATTATTTCAATTCGTGGTCGGAGAATGATGAGCAGGAACTTTACGATTTACTTAGCGTCACAAAAGCAAAGTTTATTCTTTCCACATGGCACAGCAATGAATATCGCGAAAATCTAGCTCTTGAAAAATATGCCGCGGATTACACTGTTTTAACACGCGAGCATTTTTATCATGTTGGTGCAAGCGAGAAAAATCGAAAACCAATGATGGAAGCAATTGTCTTGAACTACAATCCATTAACTCCCATCGCATTAGAGGCAGAAAAACAAT
>JFJP01040635.1_pt1 | contig 10917 bp, 9 predicted proteins | sample 431651 | NCBI WGS metagenome assembly JFJP01 (sample SAMN02602958, study PRJNA72255) | Microbial mat metagenome, whole genome shotgun sequencing project. | biome: fresh water; feature: sink hole; material: water; isolation source: purple microbial (photo- and chemosynthetic) mats found in...
TTGGCTATTTTTATTGTAAAATGTTTATACTAACTTCATTTGGTTATATATATAGTTATGTAGTAAGTGATACTTATGGTGGATTATAAAAAATAATTTGAAATAAAAATAGTTATAATAAAAAAATATATATATGGCCGATGAAATTTTGATTAATGTGAATGTCGAAGGACAGACATCACTTGATTCAGTAAACAAAAAATTAGAAAAAACTGGTGAATATTCTGAAAAGGCAACATCAGAAATAGGATTACTTAGACGTGAATTAAAGGACGCTAAAAGTGATATGTTAAAGTATGCTGAGGGTACTGAACAGTACAATAAGGCATTGCTTAAAGCGTCACAACTTCAAGGTAAATTAAAGGAAACTAATGACATTGTAAAAGCGTCAGTACGTGACCTTGGTTCAACTGTTAAAATGGTTGGTGGTGCAATCGGTGGATTAGCATCAGGTTTCCAAGTGGCACAAGGAGCAATGGCGTTATTTGGTGCAGAAAGTGAAGCATCATTAAAAGTAATTCAGAATATTACTGCAGCAATGAGTATTACCCAAGGTATTGTACAGTTTGCCAATGGTTTTGACGACTTACAAGATTTATTAGTAGGTTTCCGTGCGGAATCTGCCAAGACTAAAGGTGCAATAAGTGAAATATCAAAGGTATCAAAAGAAGCAGGAAGTGAATTAGGTAATGTAGCTAAAGAAGGTGCAGTAATTGGTAGTAACCTTGCTGGTGGTACTATTGGTGCAGTTAAAACGAGTGAATCCATTAAAGATTTAACAAAAACTTTATCTGATTTAAAAAATGCATCAAATGAAATTGATTTAAAAAGAATTGATATTAACACAAATCAAACACAGGTACCTTCAAATGATTTAGACGTAACAAAACAACATATTGAATTAATTAAAGAACAAAAAAGAATTCAATATGAAATGTTAGATAACGTTTCTAAAAAACAAAATAAAACAGTTACTGATCTACTTGAACAACAAAATATTACTAAAAAAATTAAAGAATTAGAAGAATCAAGACTATTTTTAACTAATCGTCATATTGAACTTGCAACAAAAGAAAGTGAAGCATTTGTTATGGCGAGAAGACAAATGTTTAATAGTGAACTTCAATATAAAAGATCCTTAACTGATAGTAATTTAACGGATTCTATGGTTGATGTAAATAATAAAATGAATCAAACCAAAAAAGATAGACTTAAATATGAAAAAATATTAAATGTTGAATTAGAAAGAAGTAAAAAAATAGAAGAAGATGCTCAAAAAATATTTGAAAAAGAAGTTGATTCAAAAGGTAATATTATTAATGCAACTGAAAAATTAAAAGAAAAAACTGAAGATTTAGATACTACTAACAAAAAGGTTGGGAATGGTATTGGTAAACAACTATTAACAATGGGTGCTTGGATTGTAGTTATAGCTGCAGTAACATATGCTATTACAGAATTAATTGAATGGTTAAATAGAATACCAGAAGATGTTAAAATTAAATTAGAATTAGAAACTGAATCATTAAACAAATCAAAAGGTCTTCAAGAAAATATCAAGAAATTTGCGTTGGATTATAACAAAGCGTCAAGAGACGGTAATAAAGAAAGAATGACCGAACTTGAAAAATATGCACAAAAAGAATATGAACTAAGTGCGGATAAAATTAAAGGTATCAAAGATAATGTTAATGAATATAGAAAAGCGTTTAAAGAATATTTAAAGATAGCTAAAGATACTTATTTCAATGAGGCACTTGCTAAGAAAAAAGTTGAATCTGAAGTAAATAGAGATATTGCTAAAGTACAAAAATTAAGTGCTGAAAATGAATTTAGATCTACTTATAAAAATGATCCAAAAAAAGCGGAAAAATTTATAAGTTTAATTAACAGTGGTCAAGGTTCACCAATACCTTTTGGTGCTGAAAAAAGATTACAAGACGCAATTACATTATTTAACGAGTCAAATGATGCGGTTAAAGTATTAAATAAAATTACTTTTAGACCAGTTGATATGGGTACTGGTAAAGTAGATCCTGGTAAAGGTGGTAAAGGTGGTAAAGGTGGTACATCTACTGTAACAACTAAAACATCATTAAATAAAGGGTTAGGTATTAAAAAACCATTAGGTGTACCTGAACCAGTAGATTATGATACATTTTATAAACCAATATTAGATAATGAAATTCGTTATACTAACGAACAAGAAGAAATATTAAAACAAAATTCTGAAAAGAAAAATGTTATATATGATGATGACATATTAGTTGTTCTTGATCGTGAAAAAAGAATGGAAGAAGCAAGGCAAAGAGATTTAAATAATGAATTGTCATATCAACAAGATTTAAAAGATGAACTTGAAGATAAAGTAGATTTATTTAATGTTTATAATTCTATGTATAAAGAAAATGTTAAAGAACTAGAAGATTTCTCTAAAAATAAATCTAACTTACAAAATACTTTAATATTACTTGAGGAAGAATTAAATAAAGCAACAACGGAAGAACAAGTTAAATCAATTAATACTAGAAAAAATTATGTTAATGAACAATTAATCTTATTAAATACTGAAACAAAATCTAAAGAAGAACAAAAAGTTTCACTTGAAAATTTATTAAAAACATATGATGGTACGCCAGAAAAATTAATAGAAATTACTGATAAAATTGCTCAATTAAATGTTGAGATTAGTAATTCAACCGAAACTTCTGTTGATAGAGAAAAAAGATTATGGGACGCAAGAATACAAATGGCTTACAACTATTTAACGGCATTATCTGATGTCGCTTCAGGGTTTGCTGACATTTCTCAAGGTAATATGGATTTAATTAACGCTGAATATGATAGACAACAATGGGTTATTGAAGAAAATGTTACCAATGAAGAAGATAAAAACGATCAGTTATATAAACTTGATATGAAACGTTGGGAAGTTCTCCAAAAAGATTTTGAAAATCAAAAGAAATGGAAAGAAGCTCAAGCATTAATAGATCTAGCGTCAGGTTCTGTTGGTATATGGGCTGCGCCTGGCATCACTTCACTTGCTCCTTTTGGTTACATTTTGGCGGGTATTCAACAAGCAGCATTATTAGCAACGACAATGGGTAATATCAAATCAATTCGTGCTCAACAAATGTTGAAACCTCATTCACCAAGTAGTGGTGGTAGTGGTTCTGGTGGTTCTGGTGTTAACATAGCATTAAATCCAGTTAAAGACGCGTTAACTAGCAACTCGGAAAACCTTAATACTATGTCGAAAAGTAATATGAAAGATTTACCTGAATCAGTTGTTCGCGTGAGTGAAATTAATGAGGTACAATCTCGTGTATCTGTTCGTGAAAGTAATTCTAAATATTAAATAAAAAAAGGAATAGATTAATTATTTATTCCTTTTTATTGTTTTTAAACTTGAATGTATTTAACATATTAATTTATAATAACTTATAAATGAAAAAAAACAAAAAATAAAAATAATAGTTATATATATTATATGACTATAAAAACTTATGTAGGTGTTAATATTAAAACTGAAGACATTCACAAAAAAAATGTTATATATAGAACAAACTATTAAATCGTTAAAAACAAGAGTTTATCAACATTGTTATAATTCATTTGATTTAAAAAATCACCATTTTAGTTAAGAAAAATATGATAATATTAGAAGAATTTAGAAAATTACCATTATATAAAATAGTTCCAATGGAATCTGACTTTACTGAAATTGCGGTAACGGATGATCCTGCTATACAAGAATATTTTTTGTTATTTAATGATCAAAGTAAATTTCAATTTAATGATGATAAGATGATTATTAAAGGTCCTGTGATGATACCAAATGTACCTATTTATAGAAATGACAATTTAGGTGAAAGATTTGTTGTTTATGATGAAGATGGTGTTAAATTAGCGTCAAAATATTTTATGAAGAACGGATTAAAATTTAATTTTTCACACTCTGACGAACATTTAGATATAGATCTAATAGAAAGTTATTTTACTGAAGAAATAAATGATTTTAATTTACCTAAAGGTAGTTGGATTATATCAGCTAAAGTTAATTCAAATAAATTATGGAATGACTTTAAAAGTAAAAAAACAGGATTTTCTGTACAATTTTTATCAGATAATAATTTAATAGGAATACAAGATTTCAATTTTGAATTAATTAATAATAAAAAACAAAAAAATATGGAAGTAAAAGAAAAATTATTAAACTTCATAAATGAAATGTTATTCAATGATGAATCAGTTATTGAACCAACACCAGAAGTTATCGAAGCGCCAGTTATTGTTGAATCGCCAGAAGTAATCGAAGAAAAATTTATTGATGAGCCAGTAATCGAAGAGCCAGTAATCGAAGAGCCAGTAATCGAAGAGCCAGTAGTAGAAGAAATTGATATTAAAGTTAAAGATTACATTGATCAAAAATTTGATGAATTAAAACAAATGATTATTGATGCAAGTAACAAAGACGTTATTGAAGAAATGAAAAAACAAATTGAAGAATTTGGTAATCAACCTACTGTTAAACCAATAGTAGAAGAAATAAATTCTGTTTTAGATACCGATAATAAATATGGTTATCTAAAAAATATAAAAAAATAAATAAACAATTAAAAAATTAAAACTATGTCATTTAGTAAATCAGCCGTAACTGGCTATGTTCAAGCAAATGAAAAAGAATTAGCTGCTAAAGCTATCTTGATGGGTAAAACCGCATCGTTAGTTGGTTTCCAACCAGACGTAAAAGGTACAGCTCAATTAAACACACTAGTAGATGGTGTAACGTTACAGGCAGGTGGTTGCGGATGGAATGCTGCTGGCACAACTACTTTATCAAAAAGAAATATTGTAACAGGTCAAATTAAAGTTAACGAAGCGTTATGTGAAAAAGACCTTATTGGTACTTACGCAGAATGGGGTGTAAAAACTGCAGTAGGTAAAACATCTTTACCTTTCGAAGAATTAATTGCTAACACTAAAGTTAAAGCTATCCAAGAAAAAGTTGAAAACTTAATATGGCAAGGTGATACAGCTGGTAACACTTCAACTTATTTTGATTTAGTTGACGGTTTAATCAAAACTCTTAACGCAGAAGGTACTGTTATTAATGCTACTTTAGCTGGTAAAACATTAACAGGTAATACAATCGAAGTTATCAACGCTATCGTTGCTGGTATACCTAACTTAGTAATCGATGCTGAAGATTTAACTATCTTTGCAGGTTATGAAGTAGTAAGAGCTTATATCGCAGCTTATAACGCATCTAATCAGTTCGCTGGTACATTGATGTTAGATGGAGCTACTATGAGTGTAACCGTACCTAATACTTCAATCAAATTACAAGGTGTTACAGGTTTAAATGGAAAAAATAAAGCGTATGCTACTCCTGCTTCTAACATTGTTATTGGTGGTGACGTTGCTGGTGATGATACCAAATTCTTGATGTGGTATTCCGAAGATAACTCTGAATTCAGATTTAAATCAGAATTTAATTTAGGTGTTCAAGTAAGATTCCCTGACTACGTAGTAAAATACATACTTTAAAAATAAAATATTGGGAGTTGAAATATACTCCCAATTAAATAATAAACAAAATTAAAAATATAATACAATGGCTTGTTCAACATATAACTTAGCTGGTATAGCAATAGATTGTTCTAATATCGGAGGTGTAAGTGCCATCTATATTTCAAAAACCGAAGATGTAACTGGCGTTACACTAAATACGGGTGGGACAGTAACAGCTATCGCAATGGCTTCTACTAAAAAATTTAAACAATACGCATTTAGACGTGGTAATAGTTCATTTACATCAACTGGTGCAAGAAATGATGCTAATGGTACTTCTTTCTTCACTACTGAAGTTTCTGCAACTTTTAATAGACAAGATACTGTTAAGAGATTGGAATTAAACAAATTATTCAAAGAAAATGTTTACATTTTGATTAAAGATAATAATGGTGAATATCATTTAATTGGTTACGATTCAACAGTAGGTGGTTACGCAGCTTCAACTGGATTAGTTGCTAGTTCAGGTACAAATATGGAAGATGGTAACAATTATGTCTTAACATTATCTGCACAAACTATGGAATCACCATATATCGTAGAATCTAGTGTTATTTCTGGTATAATCTAATAAATAAAAATAATATTTAAGACCCTGGTATTAATTTACTAGGGTTTTTTTGTGTTTAAAAAAACAAATAAAAACATATTTGGTTATATATTATAAAGAAATAAAATAATATGATCTACATAAATAATGGCGCGTCGACTACCATAAAAACCGAAAGTTGGTTATCAACAATTCCTTCAACTGTATATGTTAAATTTGATGATATAGTGATTGGTGAGTTTATAAATGTATCAACTATACCAACATATTTAATATTTGAGATCAGTAAAGAAACTATCAGTAGTTTAAAATTAGAAAATATGGAGTATCAAATGAAATTGTATTTTAACTATTCTTTATTTAAAATAGAATTAATCACAGTAGTTAGTAATAGATTATCAAATTTAGTTGAAAAAGAAACAACAATAACAGTAAAAATGAAAGAATTATGAATGTAAATATAATCAAATTTGTTAAAGAATTAATACCATTATCAATAAATAATAGTAGAAATTTTCAATCTTGGGGTGAAGATAATAATTTTCCTAATCATTTAATTAATTTATATGAAACAATCCCAGAACATTCATCTTGTCTAGATTTTATTGAAAGTTTAATAGTTGGTCAAGGGTTAAATATTGATAAAATAGATTACTGGATGGTAAAGAAAATCATTTTTGATTATTTAACATTCGGTGGTTATACAGTACAAGTAATTAAATTAAGAAATGGAATAACTACATATTCATATGTTGATATATCAAATGTAAGATATTCAAAAGATAAAAAAAAATTATTATTCTCTGAAAATTGGAATGATTATAAATCACAAGTATTGACATATGAAATTTCAGATGGTACTAAAAATGGAATTTATATATTCAAAAATAATAAGAGTAAAAATTTATATCCAAAACCATATTATTTAAGTAACACTATGTCATTAGATACGTTAAGTAAAATTATTAAGTATCATAATAATAACGCAACCAATGGTTTTACTGGTAATGTATTAATTAATATACCAGGAGTACCTGATGAAACTGTACAAGAAGAATTAGAAAAGAAATTTGAAAAGAAATTTACTGGTGGTGATGGACAAAAATTCATTTTATCATTTAGTAATAATAAAGATGACGCAGTAACAATTGATACAATAGGTACAGGCAACTTAGATGAAAAATTTAAGGATTTACAGTTGTTTTTAAGAGATGAAATCATAATTGGACATAAGTTAACATCTCCCAATTTAATTGGTGTTACTACGTCAGGAAATGGATTTAACAAAGTCGAATATGAAGAATCATTAACAGTATTTAGAGAAAATATTATTTTAGGTTTTAGAAATGAAATAACATATAGTTTAATGAAATTAACTGGTGTTGAAGATATTCAATTTTTGGATAAAGAACAAAAAAATAATATTGTTATAAATCAAAAAGAAATATTAAATTAATATGAGTAATTTAACTACATTTATAAGTATGGAAAGGTTAAAATCTGTTGAATTCGGATTTGACCAAAATATTGACCAAAACTATATTATTCCAAATATAATTAAAGGTCAAAAATTTTTAATTAAACCATTACTTGGCGATATTAAATATAATGAAATGTTAACATATGTTGAATCATTAAAAACTGGTGGTACAATTAATCAAGATTATGATATGTTGATTGATGATTACATATCTCCCGCAATTGCGTATTATGTTAAATCAGAAATGGTTTTCAACACTGCATATAAAATTAAGAACACACCACAGGACTCGAATGTTGATAGGTTCAATGAACTAGTTAATATATCAAAGAAATATCTTGCGGATTCCGATTCATTCTTAAATATGTTAAGAGAATATATGTGTGAAAATAATATACCTCAAGATGAACCAGTAAATTATAAAAGTTGTGGTGTATATTTAGGTAAATCAGTTAATTACTCAAAATATCTTCAAAATAATAAACCAAACAAAAATTATTAATAATGATATATCCTATTTTACATAGTATTAAATTTCATAGTATTAAACACCCTATGGTGAATATGAGTTCAGTTGGTGATATTACAATATTTGATAATAAATCAACTATTCTATATCCATATGTTAATATTGATGTATTATCTAGTACAATTGTTAATTACTCTAAAAAATATACAATAAGATTATATGTTTGTGATAGACAAAAGGACCCTCTTATTAGTTATAATAAAACAGAATTGATTGCGGATAATATTATTAAAGATTTGGAAATGAAAAATTATTCCGTTAACTATTTTCATAATGATTTTCAAGATGATGTTGATGGAGTATTCGCCGATTTTCAATATGAAGTACCAGTTGTTGGTGAGTGTGATTATTCTACACTTTTTAATAACTTCTTGTTACTTGAAGATGGTTCATTCATTATGCTAGAAAATGGTGATCTTATTAGTTTAACCTAACAAATAAATAAAAATAAATAAAAATAAATAAAAAAATGAGTTGTAGTTCTTATAATTTAAGTGGAATACCAATAGAGTGTTCAAATGTTGGCGGGGTAAAAAATGTATGGTTAATATCAACTGATGATGTTTTATCAATACAAATTGGTAGTTTATATACATTATTCAATTTAGAGCATTATGATGGTGGTGGTTCAAATATATGGTTAATTATAACTGAATATGAATATAATAATATTTATAAAGACAAAAATATTAGATTTTATGGTGAATATGATGGTACTGTTTATGATTTTATATTAACACCTGATAAACATTATTTTTTAGCATCAGATAATTGTATGTGTATTAATCTTACAGATTATCATAATATATTTTTAGGTATTATAGACTATATATCTTATGCTTATGTTAATATTGAATTAGATGAGATATCTGATGAATTTTTATATATGAATTGCACTGAGCAATGGAAAAAATATTCATTTAAAAAAGGTAATGCTTCATTTACAAATACTTCAAATAAAGATGTTAAATCAAATACAAGTTTTGTTACCACTGAACTAAATATGAAGTTTAATAAAATGGATAGATATAAAAATCTTGAAATAAAATCTTTAATGAATACTAATTTATATGCATTAGTACTTGATAATAATGGTTTATATTGGTTTATTGGTGTTGATAGTTATGTTTCAATTTCAAATGTTGTTGCTCAAACTGGTACTGAAATGACAGAATCAAATCAGTATAATATAACATTAACATCAATGACTAAAAAATTACCTTATGAAATTACACAAGATACTTTACACTGGTTTAGTTTACAATAAAATAATTCAATATTAATATGTCATTAGAAAATAAAAAAATCTCGCAATTACCAGAAGTTATTAAACTTACTGATAACGCAATGTTCCCATTAATTGGTGGTTCACCTGTTGATGATTTCATTATATCAAAAGATAACTTAAAAACAGAATTATTAACATCTGTTAATAATTCTATTACTGAGTTACAGGATCAAATTAGTACTAAAATAGGTGATGCACCATCTGATGGTAATCAATATGTTAGAGAAGACGGAAATTGGGCTACAGTTGTTATTGTAACTCCAGACGTTGACAAATCATATGTGGACCGACAAGACACTATTTTACAAGGTAATATTGATAACAAGGTAGATAAATTTGAATTTTATTTACCTTCTGGACAACAGGTTGTTGGTTCACAATATTCTGATTATGCTGGATATGCTAGTAATGCTGATTATGCTAGTAATGCTGATTATGCTAGTAATGCTAGTAATGCGACATATGACCAATATGGTAATTTTATTGATACAACCTATGCAACAAAAACAGAATTATCTGAAAAGAAATATAGTGAGTTACATCAACCAGATGGTTTAAATCCATTTGTTTATACAGATAATGGTGGTAATTTACATATTGATGGTAATATATATCAAAGTGGTTCAACATATGAAACTCACGCCGAACAAGTATTAACAAGTAAAGATGATATAATTCTAAGGGATGGCGCTATTGCTGGTTTATCAACAGGTGAATATGCTGGTTTTACAATTAAGAATTATGATGGTACTAACGATGGTTCATTAAAGATTGATAAGGATGGATGGATGAGAGTTGGAGATGTTGGTCAGGAACAAAAGTTAGCAACAATTGAAGAGGAATCACTTGATGGACATATAATGAGTTATCATTCAGACTCTACGCAATTAAGAGGTATTAATCCAACAAGTTTACCTGTTAGTACTGCATCTGATTTAAAATATGTAAATCAAGATGGTGGAACAATGTGGTATAACGGTATTAGTTCGAGATGGTTCACACCAACAACAAGTTCAACCGCTTCAAGTAGTGGTACGACAGTAACATTAAGTGGTAGCACACAATTTACATCTGCAATGGTTGGTTCTAAATTTGGTTTTGGTACTGATAAAAGAGTAATTACAACATATTTAAGTACGACACAAGTTACAGTTGAAAGTGCTTTCTCACAGAATTATAGTGGAGTAACAAATACTAATTGGGGTGTTTATTCAAAACAATTAGTATCAAGTGGTGGGCTGTTATTATTTTACAATACAACAGGAAATAACAGGTCACAGATTAACGCAGTATCTGGATTACAGGGAAATATTCGAAGTGATTCTTTAGCAATGATTAAATATACAAGATTCTTTTTTAGTAATTCTATATACAATTGGGAAATTCAATCAGTTGGGTTTCAATTTGGTGATGAAAATACACTTGAAGTTTGTGATGGTATAACAAGGGGTAGTTATAAAAAAATAAATACTAATGGAGGAAAGTTTGGCACAATA
>JFJP01040811.1_pt1 | contig 10917 bp, 13 predicted proteins | sample 431651 | NCBI WGS metagenome assembly JFJP01 (sample SAMN02602958, study PRJNA72255) | Microbial mat metagenome, whole genome shotgun sequencing project. | biome: fresh water; feature: sink hole; material: water; isolation source: purple microbial (photo- and chemosynthetic) mats found in...
ATCTGCGAGACAAATGCTTGAGAAACTAAGTGGGGGAATCCTGGGTTGAATCTGCGAGACAAATGCTTGAGAAACTAAGTGGGGGAATCCTAGGTTGATTCTGCGTCGAACTGTGTGATTAACTAAGCAGGACTGTTGCTGTAGTTGAGCTTACCTCTAACTTTTTTACGAATCTTGCGCAGAGTTACTTGATTAACTAGGCAGGTCTGCACGGTTGATTTTGCGTCGAACTGTTTGATTAACTAAGCAGGGAAATGCACGGTTGATTCTGCGTAGAAGTGCTTAGATACTTAAGCAGGGAAATGCACGGTTGATTCTGCGTAGAAGTGCTTAGGTTGATTCTGCGTAGAAGTGCTTAGATACTTAAGCAGGGAAATGCACAGTTGAGCTTGCGTAGAACAACTTGATTAACTACGCAGGACTGCTAGCTGGTTGAGCTCAGATAGAATTACTTGAATACCTAAGTGGGGAATATGGGAAAAGTTACTTGGTTAACTAAGCAGGAGTTCCACCTTGAATTATGGGGAAAGTTACTTGTTTAACTAAGCTAGATTTACTAAGTGGGACTGCTCGGTTGGAATTGCTTGGTTGATTACTTGAGTAACTAAGTGGGACTGCTCGGTTGGAATTATTTAGATAAACTAAGTGGGACTGCTCGGTTAGAACTACTATCAGAAATGCGCGGTAGAACCTGCTTTGAACGTTATTCGAACTTGTATTAAATTTATCTCTGGGGATCGGGATGTTCATGAAACGACCTGTTGACAGTGACATAAAAAGGTACTTTTGTGTGCTTCAGGATTTCACGAATGACTTTTTCTCAATCTTCCGACAGTGAACCTGATGGTTCGCCTAAAAAGCATCGCCGACCAGGTTCAATTCGCCACAAAGAATCGCCGTCTAAAAAACATCGAACATCTCATCCTGTCAAAGTGCAGAAGCCTCAATTCCTCAATGACAGCGAGGATTCGGAAACGGCCGACTTGCCTGAAAACATTTCAAACGTCAACGCCGTCGACGGTGATTAATAAAACGGCAATCCTAATAGATGCCATTTTCTATTTTATATTTCTGTAGGCGCTGACAGCGGTGGTGAGAAGCAATCTCAAAAACGTCGCCGAAATCGTTCAATAATTCCTCAGAACGAGTCGCCCACCAAAAAACCCCGATCAGAAGGTCGACCTCGAGCCAGATACGTTGTCAGTTTCGGTCCTGAAGAGATTGGCAAAAAAAAGCATACAGGTGATCCACCTGCAGCAAGGCGCGTCATTAATTTCTCGGTGTCGCATTCTGGCGGCGAATCTGAAAAAGAAGATCAACAAGACATAGACAATCCGTACAGCCCATTATTCTCCGACATAGACACTGATGGTGATTATACGATTCGTTCGAATCCTTCAATTTATATACAACATTGCTTAACTGTTCCAAATCAGACAATAATTAGACGAAATTCGAAATTTTATTCTTTTCTAGGTGCTGCAACATGTGTTGCTGATAAGCCATCCAAAAAGGGTCCTGGACATCGCACAGGAGGAGTTCGTCCGTCGAGTCCCATCAATAATTTCTCACCGTTGCCCTCAGGCGACGAATTTGAAGAAGAAGAGTCTGTAGACGACGAACTACACGACCGGACGTATCGCGACCAACACACATACGGTGATTATATTATGCGAAGAATTTGTGTTATTGCTGATTTTACGCAACTTGCTTTTCAGCTGAAGATAATGACTCGAGTGATTATGCGACCGATGATGAAATTGCTTCCAAATCCAAGTCGAAACCAAGAGCTAAGCCGAAAAAAACTGGCGCAAAACCTGCTGTTAAAGCGAAAAAGTCGGCCACAAAAACGACCGCTAAAACAAATAAGTCTGGCAAAAGATCCGCCGCCGCTGGTTTTAACAGAAGTGTCAGACTATGTACCATTTGCGGCTTCGCCAGCGATCGACTAGCCCTCCATATGGATCGAAACCATAAAATGACTAAAAAAGAGAAAGAGGCAGCACTTCAACTGAGCGCCACAAGGGCCAACAACATTGTGAAAAACGCAGTGTTTTATGAGTCCGACTTGAAGCCCATTTCGACCAACGAATTTGTGCTTGGGCGTGTCAAGCAACTGCTCAAAGGAAGATCGATGGCGGTGATCGATGGCGACAGACCAGGCGGCCGACTGCAGCTTGATGTCGAAGCGGAAGAAGCGGCCGAGGCAGAGCGGATTGACGACGAAGACGAGGAAGAACAGCCAGTTGAGGCCAGTGCTGTTCCGCAGGAGGGCAGTAGAGGGAACGTTAGAAAAGAGCTTAAGCGATGTGGCCTCTATGATACAGATTTGGTCGAAGGTAGCCGACTGATAAAGAAATACAACACTCACATGAGAGACATTAGAGTGACCGAAGACATTGCGACTCAGTACATCAGCGCGGTTCGAAAAATTGCCAACTACATCATGCGGTCCGCAGGAGTTGTTGAAGGGCCGCTGACGCCCGCAGTGATTGTCAGAAACGGCGACGCGATCCGTCAATACTTTGACGCCTACTTGAGAATATCTGGCAACCATGGCACGATTGCCACCAAGCAAAAAGCCTTCGAGACGTTTGTCTCATTCCTCCTTTCCGAGCCTGGCATTGGAATGGAAGATAATGAGCTGCACAGGTTAGGCCAACAGTTGTTGCTGCGAATGAAACAACGGATTGCCAAGTCACAAAAATGTCATACAGTTCAAATAAACAAAACTGCCCAGAAGAATGACAATGAAGGCTTCAAAATCAGCATGAAGGACATTGCAAAAATAATCTACAGCAAGGATATCCTAGCCAGGATGCAGCAGATCATGAAGGCCGGTGACAATTTGACGAAGTCCGACTACGTATTCTTTGTTGGATTCCTGATGTTCTACACGGTCGTGGCAGGTGCGAAGCGCCCTGAAGTGGTCGAACACGACGTACTAACGATGTTTGAGTGGAGCTGCCGCAAGGATGAAACGGTCCAAAAGGGCGGTAAAGCGTACCGTGCCACCTCACTATCTCTTACCAACACCAAAATAAAGCCCAAGATACAACACGTTGTCATTAAGCACCAGTTCTTGACGATGTACGAACACTACGTTGATGTACTCCGACCCATCTATTCGGAAGATCTTGACGAAGCGCTGGGCGTAAAGGCGCCTTTCTTTATCAACACTGAACGACGACACTATAAGAGGCCCCATAACGCCATGACTACGTGGATCGAAACTCACAAGCCAGAGGGAACTGGCCAGATTCTCTTCACCATAATTCGAAAACTGACGGCTACAAAAAACGCCGATCAAAAGGTGTCAGATCCTGAAGCTTATGCGGCTGTTGCTGAAGAAATGGGACATGATCCAAAGACTCATGAGGCGCACTACAGTGCGGTCAACAGAACAAAAGCTGTCTTGGGCCAAATGAACATTGATAAATTCTATCGCGAAGAGCTTTCGGACGAAGCGGAAGAGGCAGCAGAAGCAGATATGGAAAGTGACGCCTCGTCGACTCTTTCCGTGCTTGAGCATCCAGCTACACCGGACCCGATTGCAGAACCAAAGAAACAGAAAGTCAACTTCTTCACCAGAGCGAAAACAGTTGCGGATCGTGTTTTCAGAACTGGAAGCTCTAGTGAGGCACCTAAGCAACCAAAAGTTGCCAAGGAATCAGCAGCTGACAGATACAACAAAGCTTTTTTCAGTCGTTTCCCTCTCGATCCAAACGTTTTCCCCGACATCACAGCTGGCGATGTTACGGAGTTTGACTTTGAGTTTGGTAAATCACGGAGGCAGCTGAGTGACAAATATCGCAATGCGCAGAGGGAACTCAGACAAGATCTTGTCGCATACGAGTTGTGGAAACTGCCCGATGTGCTTCTCAATCAACAGGAAGAGGAGTATATCAAAAATGTTAGGGACGTGCGTAACTGGCTGTTGACGAAAAAAATTGTACTGAAGAGACTTTCCAAGATGCGGGGAGGTGAACTGTCTGAACCAATGGTCAATCGCTTGGAGCAGTGGGAATACTACGTGGCTGATGTCCCACCGACTCAGGCTGAAATCGATGCTGTCGTACATGTGAGGGAAAGATCCGTTGAGGAAAAGAACAAGTTTCTCGCAAGGATTTGCGCAGACCGCTACAGTAAGCTGGGAGATTCAAACATTTCAATGCAGTTACATTATATAGTCTTTTTGCAGGTTCTGATGAGAAAGCTCTTCTCGCCGAAATTGTGCGTTCCAACAACGCCTTGGACCTACGTGCAGACCCGAAAATGGTTCTTTACCTTATACTCAGAGGTTTGCATAATAGACTTACAAAAACATGGTTACATTGCTACAAAGTTTCTACTACGTCTAGCTCATGTAAATCGAACGGCTTCAAGTCCGACAGCAAGTGTTCGATCAGAAAACCTGTCATTTTCACACGAAGGACTGGCGGCGTCTCCGGATGGTAATAAATAATTGCTGCAGTCGCCCAACTACACAAATAATAACACTAAATATGAGTTTAGATCATGTGAATCAACCGAGTCCGACAGGAAGTGTAGAACACTTTTCATTTGCGAACGAGGAACCAGAGAGTAAGTGTGATACCGTTGCAGTCGAACCAAAGACACAAAAATGACGCTAAATATGAATTGCAGTTCCCAATGCACCTAAGGTGCCGCACTGCCGCCCAGACACTGAATATCCTGTCATTGTCGACCACCACGAACACAACTCGTTTCCAGGCCTCAAATTGGTAAAGGACTTGGAAGATCGCGGCGATGGTATTGTCACCACAGAGGATTTCAACAAGGGGGACACTATCTGCACTTATGGGGGAACAATGATGACAACCGAGCAACATTATGCCAAGCAGAACAAACGATCTGAAAGACGTCGTCAGCTTGTGGATATGTATCGACTGGTTCTCAACGATGATGACAATACGGAACTGGTGATTGAAGGGCATCACGGAAACAGTTTTGGTCCAAAGATTAATCACAGTCAGAAGCATCCAAACGTGGAGCTATTTAAGAAAACATTCACAACAGCGAACGGCGAAAAGCACAAACTGGTGCTATTTCGCGCCAAAAAACGAATTCCCGCTGGTAAGCAACATTGGCAGATTAACGAATAACTTCCGCTAACAGGCAATTTAGTGTTCATTAAACATTAAGGTACTGAACTTTTCTGGAAATACAATGGCTATGCGGACCTCTCGTGGGCGAATAGCTGTTGGTGTGAAAAGTGCCAGGGCAACTGTCACTGCAAAGTATGTGGCGGACAGCAGAGACATCAGCCGGACCCACCTGTGACTCCGAGGAAAACTCCAGAAACGCCGTCAACTCCACCTGGAACGTCAATGTCACATACGCGAAGAGATGAAAAAAGCGTTGGCTTCGACGCATTTGTCAAAATGTGCTCGATAAGAGGTCAATTGACAGTTGGCGAATCTAAAGGAGACGGTCTCTGTGCGGCACACGCTCTTGCTGCCACAATGAATCAACACGGCTTTCAGGCGAACTTTGAAACTATCGCAGCTCTAATGAGCAACGTTGACGCTCCTTTGAGAGCTGAAGGGGTTTTGGGTAAATGGTTTACTTACGACCAAGTGTATTGGTTTCTACTCACACACGGGATGCCATTTGTCATCGTGGACGCAACCAATGACCGTGCGCCCACGGTGGTGACGTTCGCCACTGAGGGTGTCGCACCTGAGAGAATTTTGGCAGTTGCATTGTTGCCTACCCCTGCTGGCAATCACTGGGTACCGATTGTAGCTTCGGACAGTAGCTACGTTCATGATGTACTTGACGAAAAACTTGGCAAAGTGGAAACTCATCTCTTCAGCGAAATTGACACTCTTATCCGCACCGTCAACGGAAACATCGAATTACGAGTCAACACGGATCTTGACATGTCAGCAGAACGACGTGCGATAGAGTTCAGGGCAGATTGCACAGGCAAAAAAACGTCAGTCAAGAAATTGATAAAGAATGCCACAAACACAGCTCGGCATGATCCCGTGTTGCGTCTGAAGCTGAAAAAGTCCAACATTCATATCGTTTCCAAAGAAAAAGGTTAAAACCCACACTCAGCAGTTTACTTACTTTCACATCTGTTCGGTTACACATCTTTTCACGTAACTTTAGACACCGTTCCTGCTGCAGTGGTCGATCTGACAGATGAGGTGGGATCAAAGACTTCAAAGAAGAAGTCTAAAGTTAGCTGCAAAGAGATGCCAGAAACGACTGGTAGGAAAAAGCATGACGGCGATGGAAAGGGTAATAATACTGTTATGTCTTATGAAAATTTTCGTCATTAACTATTTGGCCCTGATTCAGACAACAGTCGTGGTGAACCAAGTCGACCAGTGGCTAGCCGAGGCCAACAGCAAAGTCATAAAAACGCCAATGCGGGTGGCGACGCGTCAAAGGAGACGACTAAAAAGCACAAAACTTCCTCAGTTCAGTTTGGGACATTAACGATAATAGAGGACGACGGCAACACGGCTGTTACCACCGCTGACAATATCCCTCCTGACTACGCAAGTGTCAACCAGATTCTACGTGAGCTCCATGACCACAGAACTGGCAGAGCTAAGGAAAAGCCGAGCGGCTTTAAAAGTTGGTACACAAGGAAAGTGGCAGCGGCTAAGGAGTTCAAACGAAAAGCAGTTGGGGACTACTTACGAGCCAAGTCGATTGTGGAGCTGAAACGTAACTCAGCCAGAAACGTGAATCAGCTCGCCTACGGCCGCAGTTACGACAGTCTCATCGCTAATGAGAGACTAAGACGTCTTGCGCCATCGTTGCCGACTATGGAGAGAGTCGCCGAAAGAGTCGATCATAATCAAGGAGTTGAATTGAATCAAGTCGGGTCAAACGACGATATTATATGGTTTGCAAACCAGATCGAACAGTCTGAGGTAATCATTTATTTGGCACTTTTGTTGGGAATCGCCGTTGTTTTGGCTAAAATTCTACAATTCATTTAGCATGAGGATGTGGCTAAGGAAGAGATAAACGATGTGGTGATTACGGTCGTTCGAAGTGACTCGGACGAATTTCCAATGTCCAACCCGCAATGTTATTTTGACACATTGCCAAAGGCCTCGTACGACGTACCAGAGGAAGGGTGGGAATCGCTGGAACCGCAGCCACGGCCTTGTCTTCATCTCCGAGCTGCCGTCAGACGTAACGAAGACGAACAATTCAATCGGGCAATTCTTCAGCAGCCACGCCAGCGCATCACGCCTGCACATCAGCTTGCACAGATGGCTTCTTACTACCAAGGTTAGCTTGTATGAACCACTGTTGTTTTGTGCAGAATGTTTACTCAACTCAATTATAGATGCGGCCCGGGTTGAAAGAAATGAAAAAGGAGAAGCGAAGCAGAATGCGCCGCGCTTAGCTTGTCGAGAAATGTCCAACATGCGGCTTCAGCCTATCGCAGAGGCGATTCCACTTGAACACATTGAGCAGATGATTTCACCACCGAACGAAGGTACGCACATAACCTTTCATTTGTTAAATTGATTGACTGTAATTAAAAAAAGTTTAAATTCAGACAGTTCCAAAAATGATGAGAACGAGAGACCGAGTCTGCCACTGATACTGGAGAGATGTACTTCCAGCTTCTCTATCACAACAATGGATTCAGGATTCGACTCTGATTAGGTGAACTTTTTACTGCTCAATTTGATGATCACCTGTCAATGTTGTGCACGATTGCCATTGCTGGCGTTTTCGTCGCGACGTTATCTCTTCGCCTTAAGTGTTGTAACTTTTACTTGTAACGTTCTGTTTTTGATACACAGTACAGTGTTGCTCAGTTAACGGTCTCATGTGTCTATGTTTCGCACCATTGCCGTTACTGGCGTTTTCGACGCTAGTGTGCTTTAATGTTGCTGCTTTAATTATGATCTATTTGTACTCGTTACGACTCTCGTCGAATTTTGTATGGAATCCCTGTAACTAAGTGGTGTGACCGTCTTGAGAACACTTTGATTTCTAAAAGGTATCTGATTAGTTGCACCTTTTTGATACACGGTACAGTTGCCGAACGAATGATCTCATGTATGTTTGTTGTAAACGATTGTTCTTGCTATTTTTGAATTATTTTTCCTTAGCTGGCATATCTTTAGTGTCTGTAATAAATCTGTATGATTGAACCGTTTGACATGTGATTTAGACAGTTGAGAATGGTGAAACTCACTTGTTTGTCGGTGTTAGTAGACTTTCCCTGCTTGAAAAGCTTTAATTGGTGTTTCCTTTATAGGCCGGTCTCGAAACCAACAAGCAGGGATTTACAAGCGACACGTAGTTGGTCCGCACTAGGTGCAAATTCAAAAAATTCAAAACGAATCTCGGTTTTAAGTCAAGATCTAAGCCAATTTGCAAAGGTTGGCCGATCTAGCCGAACTTTGCTGAATAAGCTTGGCATATGGGAACCATCTGAATTTCGAGCTGAAAGAAGTTCACTAAAATCAGTAGGGCAAGACTTACCAGATTACATGAAAGCGATTATTGAAACTCTGCATCATTTGATTTCCACCAAACTTCGCACTATAGAAGCTCATTTGATGCTGATTCAATCACGCCGTCGCGTTGGCCAATGGCACTTGTGGTTAAATCGGAAATCCCGAAGTGAGCTAAAAAAGTTTTACCCGTGCCAACTGAGGCACAGAAAAAAAAGTTGGCGGATCTCAACCAAACTTTGGTGAATGGAAGCGCATTTGATGCTGAGTCCAACGCGCCATCGCGTTGGTCAATGGCGCTTGTGGTTGGCCAATGGTGGTCACATGAAGATCAGTTTGAAAAAGATTCACTAAATTCCCCATACAAGCCATTTTGGAAAATGTTGTCCGATCTCAACCAAACCTTGAGGGATGGAAGCGCATTCGATACTGATTGAAACGCGCCATTGCATTGGACAATGGTACTTGTTGTTGGCCTGTGCCAGTCATCGGAAAATCAGTCTGAAAAAGATGCACTAAAATCACCCATACAAGCCGTTTTGGAAATGTGGTCCGATCTCCACCAAACTTTGGTGCATGGAAGCGCATTTGATGCTGATTCAATCGAGCCATCGCTTTTGACAGTGGCACTTGTGCTTCGCATATGGCAGCCATCTGAATTTCGATATGAAAGAACTTCACTAAAACCTTCACCTGAGGCACAGAAATAAAAGTTGGCGGAAATTGATGAAATGCACAGGCTAGGTAGTCTGTTGTACCGGTATTCGAATGGGATATTAGCCACAGCTCTGCTGCACAGGCAGCTCCGACGGCAGCCATTTGTATCCCAGCTTCAATGTTGCTCATGTACCTCCAGAGGTGCAAAAATAGAACTTGTCTGATTTCAATTAAGTTCACACACGAAGTAGCCCGGTCGACGCTCATTCGAACGAGCCGTTGGACAACTCATTGCCACTAACACAGCTACGATGGCAACGCTAAGGATGTCAGTTAGAAAACCGACAAACTACTAACTCACTTTTACCCATCCCCATCCCTCATCCTGATGACCTACATCCACCATTTTTTCACCAGGTGGTTCCCGTTGGATGCGCAGTAGTTGGTGAAATTTTCAGCATAATTGGCTCGGCAGATCGCCTGTGGCAGCAACGCAAATTTAGCCATTTACTACTACCTACTGTCTACTGAATCGCCAATAGTGGCGCAGTACTAAAACTTCGCCAGCACGCCCGGGGCGCAATTTGGCAGCTACAGCCGAGTTCGATGGCTCGTTTTGATCAGCACCCAATGCCAATTCGTTTGCCCCTATACGGGTTAAGGTTGGACGACATTTGCAAAATCGCATTTTTAACATGACTTTAGTGAATTTTTCAGTACACGAAACGGCGGCAGCCATGCATGCCCCATTTGCAAAGCTACAGCTTTGGAGCCGTAGAACATTTTGATCAGCATCGGATGCGCTTCCATTGCCCCCATTTGGGGCTGCATCGGACACAATTTGTAAAACCGAACTACCTAAGTTGGGTCTTTTCGGGGACTTTTCTGTAAACCTTTACTCTGTAGTGGCGCGCTCCTTGCTTGCAGAACCATGCCGCATCTTCCGCAGTCGTTGGAAGGAACTTCATTTTCACTGTTTTCTGACCCTCGGGACCTTTCTTCTCCGCCCCAATGCTTGTGCCTGTACAGGCACAGATTGCGTTGGAAAACCACATAGGGGAAACTTGACAGGTTTTACCCTTACCTCACCGTTTTGCAACTTCTGCCCCTGTCATCCGATCGCCACGCCCTTTGCACCACAGAATCTACGCGCGATTCCAAGAAAATCACACCTCACTTCCGAATTTTACCACCTTCCTAACCCGAGTTACACAATTTCAAAGAGGCCAAAATTGAGGCACGGGTAAAACCTAACGGTTTTACCCCTCCACAGAAATTTTAACTCAAATACTTAATTAAGCGTTAATTGAGCGCGGATTTTGCGCGAGCATACTGACGGAAGGTCGCTGAGACGATCACACTTGGATTCACGGGGATTGGAGCACTTTTTATAGCGGTGAGCTAAAAAAGTTTTTCCCTGTGCCTCCACAGGCACAGAAGTTCGGCACCGCGCCACGGACCCAGTTTTGCAAGCACAGCTGACTGCGATAGCTCGTTCTAATCAGCATCGGTTGCTCTTCAAAACGCCACCACTTTCAGCCCGATCAGACGCCATTTTTTTTACTTTGCCTTGGACTCGCAGCGCAAAATCGGCGCGGCTAAAGACACACAAGTTTTATGGGCTATCCGCGCCAATTCAGCTCAGATTCGCGCTGAGCTACGGCTACCAAGGCTCGCAGAGCTGACACACTTTGATTCACGTTGATTGAGCCAGTTTTATTTTGGTGAGCTAAAAAAGTTTTTCCCGTGCCTCCACAGGCACAACCCGCGGTGAGTTGGCAAAAGTTTTACC
>JFJP01005991.1_pt1 | contig 10915 bp, 14 predicted proteins | sample 431651 | NCBI WGS metagenome assembly JFJP01 (sample SAMN02602958, study PRJNA72255) | Microbial mat metagenome, whole genome shotgun sequencing project. | biome: fresh water; feature: sink hole; material: water; isolation source: purple microbial (photo- and chemosynthetic) mats found in...
AGGCGGAGCACCTCGCGCAGCAGCAGGTCGATCTGCTCCTGCTGCTTCGCCACCTGCGCGTTGAGTGTCTCCAGCAGGTCGTCGGCGTAGCTGGCCTTGATTTCGAGTTCGGTCAGGCGCCGCTCGGTGTCGGGATGCGGGGTGGGGCTGTTCATGACCCGATTGGACACGATGGGCGGGGCCGATGAGCCGCATGGCCTTGGTCATCAGGCGGTGGGTCAAGCAAACTATGATGGCCCGCAGGCGCTGCGCTGCCACTCGAGCGCCCGATGGCCCCAGCGGGCAGTTTCCCCAGTCACCAAGGATCCCCATGCTCAAAGCCCTGATATTCGACGTCGACGGCACCCTGGCGGACACCGAGGCCGTGCACCTGGAGGCCTTCAACCATGCCTTTGGGCAGGTCGGGCTGGACTGGCACTGGAGCCATGAAGACTATGTCGATCTGCTGGAGATTTCGGGTGGTAAAGAGCGGTTGCGCCACTTCTGGCACCTCACCCATCCCGACATGACCGACCTGAGCGGCGGCGCACTCAACGACACCCTCAACCGCCTGCACGAGATCAAGACCGCCTATTACGAGAACGCGGTGAACGAAGGCCGCGTGCAGCTGCGCCCCGGCGTGCTGTCGCTGATCAATGCCGCCCATGCCGAAGGGCTGAAACTGGGGATCGCCACCACCACCTCGCCGGTGAATGTGGCGGCGTTGCTGCGCCAGGCGATCGGCGACGACTGGCGCATGATGTTTGTGGCGGTGGGCGATGCGTCCACCTCGCCGGTGAAAAAGCCGAACCCGCAGGTGTACCTGCAGGTGCTGGGCGACATGGCGGTGCCCGCCGCCCACTGCCTGGCGTTCGAGGACTCACCCAACGGTCTGCGCGCGGCCCGGGCCGCCGGGCTGCAGGCCGTGATCACACCGACCGAGTTCAGCGCGCATCGCGACTTTGACGGCGCTTTGCGCGTGTTGCCCAGCCTCGCGGAGGTCACGCTGGCACAGCTGCGCGGCTGGCTGGCGCACGCCGCCCCGTTGTCGGCTGCGAACTGAGCGGAGCCGAGTCAGCCCATGCAACTGGACCGCCGTTCCACCCTCACGCAGTTCCTCATCGAGGAGCGCCGGCGCTACCCCAGCGCCAGTGGCGATTTCAACGCGCTCGTGCTCGACATTGCGCTGGCCTGCAAGACGGTGGCGCGCAGCGTGGCCTTTGGCTCCCTCGGAGGTACGGCCGGCGTGGGAGGACCTGCGTCGGTACGGCCCACGGCGAGGGTAGAAGGCCCCGACTATTGATCCGGCCGGGTGAAGTCTCAATATCCGTTCGGGCTGAGCCTGTCGAAGCCCTTCGACAGGCTCAGGGTGAACGGTTGATACTTCTCCGGGCGGGATCAATAGGAGGGCGTGGGCCATGCCATTTTGTCGATGCCAACCACTGGGGCGGTCATTTGGCGGGCATGGCGTCGGCCACGGTCGGTGCACCAGTGGCGATTCCCCCGCCCCATCCACGTGGCAAGTACCTGCTGGTTTTCGACGCACTCGAAGGCGCAAGCGAGGCCGACCTGAATGTGGCGCTGGGCAGCGTGTTCTCCGTGTTGCGCGCACCCGCGGATCTGGTGGCGAGCGGGCGTGATCTGTGTGCAGCCGATTTTTTGCAGGCGGGGGCGCAGCAGGTGGCTGCGGGTTATGCGCTGTATGGGCCGGCAACGCAGCTCGTGCTCACCGTGGGAGCGGGTGTGCACGGTTTCACGCTCGATCCAAACCTGGGCGAGTTCAAGCTCACCCGGCCCGATATCCGCATCCCGCCCGACACCGACACCTTCGCCATCAACGCGGCCAACAGCCGTTTTTGGGAAACGCCGGTGAAACGCTATGTGGACGAATGCCTGGCCGGCAAAACCGGCCCGCGCGGCAAAGACTTCAGCACCCGCTGGATCGCCAGCCCGGTGGCCGAAGCGCACCGCATCTTGATGCGCGGTGGCGTGTTTCTGTGTCCGCGCGATGCTGACGCGGCCAGCCAGCCCGGTTGCCCCGGCCTGCTGCACCAGGCGAATCCGCTGGCCATGCTGGTCGAGCAGGCCGGTGGCCGAGCCAGCACGGGCCGCGAGGCGCTGTTGCGGGTGGTTCCCAGCGACCTGCAGCAGCGCACCGGTCTTGTGTTTGGTTCGCGGCACGAGGTTGAGCGCATCGAGGCCTACCACCGCGCGCCGGCCGCACCCGCTGGTGGCGGCAGCCCGCTGTTTTCACCGCGCTCGCTGTTTCGCGTCTGACCCCAGCCGCCATCCCCGCGCGGCACGAGCTGCGGTCAGCTCCCGATAACCCCCATGTCCGAACGCCATCCCATCTTCTGCATCACCGGTTCCAGCGGCGCTGGCACTTCCACCGTCACCGGCGCCTTCCAGGCCATCTTTCGCCGCGAGGGCGTCACCGCGGCCTTGATCGAGGGCGACAGCTACCACCGCTGCGACCGCCAGGCCATGCAGGTCCAGGCAGAACGTGCGGAGGCGGCGGGCAACACGCATTTCAGCCACTTTGGTGCGGATGCCAACTTGTTCGGCGAAATCGAAAACCTGTTCAAAACCTACGCCGAGGCCGGTACCGGCCGCTGCCGCAAGTACCTGCACAACGCGGATTCAGAAGCTCTACCGCCACAAGCACATGCGCGGCTACAGCGCCGAGGCGGTGACCGACACGATTCGGCGCCGCATGCCGGACTATGTGAACTACATCACCCCGCAGTTCCAGTACACCCATGTGAACTTCCAGCGCGTGCCCATTGGGGACACCTCCAACCCGTTTCTGGCCCGCGACGTGCCCACCGCCGACGAGAGCATGGTGGTGATCCGCTTCGCCCAGCCCAAAGGCATCGACTTTCCCTATTTGCCGAGCATGATCAGCGGCTCGCTGATGAGTCACGCCAACACCATCGTGGTGCCGGGTGGCAAGATGGAACTGGCCATGCAGCTCATCTTCACCCCGTTCATCTGGCGGCTGATGGAGTGCAAGCGCAACGCCTTGCGGTAGGCCCCTGGCCAGCCAAGTCGCTGCGGGAATGTAAAGGGCGCCGAAAGGCGCCCTGTGGCAAGCGGCGGAAGCCGGTCCGCTGACCGTGTGCCTGTTTGTGTACCTACTTGCTGCTCACGTACTCGGCTACCGCCGCCATTTCCAGCTCGGTCATTTTTTCCGCCACCGAATGCATCACCGCGTTGTCGTTGGTGCGCTCGCGCTTGTTGAACGACTTCAGCTGGTTGTGGATGTAGCCTGAAAACTGGGTTGCCAGCCTGGGCAGGCTGGCTGTACCTTCGGCGGCGGCACCGTGACAGCTCGCGCAGGCTGGCACGCCACTGAACTTGTTGCCGCTGAAATAGATGTACCGGCCCATTGCTGCCAGTTGGGGATCTTTCGCCTCTTCACGCGGCAGGCTCATTTTTTCGTAATGCCTGCCCAGCGCCAGCATCTCGTCTGGCGTGAGCTTGGTCACCATGCTGGCCATGGTCGAGCTCTTGCGTTGCCCGTTCTGGAACGCCGCCAGCTGCTTCGCCACATACTCGGCATGCTGACCGGCGAGCCGCGGGAACACCTCACTGGTGGACTCGCCGCGCTCGCCATGGCAGAGAAAGCAGGAACCACCCGCGATCTTTTTTGCCCGCGCTTCGTCCACTTGCGCCCAGGCGTTGGATGCAGCGAACAGCAAAATCGAGGCCGCCACGGCGATGCGGCGGCGAGGGGAGGCTTTGTGTTTCATTGAAAGAAAGTGAGACGGGGAAGGCCTTCCATTCCTACAGCGCCAGTTTCCGGCGCACCGCTGAACTGACTTCACCGCACCGTAGAGGTTCCCCTGGGGGTGGTTGATGCGGCAACCTGCGCTCGGGCGGGGCGGTCTCTTCGGTGCGGGGGTCAGGCCAAGGTGTCGGCCCAGATGTTACGGGCCCAACCCATGGCGTACTTGCCCTCGAGCTCACTGGCCGCCCGCGACACGCCACCCGAGCCGGGCACGGTGAGCATGGTCTTCTTTTCGGCGTCGTAGCGGTGCACGCTGGCCACGTGGACCGCCTCGTCTGCCGTCACGTAGCTGTAGCAGGTGTTGGCATAAAGCGGCAGCGCCTGCAGTTCTTTACCGGCGAGCAGGGCAACCACGGCGGCGGCGCAGTTCTTGCCATGCTGGTTGGCCATGTGCCCGGACTTGGGCATACCGGGTGCGATCTGGATCGCATCACCGAGCACGTGGATGTTTTTCACCGCCTTGGATTCGAAGGTGAGGAAGTCCACCTCGCACCAGCGATCGTTGGCGGTGGTGAGCCTGGTGTTGCGCGCGATATCGCCAGCGCGCATGCTCGGGAGCACGTTCAGCACGGCAGCCTTGAAGTCTTCGTTGAATTCGAACTTCAGCGTGTTGGTGGCAGCGTCCACATCGACCACCCGGTGCTTGGGCCGGTAGTCGATCATGCCGTCGTAGTGGTCCTTCCAGGCCTTCATGAAAAGGCCTTTCTTGGACTGGATGTCGTCGTTGGCGTCGAACACCACCACCTTGCTCTTGGGCTTGGCGGTCTTGAAGTAGCTGGCGATCATGCAGGCGCGCTCGTAGGGGCCGGGCGGGCAGCGGTAGGGCGCGAGCGGAATGGTGAGGGCATAGACCCCGCCGTCTGGCATGGCTTCGAGCTGCTGGCGCAGCGCCACCGTTTGCGGGCCAGCTTTCCAGGCGTGCAGCACCTTGTCTTTGGCACCGGCCTTGGCCATGCCCGGCAGGGTGTCCCACATGAACTCGATGCCGGGCGAGACGATGAGCCGGTCGTAGGGCAGCTCGCCGCCACTGGCCAGTTTCACCGTGCGTTTCTCGGGGTCGATGCTGGCCACCATGTCGCGCACCACCTTCACGCCGTGGCGTGTTTCGAGGTTGGTGTAGGGCATGGTGATGTCGGCCATCTTCTTGTGGCCGCCGAGCACCAGGTTGGAAATGGGGCAGGAGACGAAGTTGGCGTTGGGCTCAACCAGAGTCACCTGAATGCTGTGGTCGGAGAACAGGCGCAGGTATTTAGCGGCGGTGGCGCCACCGTAGCCGCCGCCTACCACCACCACCTTGGCGCCACTGGCACCGCCCGAGGTGGCGCAACCGCTGAGGAGGCTCAGGCCCGCCACGGCCGAACCAGCACCGACGGTTTGAACGAATTGACGACGTTGCATGGGGTAGTTCCTCATTTTTTCTGGCCCGCGAAATAGGCGGCGATCTGGCGCAGTTGGTCGTCGGTGTAACCGGCGGTGAGCTGGTGCATCAGCGTGGCAGGTTTGCGGCCAGACTTGTAGTCCATCAACTTCTGGAACATCTCGTCCTTGTCTTTGCCCGCCAGTGATTCGTTGCCTTCCTGGGCCTGGCCACCCGTGCCGTGGCAGGTGGCGCAGGCTGCTGCCCAGATGCGCACCTGGCTGACTTCGGCCTGTGCTCCCATGGCCGCGGTGCACAGCGCGGCGGCGGCGAGCCATTTCAGTTTTTTGGTCATTTCTGCTTTCAGATTGGCGGATAAAACGGCGCTCACAGAAAGCCGACACCGCAGGTTGGCGAAGCATCGAATTTTCTTCTGCACCTCTGCGTGGAGCTTTTCAAAATGCTAACACCGGTAATTTTCTCAGCCAGAGGGTAAAAACCCGGGGAGACGAAGTGCCCCGACCTGGATTACGTCCACCACTCTGGCTGGCGCGCAACGTGGCGGCGGGGAATAGCGAGACAGTCTCGTCTGGCTATGGGGTTTACACCAATCCAAATATAGGCAATCACTCATATAGTAAGTACATCGGCGCCCTCGACCGCGCCACCGCCCCGACGGAGACAGCTTCTTGGATGACATGCACGAGGTATTCGAGTCTGTGGCGCGCTATTTCAGCGTGCTCGGCGAACCGACGCGCCTGCGCATCCTGCACGCGCTGTGCCAGGAAGAGCGCTGCGTGAACGACATCATCAGGGCCGCCGGCCTGGCGCAGGCCAACGGGTCGCGCCACCTGGGACTGATGTACCAGGCCGGCTTGCTGTCGCGCCGCCGCGAGGGCACGCAGGTCTTCTACAAGGTGGCCGATCCCATGTATGTCGAACTGTGTCGCAGCGTCACCTCACAGATCCAGAGCCGGGCCGAAGGCGCGGTTCGCCCGGTCAGCGCGGGCGCCAGCTCTGCCGCCAAAACCCTTTTCGCGCGCCAGGAAGCCCGTGGCTCGACGCGCCGTGTTCCCTCTGCCAACCACAAGGAAGAAGCCAGTGTCTAAAGATCTGAGCGACGTGATCGGGCGCGTGCTGCCCGCACCTGAGAATTTTTTGAGTTCCGAACAAATTGAAGACGCTCGCAAAGCGCGCCGCCGCTTTATGGGCAAGGCCCTGGCCATGGGCGCCGGTGTGGCCGCCTCGGTCGGCGCTGCGACCCGAGCGATGGCCGCCGAGGGCGAAGACGCCATCCTCAAGCTGCCCGAGCACACCACGGGCCTGGGCATGCCGGTGGTTACCGACGGGTATGGCAAGCCCAGCAAGTGGGAAGCCAACCTTCAGCGCCGCCAGAGTCCGGGCCTGACGCGGGTCAACCAGGCCTCGGTGAGCTTCACGCCGCTGCAGGGGCTGTTCGGCATCATCACGCCCAGCGGGCTGCATTTTGAGCGCCACCACCAGGGCTGGTGGGACATCGATCCCTCCAAGCACCGACTGATGGTCAACGGCTTGGTCAAGCGCCAGCGCGTGTTCACCATGGACGACCTGATGCGCCTGCCCAGCGTCTCGCGCATCCATTTCATCGAGTGCGGTGCGAATGGCGCCACCGAATGGGGCAATGTGGCGGTGCCGACGGTGCAATACACCCACGGCATGGTGAGCTGCTCTGAGTTCACCGGCGTGCTGCTTTCCACCCTGCTGGAGATGTGCGGCGTCGACAAGAAGAACGGCAAGTACGTGCTGGCTGAAGGTGCAGACGGTTCGTCGATGACCCGCACCATCGCCATCGATCAGGCGATGGACGACTGCATCGTCGCCTGGGCCATGAACGGCGAAATGCTGCGCCCGGAAAACGGCTACCCACTGCGCCTGGTGGTACCGGGTGTGCAGGGCGTAAGCTGGGTCAAGTACCTGCGCCGCATCGAGGTTGGCGATCAGAAGTACGCCACCAAAGACGAGGCGGTGCACTACATTGATCTGATGCCTGATGGCATGCACCGCCAGTACACCGGTATCCAGGAGTGCAAGTCCGTCATCACCACACCCTCGGCGGGCCAGACGCTGCTCGACAAGGGCTACTACAACGTGACCGGTCTGGCCTGGTCAGGGCGCGGTTCGATCAAACGGGTGGATGTGAGCACAGACGGAGGGCGCAACTGGCGCACCGCCCGTCTGGAAGGGCCGATCCTGAACAAAGCCTTGACCCGCTTCAACATCGACTGGGTCTGGGACGGCAAGCCCGCCGTTCTGCAGGCACGCGCCATCGACAGCACAGGTTATGTGCAGCCCAAGATCAACCAGCTGCGTGCCGTGCGCGGTTCGCGCTCCGTTTATCACCAGAACGCCATCCAGAGCTGGCTGGTGTCCGAAAACGGTGAAGTCTCCAATGTGCAGGTGTACTGACATGAACATCCTCGACAAGAACCTGATCAGCCCCGTCCGGGGTCTCGTTGCAATCGCGCTGGCTTGCGCTTCCTGGAGTGCCATTGCACAAGACAAGCCATGGCAAAACATGGGTCGTGATGCCACCCCAGCCGAAGTCAAAGCGTGGGACATCGATGTGCGTCCCGACTTCAAGGGCCTCCCCAAGGGGGCGGGCTCGGTTGACCTTGGCACCAAGGTGTGGGAAGACAAGTGCGCTTCCTGCCACGGCATCTTTGGTGAATCCAACGAGGTGTTCACGCCCATCGTCGGTGGCACCACGCAGGAAGACATCAAGAGCGGTCGGGTGGCTGCCCTGGTCGAGGGTGCGGCGGCCACCGTGCCGCAGCGCACGACCATGATGAAAGTCGCAACGCTCTCGACACTGTGGGATTACATCAACCGGGCCATGCCTTGGAACAACCCCAAGACACTCACACCCGACGAGGTGTTTGGCGTCACGGCCTACATCCTGAACCTGGCCAACGTGGTCCCGGCAGACTTCACGCTCTCAGACAAGAACATCGCTGAGGTGCAGCAGCGCATGCCCAACCGCAACGGCATGGTGTTCCATGAGCCGCTATGGAAGGTCACCGGCAAGGGCGATGTGAAGAACGTGGCCTGCATGAAGAACTGCGAAGTCGATCCCAAGGTGCGTTCTTTCCTGCCCGATTTCGCCCGCGACGCACACGGCAACATCGCCGAACAGAATCGCGTGGTGGGTCCGGTGCGCGGCGCCGACACCACCCAGCCCGCACCCAAGGGGCCGGTCGGCTCGCTGCCGCCGCCCAAGGCGGTGGTGGTGGCCGCGGCCAGTGGCGGGGCAGCCGACGTGAAAGGCTTGCTGGGTGCCAACGCCTGCCTGGCGTGTCACGGCCTCAACAGCAAGATCGTCGGACCCGGCTTCAACGAAGTGGTGGCCAAGCACAAGGGCCGCGCCGACTTGGAGGCCTACCTGACCGGCAAGATCAAGAACGGTGGTGTGGGCGTGTTCGGCTCGATCCCGATGCCGGCCCAGCCTCAGCTGAGCGATGCCGACGCCAAGACCATCGCCCAGTGGATCGCCGCTGGCGCAAAGTGAGCGTCCGAGCACCTGACCAGTACCAAGTTTGAATATTCGGATTTACTCGTTAACCCCAACCGGCTTTTTCCAAGGAGACCGTAAGCTATGAAAATGTTGTTTAAATCGATCGCGTTGGCCACGTCGGCGCTGCTGATGTCGGTCAGTGCACACGCGTTGGATGCCGCGGCCGCCAAGGCCCTGGCCACCAAGAGCGCCTGTCTGGCTTGCCATGCGGTCGACAAGAAGCTGGTGGGTCCGTCTTACAAAGACGTGGTCGCCAAGCACAAGGGTCAGGCCGATGCGCTGGAGAAAGTGGCCGCGCGCATCAAGTCCGGCGGCTCTGGCATCTACGGCCCCGTGCCCATGCCGGCCCAGCCGAATCTGAAAGACGACGAGTTGAAACTGCTCGCAGCTTGGGTGCTGGCTGGCGCCCCCGACAAGTAAACTGTATTCATCCCATTCAAAGGAGTTCGACATGAACAATTCCCGCCGCACCGCCATCAAGACCACGGGTGCTTTCGCCACCCTCGTGTCCCTCGGCATCGTGACCCAAAGCCAGGCCCAGGCCGCTGTGGACCGCGCCAGCTTCACCGTCAAGACCATGGACGATGCCCTCAAGGCCATCGGTGGCACGCCAGCCACCAGCGACCAGGTGACCGTGGTGTCGCCCGACATCGCCGAAAACGGCGCTGTGGTGCCCGTGGGCGTGGTGTCCAAGTTGCCCAACACCACCGACCTGTACCTCATCATCGAGAAAAACCCGACGCCGTTGGCCGCTGCTTTCATGATCCCCGCCGGGACCGTGGCCGATGTGCAGACCCGCGTCAAGATGGGCCAGAGCACCAACGTGGTGGCCGTGGTCAAGGCCGATGGCAAGCTGTTCTCGGCCACCAAAGAAACCAAGGTCACCCTGGGCGGATGCGGCGGCTGATTGCCCCGATTTCACCCGAGTTAACCCATTTCATTCATTCATTTCGATTCAGGAGTCCATCATGGCTGATCCGATGCGCATCCGTGCCGCCCTCGCAGGCGACGAAACCACCGTTCGGGTGCTGATGTCCCACGTCATGGAGCCCGGCACCCGCAAAGACGCGTCCGGCGCTCTCATCCCCGCCCACTTCATTCAGGATGTCGAGGCCACCCACAACGGCAAGCCGGTGCTCAAGGCCATGTGGTCCGGCGCCGTGTCGCAAAACCCGTTCCTGTCGTTCAAGTTCAAGGGCGCTGCCAAGGGCGACAAGGTCACCGTCAAATGGTCGGACAACAAGGGCGAATCACGTTCCGACGAAGCGACCATCGCCTGACCTGAGCGGTGATCGATACGGCCAGCCACACACGTTGCTGGCCGTTTGTTTTTTTGGTTGAAAAAGAGGAGACGTTCAGATGAAAAAACCGATGTTCCACTGCCGAGCGCTGGTGGCTACCGCGTTGCTCGCGGGCATGGGCGCTGTCCAGGCACAGGGCACTGCTGCGGAAGGTATTGCCCAGTACCGCGCCATGTTGGAAGACGGCAACCCGGCCGAGCTTTTCGAGATGAAGGGCGAGGAACTGTGGAAGCAAAAGCGGGGCCCCAAGAACGCGTCGCTGGAGCAATGCGATCTGGGCAAAGGTCCTGGCGTGCTCAAGGGCGCATTCACAGAATTGCCACGGCTCTTCAAGGACACCGGCAAGGTCATGGATCTGGAAACCCGCCTCATCCATTGCATGGTGACGTTGCAGGGCTTCAGCGAAGCCGATCTGTACAAGGCAGCTCCCACCATTGGAAAAGGCGAGGGCGCCAACTTGGTCGCGATCACGACCTATGTGGCCACGCAGTCCAAGGGCATGCGCTTCAACCTCTCTCAATCCCATGAGAAGGAAAAAGTCATGTACGAAGTGGGCAAGCGCGCATTCTTCGCACGCGGTGGCCCGCACGACTTTTCCTGCGCTTCATGCCATGGCGTCGACGGTGGCCGCATCCGCCTGCAGGATCTGCCTAACCTGACCAAGAACCCGGGTGACGGCGTGGGCGTTGCTGCCTGGCCGGCCTACCGCGTTTCCAACGCTGAGATGTGGACCATGCAGAAACGCCTGAACGACTGCTACCGCCAGCAGCGCTTCCCCGAACCCAAATTCGGCAGCGACGTCACGATTTCACTGGGCGTGTACATGGGCGTGAACGCTCAGGGTGCCGAGTCCATCGTGCCCGCCATCAAGCGCTGATCAGGAGACCCCAAGATGAAAAAGATCATGAAGATTGCGCTGATTCCGGCCGCTGCCTTGT
>JFJP01008293.1_pt1 | contig 10915 bp, 11 predicted proteins | sample 431651 | NCBI WGS metagenome assembly JFJP01 (sample SAMN02602958, study PRJNA72255) | Microbial mat metagenome, whole genome shotgun sequencing project. | biome: fresh water; feature: sink hole; material: water; isolation source: purple microbial (photo- and chemosynthetic) mats found in...
ACCAACAGGCATCCAGCGGTACCGCATGCGTCGGGTCGATGAAAATCAACCATTGAGTGGATGATTTTCAGCCATTAAAATGCATTGAATGCACTCCAGACATATTGCGCCCCTGCTGAATGATGCCCTTGCCGATACACCGGTGGTGCTGGTCAATGGCGCCCGGCAAAGCGGCAAGAGCACCTTGGTGCAAGCGCAATCTGCAGCCACAAGCACGCCACGCCAGTACCTGACGTTGGACGATGCGGTGGTGCTCAACGCCGCCAAGTCAGACCCGGCAGGCTTCATCAATGGTTTGCAGGGGGACGTCACGCTGGACGAGGTGCAGCGCGTGCCCGAACTTTTCTTGGCCATCAAGGCAGCGGTGGACCGGCAGCGCCAGCCAGGTCGCTTTTTGTTGACCGGCTCGGCCAATGTGCTGCTGTTGCCTGACATTGCGGACTCGCTGGCCGGGCGCATGGAGGTGTTGTCGCTTTGGCCGCTGTCCTGTGCCGAGATGACCGGCAGTGCGCACCTGAACCGGGCCGATGCCTTGTTTGCCGGCGATTGGTCTGACCTGATGGTACCGCCCTGTACGCGCGAGCTGCTGGCAGAGCGCCTGTTGGCGGGTGGCTTCCCGGACGCGGTCGCGCGTACCAGCGCACGCCGCCGGGTCGTCTGGTTTGACAATTACGTGCAAGCTGTGCTGCAGCGCGACGTGCGTGACCTGGCCAACATTGAGCAACTAACCGAAATCCCGAACTTGCTGGCGCTGCTGGCCACCCGCAGCGCCACGCTGCTCAATTTTGCCGAGTTGTCGCGCACGGCTGCCATCGCGCAAAGCACCCTCAAACGCTACTTTGCGCTACTGGAAATGTTGTTTTTGGTGGTGCGCGTTCCATCCTGGGAACGCAACGCGGGCAAGCGGCTGGTGAAGGCGCCCAAGGTGTTTTTGCCCGACAGTGGCTTGCTGGGCTATTTGCTGGGCACCACGGTCGAGAGTCTGTCTGCAAAACCGGGTTTGCCGGGTGGCTTGGTGGAAACCTTTGTGCTGGCTGAGTTGCTCAAGCATTTGGCATTTTCTGAAGCGCGCCTGTCACTCTGGCATTACCGCACCCAGACCAATATCGAGGTTGATTTCATTCTGGAGAATCGGCAGGGCCAGATCACCGGCATTGAAGTCAAGGCCAGCGCCACCGTCGATGGCAAAGATTTCAAGGGGCTGCGTCATTTGCAGGAGTCAGCGCGGCATGGTGCTTTATTGCGGGCGTGAGCTGGTGCCCTTTGGCAAAAATTTATGGGCCGTCCCCTTGTCGTTTTGGTGGGCTGGGCCGCTTTAACTTGCAGCAATCGAATTCACCCCAAAAGCATGAAACCGTGCCGTCATCGCGTGGCTGAAGGGGGTGACGATCCCTGGACGCCAAAACCATGCTTTGCTTCGCATTGCGCGCAATGACGCGCGTGTTTCACGTGAGACCGAGCGCCATCAAACCCGTGCCATACTTGGCTCTATGCGGTTGAATCCTCTCTCAGTTTTGCCGCGAAGCGGCCCACGGCGCAGGTTCGGCTTGCCAGTCGGCGTCATGCAGTTCGCCAGTGGCCAGGGCAGACGGTTGGCCGTGGTGGTGGGGCTGTTGCTGGGTTTGCTGGGCGGCGTCCTTGCCGCTGAGCGGCCCAGGGTCGGGCTGGTTCTGGGCGGCGGTGGTGCGCGGGGCTTTGCGCACATTGGGGTGCTGGAAGAACTTGAGCGTCTGCGCATTCCGGTGGATTGCGTGGCCGGCACCAGCATGGGCGCGCTGGTGGCCGGCGCCTGGGCTGCCGGCCTGGACGTCGCAACCATGCGCCGCGAGATGGACCAGGCCGACTGGAACGACTTGTTTCAAGACAACCCGGGTTATGCCGAGGTGAACTACCGCAGCAAACGCCTGTCGCAGCGCTATCTGCCCGGCAGCGAGTTTGGCGTCACCGCCAATGGGCTGGTGTCGCCCCCGGGCGTGGTCACCGGCCAAAAGATCAAGCTGTTTTTCAACCAGTTGGTGCGCTCCGAGACAGGGGAACGCCTGCTGCAAGACCTGCCACTGCCGGTCTCGATCATCGCCACCGACATCGGCAGCGGCGAGCGCGTGGTGTTTCGCAGTGGCAGCCTGACGCAGGCGATGCGCGCGAGCATGTCGGTGCCGGGCCTGCTGGCACCGCTGGACTACAACGGACGCAAGCTGGTTGACGGCGGGCTGGTGGACAACCTGCCGATCAAGGAGGTGCGCGAGCGCTGTGGTGCGCAGGTGGTGGTCGCCGTCAATGTCGGCTCGCCCTTGCTCAAGAGCAGCGAGATCACCGGCGTGCTGAGCGTGTCGGCGCAAATGGTCTTTATCCTCACCGAGCAAAACGTGACCGAGTCGCTGGCGCTGCTGCAGCCCGCTGACATCTACATCAAGCCCGATCTTGACGGCATCAGCGCAGTCGATTTTGAGCGCAGCGGTGAGGCTGCCGAGCGCGGCCGCAGGGCTGCGCTGGCAGCCACCGGCCTGGATCGCCTGTCGGTCGATGCTGCCAGCTATGCCGCTTGGCGGGCGCAATGGGCGCAGACCCCCAGCGTGGTGCCCTTGGTAAACGCCATTGAGATTGCCGGCTTGCACACCGTCAATCCGGCGGCGGTGGCGCGGCATGTGGAGCAAGGCCTGAACCAACCGCTGGACTTGCCCACTCTGAACCGTAACTTGTTGCGCATCTACGGCGATGGGGACTTTGAACGCGTGGACTACACCCTGACGCGCGAAGATGGGCGCGAGGTGCTGCGCATTTTGCCGGTCGAAAAAATGTGGGGGCCGGATTACCTGCGCATGGGTCTGAACCTGAGCTCGACGCTGGCCGGTCGCTCCAGCTACAGTGTGCGCGCCGCCTACCAGAAGACCTGGCTCAACCGCTTGGGTGGGGAACTGTTGTTTTCAGGTGAAATCGGCACCAACACGGGTGTCAGCGCCGAGTTTCACCAGCCGCTGGATGCCGCGCAACGCTATTTTGTCGATGCGGCCGGGTCACTGCGACGCGAGAACTTTTCCATTTTTGTCGATGACTTGCGCATCTCGGACTATCAAAAGGACATCGCGCGCATTGACCTGTTTGCTGGCATCAACTTGGGGCCGGTCGGCCAAGCACGACTGGGCTGGCGTGAAGACCGCCAGAGTAGCCTCATCACCACCGGCCTGCCCTTGCTACCGACCACGGCCTTGCGCGTGAGCGGTGCGCTCGCCACACTGGAACTTGATCAAAAAAACCAGTTGCTGGTGGCCACCAGCGGCTGGTCGGCCAAAGCCAGTTGGTTCGAGTCGGCCAAACGGGACTACGACCGCATCACGGTGGGCGTTGACGGTGCGCTGCAGTTCAAGGACTGGGTGCTGGGTCTGCGCGGCAGCTACGTCGGATCAACCCACGGCAAACTGCCTTTGCAGGACGCCGCAAAGCTGGGCGGATTTCTGAACTTGTCGGGCTTTGCGGATGGCCAGCTCTCGGGCAACCGAATTGGCTACATGCATGTCCGTGGCGAGCGCATTTTTGGTCGCATGCCCTTGGGGCTGCGCGGTGACCTGCGCCTGGGCCTGGCGCTGGAGGCAGGGCGCGTTGGGCGACCGCTGTCTGAACCTGAGCGCACCGGTGTGCTGGACTCGGCGCTGATTTATTTTCGTGGTGAAACGCCCTTTGGCGTGGCTTACCTGGGCCTGGGAAAATCAAGCAGCGGGCCGGTCAACGCCTATTTCTTCCTGGGCACACCATAGGGCTGTCACAGGCTGGCTACTTGCCGACACCCACGCAAGCACGCGACGATGCCTGTACGCCAATGCGCGCACCGATGCATCCGAGCCCGGCGTCCATCGGCGTGTTGGACGCATCGGACAGGATGTTGGTGGTGACAGCCACTTGAAAGTCACCCGTGCTGCTGCCAGCCGGGATCACGATCGACGCGGGCGCCACCGACGTGAAGCTGCGACCCTGCACCACCCCCAGAAAGACCGTCGTACCACCGCTGGGTGCCGGGCTGCTCAGGGTCACCGTGCCGGTGGTCGAGGCGGGTGCGCGCAGTGGCCCGGGCGGCGTCATCGAGACCGAGCGAATGGTGATGGAGGGCGGTGGCGCGGTCACACTGACGCTGGCCCGCTGGGCCGGGCTGGCGGGAAATGGAGTGACTGCAGAGATCGTCGCCGAGATCGGCGGTGCCCCTTCCAGCAACCCGGAGGCAGTCAGCGTGAAGCTGCCGCTGGTCTGACCCGCCGGAATCGTCAGGGTGGCAGGAACCCGCAGATTTTGCAAGCTGGACTGCAGCGACACCGCCGTGTCGGTCTGGCTTGGTGCAGCCAGTGTGACCTGGCCAGTGGGTGCGGGCTCATCGGAGCGCACGGTGGCGGGAACGCTCAGGCTGGCGACGACCGGGTTCGGGCTCTGGTGTTGCCCAGCGTTGCCGTGACACTGGCGGCCACTACCGGTGCACCGATGGCCATGCTGGCGCCGCTGACGGTAAAGTCAACCGATGTTTGCCCGGCCGGCACCGTGACGCTGGCCGGAACCGACAGGCTGGCGCTTGAACTTGTCAGCGCCACCGTGACGGGTTGCGCCGATGCGGTGTTGAGCGAGACCTGGGCGCTGGCGGTCTGGCCACTGGCGACTGCCCCGTTGCTGACGGATACCGTGGTCAGCAGCACCCGCCGGCCAACCAGGCTGGTGGTGGCGCTCTGTGACGATGATCCGGACCGTGGCCGGGGGCGCACCGGCCGGCACATTGCGACCACTGATATTGAACCGGGCCATGCTGTCGCCGTTGCGCGCGAGGATGCGCTCGGAGACAACCACATTGGCGTTATCGGCCGTGAGCGTGATCGGCTCGGAGAACACGGTGCCAACGGCACGGTTGAAGGTGACCTGGCCCGACGCCGCGGCCTCGTCGGCAAAAACCTGCGCGGGCAAAGTGATGGCAGTCAGTGCCAGTGGTGCCGGTGTGACCCGCAGCGCGCCAGACGGCGCAACGCCCCCGAGCCGGGCTTCGACCGCCAGCCTGCGCTCTTGCGTCAAGGCCGGACCCTGCACCGGAAACGTCACGCTGCTGGCCCCTGCGGCGACCGTGACCGAACCCGGCAAGGGCAAGAGGGAAGGGTCCAGCGTGCGCAGCGGAACGACCAAGCCGCCAAAGCCTGCCGCGCGCGACAGGGTCACGGTGCAGACGGCTGTCTGCCCGCTGGTGATGGCGGCCGGATCAAAGCGCACCGAAGCCACCTGCGGCTCGCGCAGCACCACCAGGTTCGCCGTCAGCGACGTGGCGTTCAGAAGGGGCGGCACCGTGTTGACACGAATCGCCACCGTCTGGTCGCTGCTCACGCCCGCCACGGTGTCGATGGCAAATGTGGCGCCCATCGCGCCGGGCGGGACCTTCACGCGCGTCGGCACTCGCGCCAGCGCAGGCTGCGAACTCTCGACGGCCAGCTCAAAGGCGGCAGTGGTTGGTCGGCTCAGGGCAAATGTTGCGTTGACAGTTTTGCCAGCCTCGACACGGCCGTCCGGGGCACTGAGTTTCAATGTGGCGCTGGCCTTCAGGTCAAAATTTGACTGGACCGTTGTCCCGATGGGCACCCTGGCGGGCGGGGCGATGGGTGTCAGCGGGTTCGTCTGGGCCGTAGCCAAACCGAGCACCAGTTGCAGCATGACCAGAACGCCAGAGAAGTGAAGGTGTTTCATACGGCAAAGTATGGCACGGCGCGGCGCGGCGCGCTGGTCTCGATGCCATTTCTACTGTGGAGCGGCACCGCGATGGTCGGTGCATGGCTGCCTGCTCTATGGTGTTGAGCCTCGCCTCACCCTGCCGAAAGACCTTGTAGCGGGTGAACGACAGCGCTACTGGCGATACCCGTCACCCGTCAGTCCGGGTTGGCTCAGTGATGATGGTTGTGGTGCTCGTCGCAGTCGTGGGGCGGCTCGGTACTCAGCGCCAGGCGCCCGGCCAACCAGTCGGCCACGGCCTGGTCCGGGTCGGTGGTGGTGGTGACCAGCACCTGCACACCACGCTGCGCCATGCGGTCCCGCAGCCCACGCCCGGCACTGCCAGCAATCAAAATGGCCACGCCGTCCAGCGGATGCGTGGCGGCGCGGTCGGCATGCGCCATCTCATGCAGGCTTTGCTCTTTTTCAAGCTCCAGCAGGTTTTTGCCGGCAACCGTCTGGTTTTGCACCTCATAAACCCAGAACTTGCGGCACATGCCGGCATGCTCGGTGATGGTTTTGCGGTTTTGGCTGGTGACAGCGATTTTCATGATGGGGCCCCGTTGCGTTGAAGGCAACCCTCTCAGCAATGCACATGCCAGCTCAGACGCCAGGCCCGCGCGCCACCTCGCCTCAGGCAAACAAGCCAACGTACAAGCTCTGCCACCGTGCGGTCGCCACGGGCGATGACTGCCACGCTGCCAAGGATGGCAGTTTGGCAGCGCCCGTGACGGCGCGGTGGCGCTCAGTCCTCGAGCAGGCTGCGCAGCATCCAGGCGGTTTTCTCGTGCACATCGATGCGCTGCGTCAGCACATCGGCCGTGACCTGGTCGTTGGCCGCATCCACCAGCGCAAACAGGCGCCGTGCGGTGCGCGCCGTGGCCTCCTGTGCGGCCACGAGATGACGCACCATGTCGGTGGCCTTGGGCACGCCTTGCACCTCTTCGATCGAGGCCAGCGCCACATACTGCTTGTAGGTGCCGGGGGCCGGAAAGCCCAGCGCACGGATGCGCTCGGCAATCAGGTCCAGCGCGTTCCACTGCTCGGTGTACTGGTCCATGAACATGGTGTGCAGGCTGTTGAACTGTGGCCCGGTCACGTTCCAGTGAAAGTTGTGCGTCATCAGGTACAGGGTGTAACTGTCGGCCAGCAGCGCCGACAAGCCTTGCGCGATCTGCTCACGCTGTTTGACACTGATGCCGATGTCCATGGTGGCCGAAGCCAATTTTTTCTTGCTCATGCTCTTTCTCCTTGGTTAAAAAACGTTTAGCCCAGCGTGGTGTCAAGCACCATCATCAACGCAAAACCCAGCATCAGACCCAGAGTGGCGGGGGTTTGGTGGCCATTTCGATGGGTTTGTGGAATCACCTCGTGCGACACCACAAACAGCATGGAGCCAGCGGCCAGCCCGAGCCCGATCGGATAGGCCAGCGCCCACCCGCTGGACAAGCCGACACCCAGCAGTGCGCCCAGCGGCTCCAGCAGTCCGCTGCCCGCTGCCACCAGTACGGACAGACCCGGCGCAAACCCGGCTGCGCGCAGGGCCAGGGCAACGGCCAGACCTTCGGGAATATCCTGCAGCGCAATCGCGCTGACCAGGGGCAAGCCCACTTGCAGGTCGCCCTGCGAAAAGCTCACGCCGATGGCCATGCCCTCAGGCAGGTTGTGCAGCGCAATGGCAAACACGAACAGCCAGACCCGGCCGCAGCCTTCGTGGCCCGGCCCGCAGGGGCCGGTTTTGTCGTGTTCATGGGGCGTGAACTCATCCAGGCCCAGCATCAGCAGCACGCCCAGCGCCATGCCGACCACCACCACCAGCGCCCCCAGCGCTTTGCTGCCCAGCAAGTCGGTGGCAGCGGCCAGCCCGGGCAGCAACAAAGAAAACGCACTGGCTGCCAGCATCATGCCGGCGGCAAAACCCAGCAGTGTGTCTTCGAGCTTCTGCGGGATGCTGCGCAGCGCCAGGGCCGGCAGTGCGCCCAAAGCCGTCGCGGCAAACCCGGCCAGGCCACCGAGCAGACCGTAGCGCACACCGGTGGCCATGTCACCGGCCCAGAGCGCCCCGACGCTTTGTGCCAACAGCAGCCCGAGCGCCACGACGCCGACCGACAAGCTGGCAAATGCCAGGGTGTGGGTGCGGGCATGTTGGCGCGCACTGGTCAGCCAGTGCAGGTCCGAAGGGTTGGCGGTGTTCATGAGGCGATCAGGTCGGTTGCAGGGATAGAACTGTACAAAGCTTGCGTCGATTTGGCCAATTGATTGATTGGATGCCTGGCATAGCTTGTGCCAATGCCATGGCAATGGGCGGGTGCCCACGCAGCGCTACCATCGACCCCTGTGCCAACCCCCCGCTTGTTGCTTGTACCATGCCTGAACTGCCTGATCCTTCTGTGCCCCTGATTGATGATGAGCTCGCGCTGCTTGCCCGTCTGGTGAGTTTGCCGCAGACCCGATTGATCGAGCTAGGCTGCGGTGCGGCCCGCCTGGCGCGCGATTTGGTGCAGGGTTTTACCGGCGCACAGGTCACCGGCTTGGAGGTGGACGAGCGCCAGATGGCCAAGAATCTGGCCGCGCCCGCCGTGCCCGGGTTGAACTTTGTGGCTGCGCCAGCCCAAGACATCCCGTTTGCTGATGCCAGCTTTGACGGCGCGCTGATGCTGAAGTCTTTGCACCATGTGGCGCTGCCTCAGATGGCGCGGGCGCTGGCCGAGGTCGCGCGCGTGCTCAAGGCGGGCGGCTGGCTGTATGTGTCCGAGCCGGTGTACGCCGGGCCGCTGAACGAAATCATGCGCCTGTTCAACGACGAAGGCGTGGTCCGCGCGGCGGCGCAGCAGGCGCTGGACGCGACCATTGACGCGGGTGTCTGGGTGCGCGCCGATGACATCCGCTTCGAGATGCCGGTGCAGTTTGCCGACTTTGCCGAGTTCGAGCAGCGCATGATGCGTCCGACCTACGCCAACCATGCGATTGACGAGCCCTTGCGCCAAGCCATTCGTCAGCGCTTTGAGTCGCACCTGGGGCCGCGCGGCGGGGTGGCGCTGACGCGCCCGATGCATGTGCGCCTGCTGCGCAAGCCCGCGCCCTGAGCCGTGGGGCGCGCGCCAGCGCAGCGCTGGCGCGGCCGGACCCATCAGCCCACGGGCAGGTAGGCCGCCTTGTTCATGCTCTGCACGGCGGCTATCAGAGCCTGCACCACCGGCTCATGCGCCGAGCTGCGCCGCCAGGCCAGCGCCACGCGGCGCATCGGCGGCGGGTCTGAGAACGGAATGGACACCACCAGGTCAGAGCGGTACAGGTCCGACAAGGCGCTGCGCGGCAGTACCGAAATGCCATAGCCAGAGGCCACCATGGCGCGGATGGTTTCGATCGAATGGCCCTGGCGCATCGAGGCGTCGTTGTGGCTGATCTCGGGGCAGGCGTCGAGCACCTGTTCGCGAAAACAGTTGCCGGCCTTGAGCACCAGCACGGGCTCGGTGCCGATCTCGGCGGCATCAATCAGCGCGCGTGTCGCCCAGGGGTGGTTCTTTGGCACCACGGCCTCAAACAGCTCGTCATACAGCGCCGCCGTGGCAATGCCGGCGATGTCAAAGGGCAGCGCCACGATAGCGGCATCGATGCTGCCGTATTTCAGGTAATCCGCCAGCAGCGCAGTCATGCTCTCTTCTATATAGAGTGTCAGTCCTGGCGCAATGCGCTGTAACGCTGGCATCAGGTCCGGCAGCAGGTAGGGCGCGATGGTGTGGATCACGCCCAGACGAAAACTGCCACTCAAGGGGTCTTTGCCAGTTTGCGCCACTTCTTCGATGCGGTCGGCTTCTTCAAGCGTCTTGCGCGCCTGCGACACCACGCGCGCACCGACCTCGGTCAGGCCGACATGGTGCTTGCCACGTTCGATCAGGGTCACACCCAGTTCCTCTTCCAGGCGCTGCAACGACACGCTCAAGGTGGGTTGGCGCGGCTGAAGCTCAGGTGGTCGGCAAACGCCACCAGGTAACGCAAGGCAGACAGTTTCATGGGTAAATATAAATAAAAACTATATCATGTATAGTCAAAAAAACTTTATAAATCATTGACTTACATCAGTAGAGCACAATAAAGCCCGGGCTAAAGTGGCGCCGTGCCCGATATTTCCACATTTGTTGATCTAGGTCTAATGTCAGGCACGCATCACCAACTTGAAGGAAATAGACAATGAAACTTCGCATGATCACAGTGGCCATCGGTGCCATGGCCTTGATTCCGATGTACGCGGCCGCGCAAGAGCTGATCCAGCCCATCAAGCCCCCGGCACAGATCAATCTGGGCATGGTCGAGCTTGGCAAAAAGCTGTATTTCGATCCGCGCCTGTCCAAGTCCGGCTTTATCTCGTGCAACTCGTGCCACAACCTCTCCATGGGTGGCACCGACAACATTCCGACCTCGATCGGCGACAAATGGCAGCAAGGCCCGATCAACGCGCCCACAATGTGGCGCAGTTCTGGGATGGCCGTGCCGCGGACCTGAAGGCGCAAGCGGGCGGCCCGATCGCCAACCCGGGCGAGATGGGCTTTACCCACCAGCTCGCGGTGGGCATGCTGCAGACCATTCCGGCCTATGTGCGTGAGTTCAAGGTCGTGTTTGGCACCGACAAGATCGACATCGACCAGGTCACCACCGCGATTGCCGAGTTTGAAAAAACCCTGGTCACGCCCAATTCACGCTTTGACCAGTGGCTGCTGGGCAAGTCCGATGCGCTCAATGCCGACGAGCTGGCCGGCTACAAGCTGTTCAAGGAAAGTGGCTGCGTGGCTTGCCACAACGGCCCGGCCGTGGGCGGCGCCTCGTTCCAGAAGATGGGCATCTTTGCGCCCTACAAAGGCAAGGTTGAAGGCATCGAAGGCCGCAGCGCTGTCACCGGCAAGGAGATCGACCGCATGAACTTCAAGGTGCCAACCCTGCGCAATGTGGAAATGACCTACCCCTACTTCCACGACGGTGCCGCCAACACCCTGACCGAAGCGGTCGATGTGATGGGCCGCCTGCAACTGGGCAAGAAGTTCAGTGCCGACGAAAACGCCAAGATGGTCGCATTCTTGAAGACGCTGACCGGCGACCAGCCCAACTTTGCCTTGCCGATTCTGCCGCCGTCCAGCGACAAGACACCGCGCCCGACGCCGTTCTCGAAGTAAAACCAGGCCGGGCACAGCCGCCCGGC
>JFJP01002369.1_pt1 | contig 10914 bp, 7 predicted proteins | sample 431651 | NCBI WGS metagenome assembly JFJP01 (sample SAMN02602958, study PRJNA72255) | Microbial mat metagenome, whole genome shotgun sequencing project. | biome: fresh water; feature: sink hole; material: water; isolation source: purple microbial (photo- and chemosynthetic) mats found in...
CCGAGTATTCGGACGGCGTTTCATGCAGTTCGGAGAATTCCTGCCTGGCTTTGCCGCCCCATTCGCTGCGCAACTCGGCCAGACTGCGGCTAAGGCCGAGCTGCCGTCCGTGCTCGTCAAGCAAAAGGAAGTTGAACGAGAAATGCGCCGGCAGTGCATCGGGACGGAAAGCATCCGGCGTGATCTCCCAGCCGCGCGCGTTGAGCCCGCGCGACTGCAGGATGAAATGGATCAGCGCCGGGACCAGCGCCTTGTCGGAGGCGGGCACCTTGGCGACGAACTCGGCGGCAAACTCGGGCACCGGCACCAGCTTGGAGCGGATCTTCTGCGGCAACGTCTTGACCAACTGGATGACTTTCTCCTTGAGCAGGCCCGGCACCAGCCACTCGCAACGCGCCGCCGGGATCTGGTTGAGCTGCGCCAGCGGCACCGTCATGGTCACACCATCGCGCGCACTGCCGGGTTCGAACAGGTAAGTCAGCTCAAACTCGACGCCACCGAGCCTGATCTGGTGCGGAAAAGCTTCGGTGGTCACGCCGGCGGCTTCGTGGCGCATCAGGTCTTCACGCTTGAGGAAGAGCAGCTTCGGATTGTCACGCTCGGCGTCGCGCCGCCACTTGTCGAACTCGGCGCCGTTACAGAGCCCTTCCGGGATGAGCTGGTCGTAGAAAGCAAAAATAAGTTCGTCATCGACCAGCACGTCGGGACGCCGCGACTTGTGCTCGAGCGTTTCGATGTCGAGCATCAATTGGTGGTTATGCGTGAAGAAGGTCCAGCGTCGCGCATAGTCCTCGGCGATTTCGCCCTCGACCAGGCCTTGGCGGATGAAGATCTCGCGCGCTTCCTTGGGGTTCATCGGTCCGAAATTCACGCGTTTTCTCGGATTGACGACGATGCCGTAGAGCGTCGAACGCTCGAAGGCAACGGCCTGCATGGCCTTCTTTTCCCAGTGCGGATCGAACCAGCTACGCTTGATCAGGTGAGCGCCCACTATCTCCAGCCACTCCGGCTCGATGCGCGCGACGCAACGGGCGAAGAGCCGGGTCGTCTCGGTGATCTCGGCCGCGGCAATCCATTTGCCGGCCTTCTTGACCAGCGCCGAACCGGGATGAACGAGGAACTTCATGCCACGCGCGCCGAGGTAGAACCCGGAATCCTCCGACTTGCAGCCGATGTTGCCGAGCAGACCGGCGAGCAGGGCGCGGTGAATGGCGTCGTAAGTCGCCGGGATCTGGTTTTCCTTCCATTCGTGCTCGGCGGCCAGCCCGTGCAACTGGCTATGGATGTCCAGCCACTCGCGCATGCGCAGGGCGGAGAGGAAGTTTTCGTGGCAGGCCTGCACCAGCTTGCGTTGCGATTTCTTGTGCTCGACCTCGCCCTCGTACCAGGCCCACAACTTGAGCCAGGACAGGAACTCCGATTTCTCGTCGGCAAATTTCTTGTGCGCGGCGTCGGCGGTGCCCTGGCGCTCCTGCGGCCGTTCGCGCGGGTCCTGCACGGTCAGCGCGGCGGCGATGACCAGCATTTCCTTCAGGCAGCCCTCGTCGCGCGCGGCAACGATCATGCGCGCGACACGCGGGTCGAGCGGCATCTTGGCCAGTTCCTGCCCGACCGGGGTAAGCGCCCGCTCTTCCGTCACGGCGCCCAGTTCCAGCAACAGCTGGTAGCCGTCGCTGATGGCCTTGGGCGGCGGCGCTTCGATGAAGGGGAACTCCTCGACGTCGCCGAGGCGCAGCGCCTTCATGCGCAGGATGACGCCGGCCAGCGACGAACGCAGGATTTCCGGATCGGCATACGGCGGCCGCAGACCGTACTCCTGCTCGTCGTAGAGCCGGATGCAGACTCCGGCCGCGACCCGTCCGCAACGACCGGAACGCTGGTTGGCCGAGGCCTGCGCGATCTTCTCGATCTGTAACTGTTCGACCTTGTTGCGGTACGAGTAGCGCTTGACGCGCGCCAGCCCGCTATCGACGACGTAGCGTATGCCCGGAACGGTGAGCGAGGTTTCGGCGACGTTGGTGGCGAGCACGATACGCCGCCCGGTGTGTGGCCTGAAAATGCGCGACTGTTCTTCCGCCGACAGCCGGGCGAACAGCGGCAGGATTTCAGGATGCACGCCGCCGCGACTGAAGGCGTGCTTGCGCAGTGATTCGGCCGCATCGCGGATTTCGCGCTCGCCGGGAAGGAACACCAGCACGTCCCCCGGCCCTTCGCGGTTCAGCTCATCGCAGGCATCGACGATGGCATCGTAAAGATCGCGCTCGTCATCGCTCTCGGCCTCTTCGGTCTGCACCGGGCGATAGCGCACCTCGACCGGGTACATCCGACCCGAGACCTCGATCACTGGCGCCGCATTTCCGTTGACCGTGAAATGCTGCGAAAAGCGGCTGGCGTCGATGGTCGCCGAGGTGATGATCAGCTTCAGATCGGGGCGTTTCGGCAGCAACTGCTTGAGGTAACCAAGCAGGAAGTCGATGTTCAGGCTGCGCTCGTGTGCCTCGTCGAGGATCAGCGTGTCGTACTGGACCAGCCACGGGTCGCCCTGCGTTTCGGCAAGCAGGATGCCGTCGGTCATCAGCTTGATGTACGAAGCCGGGGAACTGCGGTCGCTGAAGCGGATCTTGTAGCCGACCACATGGCCGAGCTCGCTTTCCAGTTCCTGCGCGATGCGCGCTGCCGTCGAGCGTGCGGCGATGCGGCGTGGCTGCGTGTGGCCGATCTGGCCGGTCGTGCCGCGCCCGAGTTCGAGGCAGATCTTGGGAATCTGCGTCGTCTTGCCCGAGCCGGTTTCGCCGCAGACGATCACCACCTGATGCTTTTCGATCAGCGCGGCAATCTCGGCGCGGCGCTCATTGACCGGCAGTTCATCGGAAAATTTCGGCCGCGGCAAACCCGCCCGACGAACGGCAACGGCCGCCCGGGATTTTTCCAGCAGCCTGTCGTATTCGGCCTGCAAGGCATCGCGCTTCGAACCAAACAGATGGCGCAGGTCACGCGCCATCGAACGCAAACGGCGCTGGTCGACGGCGAGGCAGTCCTCGAACTCTGATTTACGCTTCAATGAAGGCAGAACGGGAGGAGATAGCCTTGAGCTGCATCTTATTTCCCTTTCACTTCATCCAGGGCAGAAAGCAGGTTGTCGACGGCAAAGAGGGTCATTCGCTCAACACTCTCCCTGGTAAAGGCTCCGATGTGCTCGGTGGCCACCACTTTCCTGTTTTTTGCCAGATCCCAGTTCGTCGGCGGCTCGGTGTCAAAGGCATCGATCGTGAATCCGGCGATCTTTCCGCTTTCAATCCCGGCAATGACATCTGCGCTATTGATCAAACCTTCCCTTGCCGTATTGACGATATAAACCCCTTGCTTCATCTTCTCTATGCTCTCTCTGTTGATCAGGGTGATTCCGTCGCTTGAAGGGGGGCAATGCAGACTGATGATGTCCGAGCATTTGAAAACCTCGTCCATTGTCGAATAGCTGAAATTTTCGGGTTCACTGAATTTCTTGTCGGGGTACGGCTCAAACGCCTTGACCGTCATGCCAAATGCCAATGCCAGTCTGGCCACCATCTGGCCGATGTTTCCACAGCCGAACAATCCCAGCGTTTTTCCCCCTAGCTCAATGCCCATGACCCTTTCCCACTTTTCAAGCTTCATCGCCTGATCATGCATGGGGATAGAACGCACGGCCGCCAGGATATGGGCCATTGTCAATTCGGCAACGCCGCGTGCATTGGCGCCGTCGGTCTTTTTGATGATGATATTCAGTTCCTTGGCCTTGACCAGATCGATATTGTCAGTACCTGTTCCGTAGCGGCTGATCACCCTGAGTTTTTTTGCAGAGTCCAGAATCTTGGAATTTATTTTTTCCACGCCGGCAAGATAGCCCGTACATTCAGGAAGCAGTTTCAATAATTCATCTTCGGACGGTTGAACTCCGGGTGTCGAAAACAGGACCTCATGCCCGGCCTCCTTGATCTTCTCAAGATAGGGATGCCCGTTCTTTGACAATGATCTCGGCGTTACCAGTATCTTTCCCATATTGCTTTCTCACTTCTTTCTCTCAGGATTATCGTTTGTTTCAGGCGTTCCAGTTTTTACAACAACACGTTTCCTGAAACCCTTTTTCTTGATCGTTTCGTCATCATGGCCAGCATCTCACCTGAAGACAAAAATGCTAAGAAAACTCTGAAATATTCCAAATCCGTCATTCCGGCAAAAGCCGGAATCCAGAAGAATCAACGAACTGGACCCCGGCACCCCAAGGGCACTTGAGCCCAAGGCCCCGTTGCCTTCGGGGCGCTTTCGCCGGGGTGACGAATATATCAGCCTTTCCCTAATCAATGCCCCGGTATCGGAGTCCGTTGAAATTCAAGCGCACGACCCGAAGTATCCTAGGCTTCTCCACGCCGGTCAATGTTCAGGGCTACCGCCCGATGCAGACACCTTGATTCGGCGCAAACGCTGGCAAGGCAGGGGCGATACTCATGCGTCGTCTTGCCCAGGCCGCTATTGCCGTAGACGATCATCGCGTGACAACCCCGGCGCCTATCTTCTATAAAATGTGTGTTTTTCGACCAAGCCTGACCTTCGGTACGCAAAATGCAACTTACGAACCCGACTGTTACTCATGGCCCACCCGGACAAGCTCGCATTGCAGACTCTTCGCCCATGATCAAAGCAATCCTTTGGGATAACGACGGCGTTCTGGTCGATTCAGAACGTTATTACTTCGAGGCCAACCGCGTTTATTTGCGCCGCTTCGGCATCGAGCTATCCGTGGAAGAGTATTTCCAGTGGTATTTGTGCGAGAACCGCGGCGCCTGGCATCTGCTCGACGAGAACGCCAGCACGGAGCAGATCGCGCACTGGCGGCGCGAGCGCAACGTGTTGCATCTCGAACTGCTCGAACGTGCCGGTTCATTGCTCATACCCGGCATCGAGAACGTACTTGAGCATCTGAACGGCCGCGTCGACATGGGCATCGTCACCAGCGCCACGCGCGCGAGTTTCGAGGCCATCCACAACAGACACGACATCCTGCGCCACTTCCGTTTTGCCCTGACAGCTGAAACCTACGACAAAAGCAAGCCGTCGCCCGAACCCTACCTGCTCGGTCTTGAAAAGCTCGGCTGCAGAGCGGAGGAATGCCTTGTCGTTGAGGATTCCCCACGTGGTTTGCAGGCCGCCCTTGCCGCCGGAATCCGCTGCATCATCCTGCGCAACCCGCTGTCACGACATCATGATTTTGCCGATGCATACCGCATTGTCGGCTCGATGGACGAGTTGCTTGTTGAAATTGAAGCCCTGCTCGACTGAAGCTCTTGATGAAGATTGCCCTGACCCGACTCCATGCCGACATCGACGCCCGCGTCACGGCCATTCGCGCATACTCCCCCGACTGGCCCTGCGCCAGAGGCTGCGATACCTGCTGCCGGCAACTCGCCGACGTGCCGCAACTCACCGCCGGTGAATGGGATCTGCTGCAGGAAGGACTCGCATTACTGCCGGCGGAACGGCTTGGCGAAATCCGCCAAAGGATTGCCGCACTGACCCTCCAGCCCACCCGCCCCGTCGTTTGCCCCCTGCTCGATCTGCAGACCGGCACCTGCCCGATCTACGCCCACCGGCCAATCGCCTGCCAAACCTACGGCTTCTATGTTCAGCGCGACAAGGGACTCTATTGCCGGGACATCGAGGCGCGCGTTGACGACGGCACGCTATCTGATGTGATCTGGGGAAACCACGAAGCCATTGACCAGCAGTTAACCGGCCTGGGTAAAATCTGCGCACTGACAGAGTGGTTTGAGAGATGGGAGAATAAGCACTGAGGGGCCGGTTACCCGACCAGGATGAGCCTACTCGATGGCAGCCGCCGCTCTATGCGCCGCGCCCACACCCCAGCGCTACCGGCGGCGCCGTCCCGAGCGGACGCTGTGGTATCGCATCTTCCAGTTCCACCTCGAAACCTGGCTGGAACTCGCCAGCGGAGAGGACGGTGAAGCACCACCGGCCTATGTGGAGCGGACATTTCGCCACTATCTCGAATGCGGCATTCTCGCCCACGGCTTCGCCCGAGACTACTGCGACGAGTGCCAGCACGATTTCCTGATCGCGTACTCCTGCAAATGTCGTAGCGTGTGCCCCTCCTGCAACATGCGGCGCATGGCCGAAGCGGCGGCGCATCTGGTCGATCACGTCTTTCCGCCGCTACCGGTTCGGCAATGGGCGCTGGCGGTGCCCAAACGGCTGTGTTACTTCCTTCAGCGCGACACGGCCCTGCAAGGCAAGGTGCTGCGCATTTTCCTGTCCGTGGTAGAACGCTGCCTGCGCGAACATAGCCCCGCTTGCCCCGCTGCCGCCCGCGTCGGGGCGGTCGCCTTCATCCACCGTTTCGGCTCAAGCCTGAACGAGCATGTCCATTTCCATTGTTACGTCATCGACGGAGTATTGAGCCGACCATCGCCCCGGATATTGCACCGAGCGTCAGCTTTCATGCCACCCTGGTGCCGCCTCCAAGGGCACATCGCCATCGCTACTACGGCATGCTGGCGCCCAATGCCCGACTGCGGGCGGCGATCACCGCCCAAGCTCCGGCCGCCGCACCGCCAGCGCCGACTTCTGTGGCACCCACAACGAGCCCCGCCATCGGGCCGTGTCACGCTACCTATGGGCCATGCTGCTGGCGCGCATCTATGAAGCCCTGCCGCTGCAATGCCCGATCTGCCACGCAGTGAAAGTATGCCTCGCTAAAGATAGCGCTTTGGCTATAATTGACAAGCAATCCGAGATTCTGTGACTAACTATCTAAGGAGTACTCTATGGAAAGACGTTCGTTTCTGAAAAAGGCAAGTGTCGGCCTGGCCGCCGGAGCCGTCGCAATGCCTGCAATTGCCCAAACTGCCCCGACCATCAAATGGCGCATGGCGTCGAGTTTCCCCAAGAGTCTCGATACGATTTACGGTGGTGGGGAAGTGATCGCCAAGCGGGTTGCCGAAGCGACAGGCGGAAAGTTCCAGATACAGGTGTTTGCAGCGGGTGAAATCGTGCCCGGCCCTGGTGTTCTCGATGCAGTCAAGGATGCTACCGTTGAATGCGGCCACACCTGTGGTTATTACTTCTACGGCAAGGATCCCACCTTCTGTATTGATACGACGATTCCTTTTGGCATGACGAGCCGACAGACCGATTCCTGGTTCCGCCATGGCAATGGCAGCAAACTCATGGGCGAATTCTTTGCCAAATCGAACATCGTTGCCATTCCTTCGGGGAATACGGGTGTCCAAATGGGGGGGTGGTATCGCAAGGAAATCAAATCCGTTGCCGACCTCAAGGGGCTCAAGATGCGCATTGCCGGCATGGCCGGTGCTGTTCTTGGCAAGCTCGGCGTTGTCGCGCAGCAGCTTTCAGGTGCCGACATCTATCCGGCTCTGGAAAAAGGCACCATTGACGCCACCGAATGGGTTGGCCCGTATGACGACCAGAAACTGGGATTCAACAAGGTTGCCAAGTTTTACTACTACCCTGCCTGGTGGGAAGGCGGGACACAGGTCTCGATGTACATCAACATCAAGGAATGGGAAAAGCTGCCCAAGGAATACCAGACCATCCTGAAAATCGCCTGTTCCGATGCCCATATGGACATGCTGGCCAAGTACGACGCGCGCAATCCGGTCGCACTCACTGAAATGATTTCTACCGGTACGCAGCTTCGTCAGTTCCCGAAAGAAATCATGGAAGCGTCGTACAAAGCGGCTCAAGAGGTGTACGAGGAGATCATGGCCAAGAATCCGGACTTCAAGAAAATTTATACGGACTACGCCAAGTTCAGAGACACCGAAAATGGCTGGTTCCGTCTGGCCGAAGGTGCCTATTCCAACTTCATGTATAGCAAGGTTGGTGCAGCGAAGAAATAAGGCTGGGGTTTTTACGATTAGCCCTGGATCTGCGGGTGTTAAAAACGGGAGCGATTGCTCCCGTTTTTATTTCATCGATGAATTCTACGGTTTCTTCTCGTCCGGTACCGGATCACTGAAATCGTAGTTCGGTGCCTCGATAATAATGCTGTCAGGATCGATCTTGACCTCTTTCGTCAGTCCAGCCGTAACCATCTGGGGGAACGCGATCACCAGCGCGATCATGATGATCTGTATGCACACAAAGGGAATCGCGCCCCAGTAGATATCGGTGGTCTTGACTGAATCTGGAGCAACTGAACGCAAAAAGAAAAGCGCAAACCCAAAAGGCGGATGCATGAACGAGGTCTGCATATTGACCGCCAGCAGGACGCCGAACCAGATCAGGTCGATCCCCAACTTGTCGGCAACGGGTCCAAGCAATGGCACAATAATGAAGGACAGCTCGAAGAAATCGAGAAAAAAGGCCAGCAGAAAGACCATAACGTTGACGACGATCAGGAAACCGATCTGGCCGCCGGGGAGGTCGCTCAACAGGTGTTCGACCCAGCGGTGACCATCGACGGCATAAAACGTGAGCGAAAAGATGCGCGCACCGATCAGGATGAACAGCACGAAGGTGGTCAGTTTCGCGGTACTTTCCATGGCCTGTCTAAGCAGCTTCCAGTTCAGGCGTTTGCGTGCCAGTGCCATGATCAGCGCACCGGTTGCCCCCATGGCACCGCCCTCCGTGGGGGTTGCTACGCCGATGAAAATTGTGCCAAGAACCAGAAAAATGAGGAAAAGCGGCGGCAGAAGCGTGGTGACAACCCGCAGGAGCAACTTCCCCCCACGCAGAGCACGAGCCTCAGGTGGGAGAGCAGGAACCCATTGCGGGCGAATGAACGAGATCAGGAGAACGTAACCGACATAGAGGAGACTCAAGATGAAGCCGGGAATGAACGCCCCGGCATACATGTCACCGACCGACTTGCCTAATTGGTCGGCCATGATGATCAACACCAGTGAAGGGGGAATAATCTGTGCCAGCGTTCCGGAAGCCGCAATGACGCCACAGGCCAGGGATTTATCGTAACCGTAACGGAGCATGATCGGCAGCGATATGAGTCCCATCGAAATCACCGAAGCCGCAACAACTCCGGTGGTTGCCGCCAGTAGCGCACCGACAAAGACCACGGCGTAGGCCAGACCGCCGCGAATGGGGCCAAACAACTGCCCGATCGTGTCGAGCAAGTCCTCCGCCATTCCGGAGCGTTCGAGAATCAAGCCCATGAAGGTAAAAAACGGGATCGCCAGCAGGGTTTCATTGGCCATCACTCCGAACAGTCGATCGGGCAAGGCCTGGAAAAGCTGTGGGCCAAGCATCCCCAACTCAATGCCAATCAGGCCAAAAACGACGCCGTTGGCCGCCAGCGCGAATGCCACCGGGAAACCCAGCAACAAGAATAGAACCATGGAAGCGAAGATGATCGGAGCCATATTGGCGGTAACAAATTCAATCATCACACCCCTCCCTTCTGTGCCTTGATCGCCAGAGCCAGTTCTTCCTCAGGCGTCAGCTTGTTTATCTTTTCTGTCGGATCGGGACACAAACCCAGCAAGAACCCAGCGCGTTTGATCAGTTCGGAAACCGCCTGCATGACGAGAAGGAAAAATCCTGCGGGAATCATGAAGCGCGCTGGCCAGACGATCAATCCGCCCTCACTGTTCGACATTTCGCCGCTTTGAAATGCATGGACGAAGACCGGCCAGGATAAAACCATGATGGTGATCGCCATCGGCATCAGAAAAAAGAGAAGGCCAAATATGTCAATCCAGGTTTGGGCGCGTTTCGAAAGCTTGTGGGAAAGAACATCGATCCGAATGTGCTCGTTACGCAGGAGCGTATAACCGGAGCAGGAGAGAAAAATCAGTCCGAACAGGTACCACTGGATCTCCAGATAGGCGTTAGAACTGTAATTGATGGTGTAGCGCATAACCGCATTGGCCGCACTGATCACGACGACGACCAATACCAGCCAGATCGCCGATTTCCCGATACGTTCGGTCAACACATCGATCAGCCGTGAAAGTTTAAGGAGTGCATTCAAGAGTTCTCTCCTCCGAGGGTTAATTTGCAGCAAAAACCGAACGAAACGTTATTCACATTCAGTTGCTGCCCAAAGCTTATTCAATGAGTCTCGCAGCCTGCCGGACTTGACCAGGTCGGCTGCAAAATGTGTAAAGGCGGCCCATTTTCCCCCATGTTCCTGTACAAATAGAATAACTATTCGCTAGAAACCCGTGAAAAACTACGCTTGCTTCCACTATACTTTTGCTTCGACCCATCAAGTCCCACAGTCTGCTAGGCCAAACAATACAATAGATAATCAAGCTCGGGTTCACAGAAATTGAACCTGTTTAATCGGACCAGAACCGGATAGGGAAGTTCGGACCAGACTGTCTATCGCACCTTGATTATCGGCGATCTTCAGGCGAAAGACGTTGAGGAGGCATATTTTCACGATGATGATACTGTTGAGAATAGGATCTCTGCACTTCGCGTGGAGATTGCAACTGAAATTGTCCTCCGGGCGAAGAGCGGCCTTCGCGAACGTGACGCCCTCCGAATGGATTGGCATGCACGCAGGTCACGCCCTGAACGATCGCCAATAGTAACGATCTGGCCATTATCCGTAATCTGTTTGCACGTTTCCTGAACACCAGCGAATCAACCGTTCAGAAATGGGAGTCGGGAGCTAAGCACCCCAGAGGCATGGCGCTCAAACTGTTGGAAGTGGTGCAGAAGCACGGATTGAAGGTGTCTGAACGAGGCCTGTTTAATTATCTTCGTTCTAAGATCCGTTATGCCGAATTGGTTTCTAACAATAGTGCCGTTGGCATCGCATTACTTTTCAAAAATAATTCGAAGCTGAACATCCCTCCCGAATTTTCAAGTGTTTTTTGTTGGTGAAACGGGTTGGTAGTCACGGCCATGTTTGAGCATGGACCAAATTATCCG
>JFJP01035092.1_pt1 | contig 10914 bp, 9 predicted proteins | sample 431651 | NCBI WGS metagenome assembly JFJP01 (sample SAMN02602958, study PRJNA72255) | Microbial mat metagenome, whole genome shotgun sequencing project. | biome: fresh water; feature: sink hole; material: water; isolation source: purple microbial (photo- and chemosynthetic) mats found in...
CAAGGTGCTGACGGATACCTTTGAAACCTTGTTCGACGGCGACAGCCTGATGGATCCCAAGGTCATCGAGGATACCTGGGGCAGTTCAGAACCAACCAAATAAAGGGAGACCATGAAAAAGACAATCGCCGTCCTTGTGGCAATCTCCGCTCTCGCGTTCGCATCCGCGCAGGAGAGCGTAGGAAGTCCCGATCCCAATGCGATCGGTGTCGATACAGCCCAGCAAAAGCTCCAGGTCGTCACGGTCGATAAATTCGAAGCCGCGGGTTTCTGGAATGTGTACATCTCGGCAGACGAAGGCGTCGCCAACGGCAGGCTCTTCTCGGGCGGTCCGGCAGCCAAGGCTGACGAGCCCAAGCCTGAAGAGCGCTATGTCGGAATAGACCCAAAAATCGCCGATGTCCAGACTTTTGGTGCCAGGGTTGACTTCTTCAAACGCGGTTTCAACACCGTATATGTGCTTGCCCAGAAACCCATCCCGATAGAAGGCATAACCAAGACAATCTCGGTCTGGATAGTAGGCAGAAACTATAACCACACCATCAAGGTGATTGTTTCTGATTTCTTCAACAACCAGTTCGAGTTGACACTTGGCAAACTTAACTTCCAGGGATGGAAGAAGATGTCCGTAGCCATACCTCCGCAGAACCCCGACGGAGTTACCGGCATAATCCAGCGCAACTACCACTACAATAACCTCATGGGCCTCAAGATCGTGGGCTTCAAGATCGAATGTGATCCCATGGAGGCCTTTGGCACCTACTATATCTACTTCGACGACCTCAGGGCCGTTTCCGACCTGTTCGCCGAGGATAGCAGGGACGCTGACGACATGGCCGACGGCTGGTAATCAGCTTTTGTGTCAGCTAATGGCTCCCCTTTCGGGGAGCCATTTTTTTTCCTTTTCGTTTAATATTATTATTACTATATTAGTAATCTATTCTAGGAGGAACTATGAAATACAGACTGATTCTTGCTTTGCTTGCTGTAACGGCCACTGTTTCCTGGGCACAGACTGCTGGAAAAGTTACCCTGGATGGCATGATCAACGAGGGAGAATACAAGACTGTTGAGGTAAAAAACGAATTCACCATTGCGGCAAGACTCTCGGACGACAAGAGTACCCTGCAGGTGGCAATCAAGGGGCCGACAACCGGATGGATGGCAATCGGCATTGGAACCTTGAAGATGAACGGCTCGTTCATGATCCTGGGGTATGTTGCGGACGGCAAACCTTCGGTATCCTATGAACTTGGAAAAGGGTACTCGCACGCGCCAACACCAGCACCTGGAGCAAGCGCCTTTGTATCAGAGACCGATGGCGTGACCACTCTGGAGGTATCACTCCCGGCACTCTCCTATGTCAAGGATGGAGTGCTGCAGGTGATAGGTGCTTCCGGTCCCAAAGACGACTTCAAGAGCAAGCATACCAGGCGTACGGCACTGGAACTCAAGCTCTGATCAGTTGATTACCAGACAATCACGCCCGGGTAGTACTAAAAACTGCCCGGGCGTTTTCATTGACCAGTCTGCCCAGACTTTCCACCGTAGTACCACGGAGTGTTGCTGCAAGCGCATAGGTACGCTGGATGTCAAAGGGCGAGGCGTCCTTGCCACGCCGTGGTTCAGGGTTCATGTACGGGGCATCGGTCTCCAGCAGCAGGAGTTCATCGGGAACGGCACGGCAGGCGGCCCTGAGGTCGTCAGACTTCTTGTACGTCATGTTGCCGGCAAATGATATCCTGCAGCCCAGCCTGATATAGTCCAGTGCAGCGGCTTCGTCATAGCCAAAACAGTGGATTATGACCGGCACCTTGCCTGCATAATCCCTGACTATGGCAAGAGTATCAGGATGGGCTTCGCGGGAATGTACGATCAGCGGCTTTCCGTACCGCACGGCCAGCTCGGCCTGGGCCCTGAACAAGGTTTCCTGTTGCTCCCTGGTGCCATGCATCCAGTGGTAGTCGAGACCGCACTCCCCTACCGCCACGCAGGCCTCGTCCCTGACATAGCCCTCCAGCACTGACACGGACTCGGGCGCTTTTTCCATAACGCTGGCATCGGGCCAGATGCCGGCGGCGAGCCGCACAAACGACAGGTGTCCGAACGCAGCCTTTCTGGCTGAGAAGTCATTGTAGTCAACACCAGGGTCCAGTATCAGGGCATCGCCACCTTCGTACGCTGCGACAATTTCATCCAGAAATGCGGCACCATTCCGTTCCAGGACATAGCTCAGGTGGGCGTGCGTATCGCAGAGACCCGGCACGGTGGGATCAGGCATGCCGACGGACCGAAAACGAGAAGGCTCCATCCGGATTTGTGGCATCGGTCAGGGCATCGACAATCACCGTATCGCCTTCCAGGATCTCACCTTTGAGTACCATTTTTGAAAGCGGATTCTGGATGTCGCCCTGCATCACACGCTTCAGGGGCCTCGCACCATAGCGCGGGTCGTAGCCCTGGGTAGCAACAAGGGCCTTGGCCCTGGCGGTCATCTCTATGGCCATGGAGCGATCGGCCAGGCGCTTTGCGAGAAGAGCCAGCTGGATGTCGACGATGCCGGTCATGTCTTCTGGCTTGAGCCGTTCAAAGACGACCGTTTCGTCTATACGATTGAGGAATTCGGGCTTGAAGGCGGTCTTGAGCACCTCCGAGATACGGAAGCGCAGTTCGGCCATGTCCTTGGCCTCCAGGATCAGTTCTGATCCAAGATTGCTGGTCATGATGACGATGGCGTTCTTGAAGTCCACCGTGCGGCCCTGTCCATCGGTGAGGCGTCCGTCATCGAGGAGCTGCAGGAGCACGTTGAATACATCGGGATGCGCCTTCTCCACTTCGTCGAACAACACTACGGAGTACGGCCTGCGCCTGACGGCCTCGGTGAGCTGGCCACCCTCATCGTAGCCTACATAGCCCGGAGGTGCACCGATGAGGCGGCTGACCGTGTGCTTCTCCATGTACTCGCTCATGTCGATACGGGTGAGCGATTTTTCGTCACTGAACAGGAACTCGGCCAGGGTCTTGGCCAGCTCGGTCTTGCCCACGCCGGTAGGTCCGACGAAGAGGAAGCTGCCCAGCGGCTTGTTGGGATCGGACAGGCCTGCGCGGTTGCGGCGTATCGCATCGGAGACGGCGACGATAGCCTGGTTCTGGCCTACGACACGCTTCTCGAGCGTCTGTTCAAGATCAAGATACTTCTGCACCTCGCTGGAGAGCATCTTGGTAACAGGTATGCCGGTCCAGGTGGATACGACGCGGGCTATGTCCTCCTCGGAGACCTCCTCACGTAGGAGGCGGCCACCGGGAGACTTGCTGCGGGCGTCGGAGGCGGAATCGTCGAGCTGTTTCTGAGCTTCAAGGAGCTTGCTGTACTTTATTTCCGCAGCCTTGGCGAGGTTGCCTTCGCGCTCGTAGCGCTGTTCCTCCACCTTGAGTCGCTCGATGTCTTCCTTGAGCTTGCGCACCACGTCGATGCGGGCCTTCTCGTTCTGCCACTGCAGGCGCATGGCGTCGGCGTCGGTTTCCCGGGTCAGCGCCTGCTTCTCTATGGTCAGCTGGAGTATGCGGCGCTCTATCTGGTCCAGGTCGGTGGGCTGGCTCTCTATCTCCATCTTGATGCGGCTGGCAGCCTCGTCAACGAGGTCTATGGCCTTGTCCGGCAGGAAACGGCTGGTGATATAGCGCGAGGACAGCGTCGCTGCGGCAATGAGGGCCTCATCCATGATGCGCACGCCATGGTGCACCTCGTAGCGCTCCTTCAAGCCCCGCAGGATGGCTATCGTGTCCTCGACTGACGGTTCAGGGCACAGCACCGGCTGGAAGCGGCGTTCCAGGGCTGCATCCTTTTCTATGTGCTTGCGGTACTCGTCCAGCGTGGTAGCGCCTATGCACTTGAGCTCGCCACGGGCAAGGGCTGGCTTGAGCAGGTTGGAGGCATCCATGGAGCCCTCGGCGGCACCTGCGCCTACCAGCGTATGCAGTTCGTCTATGAACAGGATCACCGAGCCGTCTGATTTCTGCACTTCCTCGATGACGGCCTTGAGCCGTTCCTCGAACTCGCCGCGGAACTTGGCGCCGGCTATCAGGGCTCCCAGGTCGAGGGCCAGAAGCTTTTTATGCTTCAGCGAATCGGGCACGTCGCCGGAGACGATGCGGCGTGCGAGGCCCTCGACGATGGCGGTCTTGCCGACGCCGGGTTCGCCTATCAGTACAGGATTGTTCTTGGTCCGGCGCGACAGCACCTGCATGACGCGGCGGATCTCCTCGTCGCGGCCGATGACGGGGTCGAGTTTTTCACGCTTGGCCAGGGCGGTCAGGTCGCGGCAGTACTTCTCGAGTACGCGGTATTTTTCCTCGGCGGCCTGGTCCTTGACGCTGCGGTTGCCGCGGACAGATTTGAGCGCTTCCAGTATGCCGGTTTTGGATACGCCGGATTCCTTGAGCAGCGGCCCCACCGAGCCGTCGTCCTCAAGCATGGCAAGGAGTATATGCTCGCCTGCCACATAGTCGTCCTTGAGCGCGGCAGCCTCGGCTTCAGCCTTGGAGATGGCCTTGCCGGCAGCGGGTGACAGATAGACCTGCGCCGCATGCCCGAAAACCTTGGGCTTCTTCGCCAGCGCCTCGTCGAGCCTGTTCCTGAGCTTGTCCACCGGAGCTCCGAGCCTCTCCAGGAGCGGGCGGACCGCTGATCCTTCTGAATCTATGAGGGCCGCGAGCAGATGCTCCAGTTCTATCTGGGAATGGTCTGATTTCTGTGCGGCAGCATGAGCCGCCTGAATGGCTTCCTGGGCCTTGAGCGTGAATCTCTCGTAATCCATGGGTTATACTCCGTGTGCATAGAACATACCCACGGGCTTGCCCAACGGCAAGCACACGTATACATTTGTATGATGTCACAGAACACAGGAAAAGTCGTCGTGATGCACGGGTTCACCCAGGAAGAAGCCGTTGCAGCGATGCGGGCCATCAAGGCCGCGCTCCAGGTCCAGAACGAGGTTGCCTTTGCAATGAGCACAGAAACGAATCTTGCATGGAAGCTTTCTGACCTCGTGGAACACGTGCTCGAGGAACATGAGTTCATGACCCAGCCCAAATAGAAAACGCCGGAGCGCTCAGTTCTCGTCGAGTTCAGGTATCCTTGACTTGAGGTCACGGAGGAAGTCCTCACCCGAGTAACCGGTGCGGAGGGCCGCGAACACGACGTTGTCCTGGCCGGCTATGGTGCCGAGCACTCCTTCGAGCCCGAGGTTGTCCAGCGCGAGGGCTACCGGAGCTGAATGCCCGGAGAAGGTCTTGATGACGACGAACTGCTCGTTCCAGTCTATCGACACGTAACCACGGACGAAATCCTGGCCATGGATTTCTTCGCGGCGGCGCACCTCGTCGTCGGATGGAACCGCGTAGAAGTAGCCTTCAGAACCCGCACCGACCTTGCTGACCTTGAGCAACTTGAGGTCGCGGGAAAGTGTTGCCTGGGTGATGAAGATACCCTGGGCTTCAAGGATGACAAGCATCTCTTCCTGGGATTCAACGCGGTTTTCGCGTAGCAGTTTCAATATGACCCTGAGTCGTTCACGCCGGTTGGCGATGGATGAAGCGTCGCGCATATGCGCAGAGTATGGCGGCGCAAGCGTTTTTTGGCAAGCTAAAGGGCCGAGCGTCCGATACTCTATTGAGGGAGGAACGCCATCGTGACTCGCGTACAGCAGAGCCCCGTTGATACGGGTGGAGATTCATCCGGACTCTCCTATTCAGCCGACGTCCGGAAAAACGACGGCAACCTTGAAGTAAGCGTGGCGGCGGATGCCATGCTCGCAACAGCAACGCTCTACCCTCCCATTGGCGATGGCGCTCCCCTGACCCCGGATTACGCGGCGGAACTGCTTACCAGGCTTGGAGTGACAGCGGGACTTCTCTGGGACGAGTTCGTAGAACACATCCTCGACGTCAACACGGACCGGCATATACAGCGCGACGTGCCCGTAGCCCGCGGAGTGCTGCCTGTCGCGGAGCATCCCGAACACATCGTCGTGGACGAGCGTTTTTTACCGGGCTTCAGGCCGGTATCCGACGATGAACTCTCCGTAGACTGGAAATCCATCAGCCCCGTCCTTGTCGTCAAAAAGGGCGACATCATAGGTACCGTCATCGCACAGCAGGACGGCATCAACGGAACCGATGTCTGCGGACGCGCCATTCCGTTTTCAAAAGATGCCATCAAAGGCTATACCCTGGGCAAGAACGTTGAACGGTTAGAAGACAGGATACAGGCGACCAGCGACGGCAGGGTGATACTGGACGCGCAAAAAATAAGCGTTGAAGATGTCCTCATCATCAAGGGCGACGTTGACTACCGCGTTGGCCACATACTGTTCCCCGGAGATGTCGTCATAGAAGGCGGCGTGGGCTCTGGTTTCAAGGTGTACTCGGGCGGTTCAATATCAATCAAGGAAACGATGGATGCCTTTGATGTAAGCGCCAAGAAGGATCTGATCTGCGCCCAGGGCATCATTGGCAAGGACCAGGGGCAGGTGCGGGTAGGTGGAAGCCTCAAGGCCAAGTTCATAGAGAATGCCCGCGTCGCGGTCCGGGGTGATGTGGAGGTTCCGGGTTCCATCGTTGGTTCGAAGATCTATGCGCTGGGACGGGTGGCCATGGGCGACAAGGGCCGGATCGTAGGCGGAGAAGTGTTTGCTACCCATGGCGTAGCCTGCGGTTTTTTAGGTGGTGGCACCAAACCCGTAACGATAATCAATGTGGGCGTCGATTTTACCGTGCAACAGAAACTGGACCAGGCGGGAGCAGTGCTCCGGGAACTATCCATCAGGCTGGCAAGGCTGCAGAACATGTTCAAGACCCGTCCGGAAGAGTCGATACGAAAGGCCCGTGACGATACCGACGCAAAGCTCCGCGCACTTGCGACCAACATCGCGGAACTCTCGAAGCGTGTCGACATAGACGAAGGAGCCTCCGTTGAGGTCAAGAACGTCGTCTACCCCGGCGTCATCATCACCATCTGCCACATCCGCGTGAGCATCGACGAGCCCATGAAGAAGGCCCGTTTTCACCTGGACCGCGTGGCCAACAGGATCATTGTAGAGCACTAGGCATTTGCCAGGATGGAATCCAGTTCCGCGAGTATGTCTTCTATGTCCTCTATCCCGACAGAAATCCGTATCATGCTCTCGGTAAGCCCGAACTCCGCGAGGCGTGCGTGGTCGTAACCGCGGTGCGTCATGGCGGCGGGCAACTGGACGAGGGTCTCGCAGTCGCCCAGGCTCACGGCCAGCTGGAACAGGTGCATGTTGTTGACCACCCGCTTGGCCGCCTCCAGCCCGCCTCGTACCTCGAAGCTGACGATGGCACCGAAGCCACTCATCTGGGATGCTGCTATGTCGTGCCCGGGAAAGCCCGCAAGGCCGGGATAGAACACCTGTGTCACCTTGGGGTGCTTCTGGAGGTGCAGGGCTACCGCCATGGCATTGGCGGCATGCTGGCGCATGCGCACGCCCAGGGTCTTGAGCCCGCGCAGGAGCAGCCAGGCATTGAACGGCGACATGACGCCGCCGAATTCCGCCATGTATTCGAACTTGAGGCTCATGATGTAGTCGGGATCATTGGCTACCGCAATGCCAGCAACAACGTCACCGTGACCGCAGATGTACTTCGTGGCACTGTGCACGACGACATCGACGCCGAGTTCCAGTGGCCGCTGGAAATACGGCGAGGCGAACGTGTTGTCTATGACGACCTTGATGCCGCGGGTTTTGGCAAACGCGCAGACGCGCCTGATGTCTATGATGTCGAGGTTGGGATTGCTGGGCGTCTCGAAATAGATGACCCGGGTACGATCGTCGACCATGGACGCGATGTCGCCTGGTCTGGTCAGATCGCCGATGCGGAAACCCATGCCAAACCGGGGCAGGGTCTCGGTAACAACGCTGTGCGAAGAGCCGTACAGCGTGCGGTGCACGAGCACGTTGTCGCCGGGGCGCAGGAGCGAGAACAGCACCGAACTGATGGCGGCCATGCCCGAGGCAAAGGCCACCGCGCCCTTGCCGTTCTCCAGGGCGGCCATGCGCTGCTCGAGCAGGCGCAAGGTGGGGTTGTTGCCACGGGTGTAGACATAGTCGTCGCTCTTGAAGCTCATCACATCATCTACCTTGTCGGTGTTGTCAAAGGTAAATGTTGACGTCATGAATATGGGCGGGTTGAGCGCGTGCTCCGGATTGGTATGCTTGCCGCCGGCGTGGATTGCTTGCGTGTCGAACTTCATCTATATGCTCCTTGTCGCGCTGTACAGCGGGGAATCTAGTGGCTGAGTCTGGAAATCGCGCCTGAGAACGGCGGGTACAGTATACCCTGCTCGGTGACGATGGCGGTGATGTTTTCAGCGGGCGTGACATCGAAGGCGGGGTTGTATACCCGGATGCCCTCCGGCGCTACGCGGACACCTTCAATGCACGTGACTTCATCAGCGTTGCGTTCTTCGATGACTATGGCCCCACCACCAGGGCAGGCAAAGTCTATCGTAGAAACCGGAGCCGCAACGTAGAACGGCACCTTATAGCGTTGCGCCACAACCGAAAGCATGAAGGTGCCTATCTTGTTGGCGCTGTCGCCATTGGCCGCGATGCGGTCCGCACCGACCACCACCAGTGAAATCTTGCCGTCACGCATCAGGGTAGCGGCGACGCTGTCTGCTATGAGCGTGGCGGGAATGCCTTCCTGCAGCAATTCCCAGGCGGTCAGCCTGGCGCCCTGCAAGCGGGGCCGTGTTTCGTCGGCGTAGACAGAGATGTTCTTGCCGACGCGGTGGGCGGCCTTGACTATGCCGAGCGCAGTGCCGAGGCCGGGCACCGCCAGCGAACCGGTGTTGCAGTGCGTCAGTATCGTCGCCCCTTGCGGCACCAGGCCATTGCCGAAGGCCGAGAGTTTTTCACTCTTGGCTATGTCTTCCGCCAGGATTGCGTCAGCTTCCTGCTTCAAAACTTGATAGGCGCTGGGGATTGCCGAGTCGTTTACGAAGGCCAGCTTTGCCCTCATGCGCTTGATGGCCCACATCAGGTTGACGGCAGTGGGACGGGCATCATTGAGGGTAGTCAGAGCCGTCTCCAGCTTCTGGCGGAATGCAGTGGCTTCAAGTTCCCGGTACGTCCTGGCTGCCAGTGCGACACCATAGGCAGCGGCAGCGCCTATAGCAGGAGCGCCGCGAACTACCATGTCCTTGATGGCGAACTCTACATCTTCGTAGGTGAGGCATTCATAAAAAACATAGGTTCCGGGAAGCTTACGTTGGTCTATGAGCCGCAGGCGGTCTGCTGCGAACTCCATGGCTATGATCGTTTCCATGGTGGCAGGATAGAATAGAAGCCAATTGTTGTCCAATACCAAAAGCGTGGCCAAAACCCGTGTTTTGCGCCGTCAAACTAGGCATTTCATGAAAATCGCGCTATACCTATAGTTCTATGGGAGCATACATTGAAAAACGGCACGTTCCATACTTTGATAAACGTGGCTCTCCTTATAGCGGTGGCCATTCTGGTATCTTCCTGCCCCAATCCACTCGATAATCAAACTGACGATATCATAGACATAGATACCATCCCCAATAGTCCGGAGGAAGCACCTGTAGTTGACCCAGCTGATGATGCCGGCACAACGAGCAGAGTCAGCTCGTATGCGGTGTACTACGGGCAGCTGGATTCGACCTCGGTAGCTGCGCTCAAGGCCTATGACCTTGTCATAGTGCACCCAGACCAAGCCATGAACAGCACTCCCGGAATATCGGTTGCTTTGTTGCGGGCCAGCGTCCAGGAACTCAAAGCCGCAGGCGTTACCGTCATAGCCTATGTCTCGGTTGGCGAGGACCTGCGGGTACGAACGTACTTCCATCCCTATGATGCAACGTACTATCCGGACCTGCCTGACGATGGATGGCTGCATCCAGACTGGAGCTCTCTTCAAACTGACGGCAGATTTTACAAGAGCTGGCCGACAGATCTCAACTTTGTAGGGCCGGTCGTGGATCCACGCGGCCCGCTGGATGGCGGTGGTGCACTAGAAAGTTATTACCGCTGGCCGTATCAAACAGACAAAGGCTGGGCTTCCTACTATCTTGACGATGCAGACCGCAACTGGGCCACGCCATTAAATCCCGAATTACCCGACTACAACCGCTACTTTGGCGCCTTCTTCGTCAATGTAGGCGATCGCCTCTGGTACGAGACTCTCAGGGACCAGACTCGGAGTTTTGACGGGCTCTTTGGTATGGACGAACTTTTGTCTTCAGACGGACTCGGCTTTGATGGCTTGTTCCTCGATACCATAGACACGATGGGGCCAAATACCTATACAGTAAGCGGCGATCCTGTACCATCAGAATACGAGTGGACTGCTCCCGGATTGCTCTACTTCATCCAGAACGTCAAGCGGGATTACCCCGACACCCTCATAGTCCAGAACCGCGGTTTGTTTTTCTTCGATCCGCGGCTGGCTCACTATAAACATTCGGCCAGGGGGCTCATCGACTTTGTCATGTTTGAAAGCTACCGGCTGGACAGCAGTGCTGATACCGATGTCGATACCAGCGCGTATTACCGTGAAAACCAGAAACGCATCCGACAGGCATTGATGGTAGAGGCTTCCCGCCCGGACGGATTTCAGGTGCTCTCCCTGGGATACGTCGCCGAGGCTGCCGACGAAAACGAAGTCCAGGCCGACATAGCCGAGGCAACCTCGTCCGGTTTTGTCCACTACATAACCAACCCCGATATAACTGAAATACGAACCGATGCCCTTACCGCCCGTACCGTGCTTGATACCATAGCGCCCGTCTGGAGCAGTACCGGGTATGTAAACAATGATGCTTGGCCCAATGCTTACACCGATGATCTGGTAGCTCGCGAAGGCATC
>JFJP01040637.1_pt1 | contig 10914 bp, 10 predicted proteins | sample 431651 | NCBI WGS metagenome assembly JFJP01 (sample SAMN02602958, study PRJNA72255) | Microbial mat metagenome, whole genome shotgun sequencing project. | biome: fresh water; feature: sink hole; material: water; isolation source: purple microbial (photo- and chemosynthetic) mats found in...
ATATATTAACAAACGTAACGAATGGATTTTAAGATCGCAGTATTACCCGGCGATGGAATCGGACCGGAGATAATAGAACAGGCAAAAAAAGTTGTCATAGCAACAGGAAAGAAATTCAACCATACTTTTAATTTCAGTCATGCTCTTGTTGGTGCAATAGCTATTGATAAAACAGGTACTCCTTTGCCTGCTGAGACACTTGAACTATGTAAAAAATCTGATGCAGTACTCTTCGGAGCAATAGGCGATCCTAAATATGATAATAACCCTGCAGCAAAGGTTCGTCCCGAACAGGGACTACTTGCCATGAGAAAGGAACTCGGACTTTATGCAAATGTAAGGCCTGTATCCACTTTCCCCTCGCTTATCGACAAATCACCACTGAAGAAAGAACTCGTACAGGGTGTTGATATTATGATGATTAGAGAGCTTACCGGAGGTATATACTTTGGTAAACCCCAGGGAAGATCTGAAGATGGAAATACAGCATATGACTCCTGCGTTTACAGCCGTTATGAAATAGAACGCGTTGTCAGACTGGCATGTGAGTATGCAATGAAACGTTCAAAGAAAGTAACTGTTGTTGACAAGGCTAATGTACTTGCCACATCAAGGTTATGGAGGGAGACTGCTGCCGCCATAGGAAAAGAATACAGTGAAGTTACAATGGATTATATGTTCGTTGATAATGCAGCTATGCAGCTCATACAGTGGCCGGCCAAGTTCGATGTTATTGTTACAGAAAATATGTTTGGAGATATATTGTCCGATGAAGCAAGTGTTCTAACCGGTTCTCTCGGATTGCTTCCCTCCGCTTCCGTTGGACTTCTGACATCGGTTTTCGAACCTATTCATGGCTCATATCCTCAGGCTGCAGGCAAGAATATTGCAAACCCGCTGGGTACAATCCTTTCAGCAGCAATGATGTTCGACCTGGCATTCGGACTCAAAAAAGAGTCGGAAGCAATTGTTACGGCAGTTGAGAAATCAATTGAGGCTGATTATGTTACTGTTGATCTTAACAAGGAGAAACCAAGATCTACATCAGAGGTGGGTGACTGGATTTCATCATATATCTCAGATAAATTGTAAAATTAACATTATTAGAAATTCCTTGGTGATTTCTTAGTGTCTTCGTGCCTTAGTGGCAAAAAAAGGATGCCACCAAGACACCAAGACTCAAAGTTTCACCAAGAGGTTATCACTTTATTATCAGTATTTGTATTTTTTATTAATTTTTTTGTATCTTTGCATTCAAATTTTAAAGAAATGATCAACCAATCCATACATCATCATCATCATACTTGCTCTCAGGCGAGGAGATAATGATATGTGTGTATATAAAAATATCATAAACCCGTCTGAGCAGATCAGGCGGGTTTTTATTTTCCCGAAAGGTTTGCTCAGACATATACGGAATCAAAACGATGAGTAAACTTAAAATTGCAATTCAGAAAAGCGGCCGGCTTAGCGAAAATTCTAAAAAACTTCTGGAGGAGTGCGGAATAAAATTCTCTAATGGCGTAAGTGTATTAAAGACCTCTGCAAAGAATTTTCCTGTTGAACTTCTTTTCCTCAGGGATGATGACATTCCTCAATATGTTGAGCAGCAGGTGGCTGACATTGGTATTCTTGGAGAAAACATGGTTTTCGAAAAGAATAAAAACGTAACAATAATAGAGCAGCTGGGATTCGCCCAATGCCGGCTCAGTCTGGCGATACCGAAGGAGGATTCATATCCCGGGGTGAAGTATTTCATGAATAAAAAGATAGCAACCAGCTACCCGCGGATCCTTACCGATTTCCTGCAAAAAAACAATATAAAAGCAGAGATTGAAGAGATCAGCGGCAGTGTTGAGATAGCCCCCGGAATCGGATTGGCTGATGCCGTGTGTGATATTGTCAGCTCCGGCAGCACCCTGCTTACAAATGGATTACACGAAGTTGAAACTATACTTAAGAGCCAGGCTGTAATAATAAGCAACAAGAACCTGGATAAGGAGAAAGAAGCAATTCTCGGGAGACTTCTTTTCAGGATCAGGGCGGTGAAGAATGCAAATGAAAATAAATATATTCTTCTCAATGCACCCGAGTCTGCCATTCAGAAAATATGTTCAATTCTTCCGGGTATGAAAAGCCCCACAATTGTTCCTTTAGTGGAAAAAGGCTGGTGCAGCCTTCACTCTGTTGTAAAAGAGGATGAGTTCTGGGAAAGGATCGACCAGCTGAAACAGGCCGGTGCAGAAGGTATTCTTGTGATTCCAATTGAAAAAATGATACTGTAATGAAGATTATTTTAAATCCTCAAAGGTCTGACTGGAACATGCTGTGTACCCGTCCCGGAATAGATACCTCCGAGCTCGAAACTACAGTAAAAGAGATCATCAACAATGTAAAATCCGGCAAGGACAAGGCAGTTCAAAGTATGTCCCAAAAATATGATGGTACTCCGACCGGAAACCTGAAAGTATCTGTAGCTGAAATGATTGAAGCAGAAGGACTCATTCCTGAAGAACTAAAAAAAGCAATCATAGTTGCCAAAAAGAACATTGAAAAATTCCATTCTGCCCAGTTATCCGCTGAACCGGTTGTTGAGATCTCAGAAGGGATAAAATGCTGGAGAAAAAGTGTTGCAATAGAAAAAGTGGGACTCTACATTCCGGGAGGCAGCGCTCCTCTCTTCTCCACTCTGCTCATGCTTGGAATTCCTGCGAAACTTGCCGGATGCAACCAGATTGTTGTTTGCTCACCTGCAGGGAAGAATGGAAAAATAAACCCGGTAATTCTTTTTACTTCAAAACTCATCGGTATAAGTGAAATATTTAAAGCCGGAGGGGCCCAGGCTATAGCTGCAATGGCTTATGGTACAGAAACCATTCCAAAAGTCTATAAGATTTTTGGACCCGGAAATCAGTATGTAACAAAAGCAAAAGAACTGATTCAGCTCGAAGGTACAGCAATTGATATGCCTGCAGGACCAAGCGAAGTTCTGGTAATCGCCGACAAAAGTGCAAATGCAGAATTCATTGCCGCAGACCTGCTTTCCCAGGCAGAGCATGGACCTGATAGTCAGGCAATTATGCTAACTGATAATCAGGAACTTATACGCGATGTTAAAGACGAAGTGGAAAAACAGATTATTCAACTGCCAAGAAAAGAGATAGCAATAAAAGCTCTGGAAAACAGCCGGCTTATTTTATTCAGGGATATGGATGAATGCATAGATTTCAGTAACGCATATGCCCCTGAACATTTAATAATCAGCTCCATTGATGCAAATATTATTGCTGATAAAGTTATAAATGCAGGATCAGTCTTTCTTGGTAAGTATAGCTGTGAAAGTGCAGGAGACTATGCTTCAGGTACAAACCATACTCTGCCAACAAACGGATTTGCCCGGAACTACAGCGGAGTTTCAGTTGATAGTTTCATGAAAAAAATAACATTTCAGGAATTAACGGCCGAAGGATTGAAAAACCTGGGACCATCAATTGAAATTATGGCTGAAGCCGAAAACCTTACGGGGCATAAGAATGCAGTTAGTCTGAGATTAAAAAGCTTGAAAAATGGTTGATATTAAGACACTTGTCAGGGAAAATGTACTTAACCTTACTCCCTATTCCTGTGCCAGGGATGAGTTCAAAGGAAAGAACGGAGTTTTTATGGATGCAAATGAAAATCCATTCGGAAAACTCAATAGATATCCCGATCCCTATCAGAAGGAGCTGAAAACTGCAATATCAGATTATAAGGGTATTCCTGAGGAAAATATCTTCCTGGGAAATGGAAGTGATGAAATTATAGATCTGTGCTTCAGGGTATTCTGTAATCCGGGAATTGATAGAGCTCTTACTTTTACTCCTACTTACGGAATGTATGAGGTATCGGCAGCTGTTAATGATATAACAGTAATCAGGATTCCCCTGAATGAAAAGTTCCAGATCGACCTCCCTGCAGCAAAAACTCATCTGACTGATAAAAACCTAAAGCTCATTTTCGTATGCTCTCCGAATAATCCTACTGGAAATGCCATGAATTATTCCGATGTGGAATTTATAATCAGGAGTTTCAATGGCATTGTGGTAATTGATGAAGCTTACATAGATTTCAGCGATAAGCCTTCATTTTTGAATCTTATAGAGAATTATCCTAACCTTATAGTAATGCAGACTTTCAGTAAAGCATTTGGCCTGGCAGCAGTAAGAGTTGGGATGGCATTTATGAATAGTGCTGTAATTCAATATTTTAACAAACTTAAGCCTCCATATAATATCAGTACCATCAATCAGAATGCTGCATTAAGAAAACTTGGCCGGACTAACGAAGTGAGAAAACAGATTGTCAGAATTAAAAAAGAGAGAGAAAGGGTCATCAGGGCTTTTAAGAAATTGGAAAAAGTTGAAGAAATATACCCGACTGATGCTAACTTCGTACTAATTAAAGTAAAAGACTCTACTGCGGTTTATAACAAGCTGGTAAGCAAAAATATTATAATCAGAAACAGACATAGCGTAGTAAAAAACTGTTTACGTATTACTATTGGAAAAAAATCAGAGAATGACTGCCTTCTGAAGGCTTTAAACACAATATCATTATGAAAAAAGTACTTTTTATCGACAGAGATGGTACAATAATCATTGAACCTGCCGATGAACAGGTTGATAGTTTTGAGAAGATGACCTTCCTTCCATCAGCCATTACTTGCTTGTCAAAAATTGCAAAAGAGACTGATTTCGAACTTATTATGGTCACAAATCAGGATGGACTCGGAACTCCTTCCTTTCCTGAGGAAACATTCTGGCCCGTACACAATAAGATGCTGGAAATACTTAAAGGTGAAGGAGTTATTTTTAAAGAGATATTTATCGACAAGACATTCCCTGAACAGATGGCTCCCACTAGAAAACCGGGAACTGCAATGCTTGTAAAATACTTGTCCCGGGGAATTGACCTGGATTCATCATATGTTATCGGCGACAGGCTTACTGATGTTAAACTGGCTGAAAATCTCGGATGCAAAGCAATCTTTATTGGCGACAGTCAGGTTCAGGAAGCATCATTATCCACAACCGACTGGAATGAAATCTATAAATATCTGAAACAGATACCCCGCACTGCAAAGAGTGTGAGAAAGACATCTGAGACAGATATACTGGTTGAACTCAATCTTGACGGAACAGGTAAAAGCAGTATTGACACCGGAATCGGCTTCTTCGATCATATGCTCGAACAGATTGCCCGTCATGGAAATATCGATCTGAAAATAAAAGTAAAAGGCGATCTCAATATTGATGAGCACCACACAATAGAAGATGTTGCAATTATTTTGGGAGAAACAATGCTTAAAGCTATGGGCGGCAAGAAAGGGATTGAGCGTTACAGCTTCGTTCTGCCAATGGATGATTGTCTGGCACAGGTTGCTCTCGACTTCGGAGGAAGGCCATGGCTTATCTGGGATGTTAAGTTCACAAGAGAAATGGTAGGCGAGTTACCTTCAGAGATGTTCTTTCATTTCTTTAAGTCGTTCAGCGACAATGCAAAATGCAACATCAACATAAAAGCTGAAGGTGAGAATGAACATCATAAGATAGAGGCAATTTTCAAGGCTTTCGCAAAAGCAATAAAAAATGCGGTAAAACAGACAGATAACTTTAACTTGCCATCAACTAAAGGGAGCCTATGATTGCAATTCTGAAATATAATGCAGGAAACATAAAATCGGTTCAGAATGCACTGACACGGTTGGGATATGACAGCATAATCTCTGATGATCCGGCAGAGTTAAATAATGCTGATAAAGTGATCTTTCCCGGAGTGGGAGAAGCAAGTTCAGCGATGAAATACCTTACTGAAAGAGGTCTCGACAAAACAATTTTATCATTGAAGAAACCGGTGCTTGGTATTTGTCTTGGAATGCAGCTCATGTGCCGCTATACAGAGGAAGGTGACACCAGGTGCCTTGGAATATTTGATGCCGATGTCAGGTTGTTTCCGAAGGTTGAAAAAATACCGCACATGGGTTGGAATAATTTCCTGACAATCAGAGGTGACATTTTTAAAAATATTTCACTTGATGATGATGTATATTATGTCCACAGCTATTATGCAGAAATCTGTTCATCAACCTCTGCCACATGCGATTATATACTGCCATTCAGTGCCGGTATGCAAAAAGAAAACTTCTATGCTACTCAATTTCATCCTGAGAAATCGGCAGAAAAAGGAGAACTGATACTTAAAAACTTCCTCGGATTATGAGAATTATTGTAGCTCTTGATATTATAGGCGGAAAATGCGTAAGGCTCACACGCGGTGACTTCAATACAAAGAAAATATATAATGAAGATCCTCTGGAAGTTGCCAAAAAGGTCGAGGAGAGCGGAATTAAATATCTTCATCTGGTTGATCTTGACGGAGCGAAAAACAAAAAGATTGAAAACCTTGTCCTGCTTCAGAAAATTGCAGGAAAAACCAGTCTCAAAATTGATTTCGGCGGAGGATTGCGGTCTTATGATGATGTAATTACAGTTCTGAATGCAGGGGCCCGACAGGTTACTCTTGGGAGTATCGCTGCCAATGAACCGGGTTTATTTATCGACTGGCTTAACAAACTTGGCCAGGAAAAACTGATACTGGGTGCAGATTGTATCGACAGAAAAGTATCTACCGGAGGATGGCTTGAAAACTCTGACAAAGACATCATTACCTTCATAAAAGAGTACAAGTCCAGGGGTGTGAAATATACAGTTTGCACCGACATTAAAAAAGATGGTATGCTCCAGGGACCATCGACTGATTTATACAGGGAGATCCTTGATAATATTGAGATCAAACTTATAGCCAGTGGTGGTATCTCCTCTATCAAAGATATAAAAGAGCTAAAAGATGCAGGGTGCGAGGGGGCTATTATCGGAAAGGCCGTTTATGAAGGAAAAATAACACTGAAAGAATTAGGCAGACTATGTTAAAAAGACGCATAATTCCTTGTCTGGATATAAAAGACGGAAGGACAGTCAAGGGAGTAAATTTTCTGAATCTGAGAGATGCCGGCGATCCGGTTGAACTGGCAAAAGAGTATGTAAAACAGGGCGCTGATGAACTTGTCTTCCTCGATATTACTGCAACTATTGAGAACAGGAAGGCACTGGCCGGACTCGTTGAAAGGATAGCTGCAGAGATAAATATTCCATTCACAGTTGGAGGTGGAATTGATACTGTGGAGGATGTTGCCGTCCTGATTAAAGCCGGAGCTGATAAAATCACTGTAAACTCATCTGCAGTAAAACGTCCCGAACTTATCTCAGAAATAGCTGCAGAATTTGGTAATCAGTGCATTGTAGCAGCTATTGACACAAAATTTGTTGATGATGAATGGATTGTTTTCGTTAATGGAGGCCGCACTCCAACAGAGCTGAGAACAGTAAACTGGGCTCAGAGAGTTGAAGAACTGGGAGCAGGAGAGATTTTACTGACATCGATGAATAATGACGGAATGAAGACAGGATTCTCCCTTGAGATCACAAGTGATGTAAGCAGAAGTGTAAATATCCCTGTTATTGCATCAGGCGGTGCAGGAACAAGACACCACTTTAAACAGGTATTCTGTAATTCGGATTGCAGTGCAGCTCTGGCTGCCAGCATCTTTCACTTTGGTGAAATAACTATTCCTGATTTAAAGAAATACCTCAGAAATGAAAATATTGCAGTAAGATGAAAAAGATAGATTTCACTAAAGGAAACGGACTGGTACCTGTTGTTATTCAGGATAATAACACATTACAGGTACTGATGGTAGGATATATGAACAAAGAGGCCCTGTCTAAAACTGAAAAAGATGGAAAGGTCACATTCTTCAGCAGGAGCAAAAATCGCCTCTGGACAAAAGGGGAAACCTCAGGTAACTTTCTTTTTGTAAAAGAGATTCTGTCAGATTGTGATAACGATACTATTCTGATCAAAGTCAATCCTGCCGGTCCGGTATGTCATACAGGCAGTACAGCATGTTTCGATGAAGAGACACCAAAAGGTTTTATATATCAGTTGGAACAAATTATTAATCAGCGTATTGATGAAGATGCCGGCGATTCATATACGAACAAGCTATATAAAAAAGGAATAAATAAAGTTGCCCAAAAGGTAGGTGAGGAAGCTGTTGAGCTTATTATCGAAGCCAAGGATGACAATGATGACCTGTTTAAGAACGAAGCTGCCGACCTGCTCTATCATCTGCTAATACTTCTTAAAACCAAAAATATTAATTTCCAGAGTATCGAAGAGATTCTGAAAGAACGACACAAGAAATAAGTAATCAATTATGGATCACAAAATCATTTTATTGTTGGTTTCAGTTGCCTGATTATCAATTTAATATCAGATTTTGGTGGTTTTCTCATCCCTTCTCCAATAAAGAAACTTGTATTCGGAGGCTGGTTATAAGCAACATTCTGGGTAGCTATTGCCAATCTGTATTGAGGATCGTGCATTAAGGTACGGAATCTGTAATTTGTCGGAATCACAGTTGTGAATATTCTGAGATTTTTGTTATCGGTTGTCCGGAATATTACCTCCTCACGCCAGTCGCCAAAGAGATCGGCACTCAGAGCCGGTGTTGATTTTGAGCCATTATTTGAACTGCATCCTTCAGCAGTAAATATGCGGCCTGTTTTGTATTTATCTATGTGATTTCCATCGAGCAATTCTCTGGTAAGATCACCATCCCACCAGATTAAGAAATTAACTGATGAAGGCATCTCTCCTATCCTTTCGCCTGTCATACTGAACAGCCCTCCTGAGCCTGCCCACCACATCTCAGCACCCGGATTTGCAGGATCAATGTCGGCTGCAACACCTCTGCCAACATCTTTATTCATTGAACCTTTGAATAATACTTCACCTGTTAGTGCGTCATAAACGGCAACACCCGGACCTGTTGTATTTTCCTCTATTTCATGAATCCCAAACACCTGAAGTCCTGGTCTGCCTGGAATAAATTCCCCGACATGGATAGCATCTCCATGTCTGAAACCGGTTGAAAAGAGGCCTTGTCCGTTATCATCTACAACCATCGAGCCATAAATGATCTCATCTTTGCCATCATTGTCAACATCAGCAACACTAAGGTTATGATTACCCTGACCGGAGTACGGGTTTTCTCCATCTTTGCTGTCAAATACCCACCGTGAAGTTAACTTTCCATCGCGCCAATCCCAGGCTGCAAGAACAGATCTCCCGTAATAACCACGGCACATAACCACACTTGGATGCTCACCATCGAGATAAGCTACACAAGCAAGCATCCTGTCAACACGATTACCTGTGCTGTCACCTCCGCCGTTTCCTCCATGACCGTTCCAACCATTAAGAGGGTATCTGTTTGGTATATAATCTGTTGTAGCAAGAGCTTCTCCTGTTCTACCACTAAATATCGTAAAATACTCAGGTCCATCAAGTACCTTTCCATAAAAGGGACCACTGGCTTTATTGAGGTTACGCCAGTCTTTTGTTGAATCACCAATTACTTTTCCGGTTCCGTCAATTGTGCCATCGGCAGTTTTGCATGCAAATTCTGCAATCCCGTCACTATCGAGGTCAATAACCATGAACTGGGTATAATGTGCTCCTTCACGAATATTTTTGCCAAGGCTTATCTCCCATAAAAAGGTTCCGTCAGGGTCATATGCCTGAAAAATAGGAATCCCCGAAATACCGGTTGAAGGAGTATCAATACTTCTGCCTGTCTGATGAAGTATAAGTTCATACTCACCATCGCCGTCAAGATCTCCGGCAGATACATCGTTAGGTGTATAACCTGCAGGAGTCCTTAGCGGAATATTCAGATACTGCTGTACAGGAGAGTTAGCTTTAAGTGTGTACGATTTGCTTTTCTCCTGCTCCTTCCCTTTCAGTACAGGTCTTACATAATAAGAATTATCTGTTAATAAATTAACAGTGGCGTCTATAAAATTTGTGCTTTCGGAGATTGGCTTTCTATTCAGTTTGAGAGCCCTATCATTGCCACTCTGCCGATAAATATTAAATGCTATATCCTCCGGTTCGGTTCCGAGCATTCTCCATCCTATATAAACAGAATCACCTGATGTGCGCATTGCAATAACACCCCTGTCCAGATTTTCCATTTGTCGCACAGGGATTTCCTGCACCGAAGAATAAAGTATCCTGACTGCAATACCTGTTAATAATGAAGCAGTTAGCAACAATTTTTTCATGATATAAATCTTATTTTACAATATTGATTTTGGTATTAAATGTATAAATTGTTCTAATAATCGCTATATAAACTACCACAATTATACTAATGCATTAAATCCGTCGGTTAAAACCGACGGCAATTGTGACAATTAATCAGAATATGCATATCAATTAAAAGCCAATTTATTTAAAACAAATCATAATTATGTGTCACAATTGCCATCGGCTTCAGAAATGGATGATCCTGATTCTGTGTCCCAATTGCCGTTGACTTCAGAAATGGATGATCCTGATTATGTGTCCTAATTGCCATTGGCTTCAGAAATGGATGATCCTGATTCTGTGTCCTAATTGCCATTGGCTTCAGAAATGGATGATCCTGATTCTGTATCCTAATTGCCGTTGACTTCAGAAAAGGATGATCCTGATTCTGTATCCTAATTGCCGTTGACTTCAGAAATGGATGATCCTGATTCTGTGTCCCAATTGCCGTTGGCTTCAGCCAACGGATAGAAAATTCAAAAATGAACCGGGCTTTAGCCCGATATGACTTCGAAAAGACACAGAACAACTCTGGCTTCTTATAAAATTAAACCGAACTTTCACTTTTTCTGATTTTTTACTTGTATTTTTAAAAAATAGACTACTTTTGTAAACCAATTACAGACACAAATGAAGATTGTATACAATTATTTTACCACCTTT
>JFJP01012393.1_pt1 | contig 10913 bp, 11 predicted proteins | sample 431651 | NCBI WGS metagenome assembly JFJP01 (sample SAMN02602958, study PRJNA72255) | Microbial mat metagenome, whole genome shotgun sequencing project. | biome: fresh water; feature: sink hole; material: water; isolation source: purple microbial (photo- and chemosynthetic) mats found in...
GCACTTGCGTACGGTGCAAGTGTTGCGAGCCGCTCTTTGGCGAAGCAATCCCCTGCTACTTGGAGACTGCTTCGTTCCTCGCAGTGACACTTCTTTTACGGGAATTTCCGGTCAAAAGAGGATTGCCACGCCGCCACACCTGCCCTGGCGGGCGGTGCCAGGGAAGAACAAGAGCGGCGGCTCGCAATGACATAGCATTTTCGGACCCAAAAAGCATGGCGCTTGACACCCCTTTATTATAACCATATAATATTCTTATCTAATGAACCATGTGGTTTATGGTCTCCCGGCCGAAAGATACCAATTCGGAGCACCCAAATTACAGAATTGAACAGGAGAAGACATGAAATTCAAAATTGATAGACTATCATTATTCTTAATTCCGATCGGTATTGCCATTAACTTCATTGGCGGTCAGGTGGCCCTCCTCCTAAAACTCCCGCTGTATCTTGACTCGATCGGCACGATCGTTGTCGGCGCTTTATGCGGGTATTTGCCGGCCATCATCGTTGGGCTGGTCTCCAACCTTCTAAACTCAGTTTCAGACCCCATCACCATGTGGTATGCGATCCTGAACATGGCGTTCGGCGTCGTGGCTGCGTACCTGTCCACAAAAGGCGTCTTCAAGGTTTTTTGGAAGACATTGGCGAGCGCGCTCATCTTTGCCTTGATCGGCGGCGGCATCGGTTCGCTGATGACCTGGGTCCTGTACGGCTTTGATTTTGGAACGGGCGTCTCATCCATGTTTGCCATCCCCCTCTACGAGGCATTACACATACCGAAATACCTGGCCCAGTTCATTGCTGAATTCACGATGGATATCTTCGACAAGGTCCTGACGGTCATCGCTGCCTTCGGTATTCTGAGGGCGATCCCGACGCGCTTCCTGGCCAAGCTGCCCTTTGGTCATTACTATATCAGTGATGAAGAACTCGCTCTTGAAAAAGAATAATAAACAAGCAGATAAGTGAATGCGAGGTACGTTAAGTCTCCAATAGAATCCGTAAAACGTATTGCCGCGCCGGGAAGCGAAAGAACAACCGTAATAATATTGCTAATCCAGTAAAATAAGAGTATGCGCTTATCCGTATACTCTTATTTTGTCCTTGTTTAGCGCCTGAATGCTGCTCTGGAGAAGGGTTAAGAGATCGAAGCCCGCCATCTCTCGTTTCCGTCATTGCTCGTAAACCCGCAGCGTCTTCCTCCTGCAATGTTCAACGCGAAACAAACACGGCTTATTTTTTTATTGAAGATCGATCGATCAAAGGAGTCCCCATGGATACAGGATTTATCAACAGCTTCAGGGAATATCAAAAGGCGGGTAATCTCTGGATTGACCTCAATCCCCTGACCAAGCTCAGTGTCTGTTTTGCGCTTGCTTTTTCCACGCTGGTCATGAGGGATTACCGTTATGGAATACCTCTATGCCTGGTCCTTTGTCTGGTGGCGGCTCTGACCGGCAAGTTCAAGGAATTCATCACCCTCTTTGGCAGGCTTTGCCTGATCATTATCATCTTTGTCACATTCATTCGACAGATCGGGATGAGGACAGGGAATGTCACCCCTTTGATCAGCATCTTTGGCTGGCAGTGGTACCTGGAATCCTTTATCAGGGGCTGGGACACGATCAGCTTCATCCTCGGTTTTTCGGGCACTCTCCTTTTATTCTTTACAACAACTCCGATGCGTGATCTGATGTACGCCTTCGAACAAAAGGGGGTTTCGCATGAGACTTCATTCATTATGCTCGCATCCATGCAGAATATCGTCGACCTCAAAAAAGCCTCCGTTACCATTCTGGAGAGCCAAAAATCCAGGGGAATTGAAACAGACGGAAACATCCTGGTGCGCGCCAAAGCCTTTTTCCCGACTCTTGGACCATTGATCCTGGCAGCCATTGCGAGCACGGAACAAAAAGCGATCGCGATGGATGCGCGCGCGTTCTCTGTCCAGCGCAAGCACACCTTCCTGCGCGAGCTTGCGCCCGCCACTCAGAGTGAAAAGATCTTCAGCATGGCTGCGTGGGTCTGGCTGGCTGGTACCATTGTGTATAAATTGTACCCATTCGTCTTAAAGCTCCTGGCATGATGAACAAGATCCATGTAAGCGCATCGGTTTCGAGAAATAAAAGCCGCCGCGAAGTAAAACAGTGGAGATTTCCATGGCAAAAATAGAACTCAAAAATGTTACTTATAAATACCCCTTCACCAGGGACTTTGCGCTGAAGGATATAACGTACACATTCAATCCCGGCAAATTCTACGGGATCATTGGTGAAAACGGCGGCGGGAAAACCACGCTTTGCAACCTTATCCGCGGTTTGATCCCACATTTCTATAAAGGCAAGCTCAAGGGCGATGCAATTGTGAACGGGATCGACATCCGTGACTGGGACCTGGGTGAGCTTTCAGCGCAAATTGGCTATGTGTTCGAGAATCCGTTTACCCAGATCAGCGGCATAAAACCGACCGTTTTTGAGGAAGTGGCCATGGGACTCGAGAACCTCGGCGTTCCCAAAGAAGAGATCATCGAGAAGGTCATGAACGTCTGCAAACTGCTTAAGATCGAGGAGCTCATCACCAATAATCCCAATGAGCTTTCCGGAGGTCAACGCCAGCGGGTGGCCTTTGCGTCCATCATCTCGATGGACACAGAAATGTTGATCATCGACGAACCCACCTCGCAGCTTGACCCGGAAGGCACCGAGGATGTTTTTGAGATCATCAAAACACTCAAACGCTCTGATAAAACAATATTGCTCGTCGAACATAAGATCGATATGATCGCGGAATACTGCGATGAGATCATCGTCATGAAAGAGGGCGGCATCGCCTTTGCCGGGCCGACCCACGAAATACTTGGCAATGCCCAGATCATGGAGGCCGGCGCGATGATGCCCCAGGTGGCGATTTTCGGACATGAGATGCAAAAGGCAGGTAAACCGCTGGCGGTAATTCCCATTACGCTGTCTGAAGCGACAGCGCAGGTAAAGAAGCGGAGGGAAGACAATGTCCATTGAAATTAATAACGCAAGTTTCACATATCCGAATGGGTATGTGGCGCTTGAAAACATCAGCGTTACCATCAAAGACGGCGAGCGTGTGGCCATTGTCGGTCAGAACGGCGCAGGAAAAACAACAGCCGTCAAGATGATGAACGGTCTTAATAAGCCGAGCTCGGGTGACGTAATCATCGATGGGGTCAATACGAAGGATAAAACAACCGCCACGATCGCGAAATCGGTTGGCTATGTTTTCCAAAACCCGGACGACCAGATATTCAATCAGACGGTCAGAGCTGAAATTGAATACATGCCCCGCTATTTCAAGTTTTCAGAAAAGGAAATTGAACAACGGGTAAATTATGCGGTTGAGCTTGCGGGCATTGAAAAATTCCTAAAGATCAACCCCTATGACCTGCCCTTTCCGGTTCGAAAGTTCGTTACGATCGCGGCTGTCATTGTTTCAAAACCCAAATATATCATCCTGGACGAACCAACCGCCGGTCAGGACAAACACGGTCTGGAAATTCTCTCAAAAATGATCGACCGCCTCCAAAAGGACGGCGTGACCGTGCTGACGATCACACACGACATGGAATTTGCAGTCAACAACTTCCACCGCATTATTGCAATGGCACACAAGAACATCATTGCTGATGGAACCCCGCAGGAAATTTTCTGGAACGATAAGGTGCTGGCCGAGGCAAGGATCAAAAAGCCGATCATTGGTGAACTTGCAATGCAGCTCGCGCTCGATGGAAACATCCTGTTCTGCGACGAACTTGTTGCAAAACTCTGATCTGCGCGAAGGGTCGCCGGGTCTGGCAATGGAAAAGTCAGACGTTGAAAATGAAAGGGCTTTGAATTGAAATATTTGGTAACAGGCTGTACACTTTTAAACGATATAAATTATGCCGACGGCAGTAAAGCGGAGGGAATTCTGGGCGGTACCATCTACACCGTCAATGGCATAAAGCCGTATTGCGATGATGTTCTTTTCATCACAACGGCGGGACCCGATTTTGACGGATATTTTGGAGAGTATTACCGCAGGAACAAGCTGTCGACTGAAGGTGTTAAATTTGTCCTGCCGAGAACACAATACAATATCCTCGACTATCATGCCGATGGACGCTGGTGGGAATACTCCAAGTATGGCAGGGAATTTGAAAAAGAGTGGGGTCCAAAAGCCTTCATCCAGGCTGAATACGTCAGGGAATTTTCGGATGAACAAACACGCGGCATCTATTTTGAGTCGGGGGTCCTGGAGCCTGTCTGGAAAGAGCTGGACAATATTCGCAAAGCGGCGCCCAATGCCAGGGTCATGTGGGAAATTCAAACTTATGATTTTGACAACCCGGATGTAAAAAAAGAGATCGCGGCGCTGATCAAAAAGTGCGACATTTATTCCCTCAACCTGCCTGAGTCATTCACATTTTTTGGCACCACTTCCGAGGAGGAATCGATCGGGGCGATCATTGCCTTCGGAAAGCCCTGCTTTTTCAGGGTGGGGATCAAAGGAGCCTATATGATCGTGGATGGAAAAGCGTGGTTTGCCCCGTCCTATAACCTTGATAAAAATGTGGACGCCACCGGCTGCGGCAATTGTTCAACCGGCTCGGCCATGGTTGGCTTCTGTGAAGGCCTGCACCCGCTGAAGAGCGTGGTACTGGCAAACCTGGCTGCCTCACTCAACGCCATGCAGGTTGGGCCCTATCCACTTTTCACGGATGAACTAAGAGCCGGACTGATCGAAAAGGCAGAGGTTGAAACCGGGCGATTATTAAAGGAGAACAAAGATGTTTCTTGAGATATTTAAACGCAAAAAACCCATCATTGCCATGCTCCATCTTAAAGGTGAAAATGCCGAAGAGCGGCTAAAAATGGCTGCCATTGAGGCGGACATTTATGCGGAATGCAAGGTTGACGCCGTACTTGTCGAAGATTATTACGGCGATGTAACCGATGTCGAAAACGCCCTCGCGTACCTTTCCGTGAAGCGTCCTCATTATATTTATGGCGTTAATGTCCTGGATAATTTCGCAAAAAGTTACGAGCTTGCCTTACAGTATGGCGCAAAGTTCATGCAGTTGGACTCTGTTTGCGGCCATCTGACCCCAGAGGATGAAAAGGCATATTTGGAGGTGATCGACGGATATCGAAAGGATGAGAAGATACCCGTCATAGGCGGGGTCAGGTTCAAGTATCAGAAATACCTCTCGAACCGCAGCCTTGAGGATGACCTGGAAATCGGGATGAGACACTGTGACGCTATTGCCGTTACGGGAGCGGGCACCGGGATGGATACCGATATGGAAAAGATCCGGCAGTTCCGCAAAATAATGGGCGAATTTCCATTGATTGTTGCCGCTGGCATGACGAAAGAGACCATCAAGGAAAAGCTCTCGATCGCCGATGCGGCCATTGTTGGCAGCACCTTTAAGGATACCCGCAAGGATTCAGGGGATGTTTTTGCCGCGCATGTAAAAGAGTTTATGGATGAGGTGGACCGCTGTTTTCGATGATCGAACCCGCTGTCGATGGCAGCCCCGGATCAGAGCGGATGGAACGCGTCTTGAGCGAAAGCCCGGGACGCGTTTTGGTTTATGTGTTTCATTCCAGTTGAAACCGCCCTGAAGGCTGGGGCATTCCTTGCAAACGTCATGGAGGCGGTTTGTGCCGATGCAATCTCCTGCTTTACGGGATTTTCTGGTCAAAAGCGGATTGCCGCGCCGCCACACCTGCCCTGGCGGGCGGTGCCAAGGCAGGGCAAGAGCGGCGGCTCGCAATGACACCCATGTCACACCTGCACTTGCGTACGGTGCAAGTGTTGCGAGGCGGTCTGTGCCGAAGCAATCTCATGTCACAGGAAGATTGCTTCGGGCAACGAGCAAGTGCGCCCTCCCGAAAAATCATCGGGATAGGTATCGCAATGACATGTATTTATGGTGGAGAATCTTTTTACAAACACCAGATCAATCATAAAGCGCCAGGTCGCCAACACCAGATCTGTTTGAAAATCCGTAGCGGCTGACCAGGCGACCTGCTGAAAATCCTTCGCGCACGAGATTTCCGTCAAAGGCGACTGGCGTGCCGTTGACCAGGGTATGGATCGCGGCTTGACTCTGCGGGTCCGCGACAGTGATATTGGCGTAGGCGCCGCGTGCCAGATGCCCAAGATTGTTTTCAAAGAAGGGGTTTCCCGTCCGTTTGGACATCAGCCGCGCGGGGTTGCAAGTCATGGATGCAACAGCATCAGTCAGCGATAACACGCCAAGCCGGGCGAGGGTGAAGATGCACGGAATATTATCGCTCGTATTTCCAAAGCCCTTCATGGTCGCGCCGCTCTGACCGTCTGATACAACAATATTTACCCTGCCATCCTGAAGGGCTTTGTACGCCAGTTCCTGAGCCTTCGCATGCATCTTGAGCCCGTCACGTCTGCCGCGGTTTTCAAGCAGCATGGAGGATACAAACTCTGCGCTGATATTTTCGTTATCGATCAGCGCCAGGACAGCCCGCATTCCCTCAGCCCCGCCGGAGTGGGTACCACAGCCGGCGGCGGTTGCATGGGCAAGGTGGAATGGCCTGCCCTTTGAAAGCTGCGCCATTCTTTTTGCATGCTCAGGGTCCTGAGTGTGCGACATATAAACCAGTCCCGCCCGTGAGGTGATCTCAAAAAGCGAGTCAATTGCCCCGTCTGCCATAATGAAGTGACCCATATGGTCCTTAATACCCACAGTCAGGTGCGCGGTCGAGTTGGTGATGGAGTTTCTTGTCAGCTTTTGCGACATTACTTCAGGGTCAAGCTCTCGCTTAAACAGTGCAACCAGTTCCCCGGGATCCAACTGAGTACCCAGGACCGCTGCCCCGCCAAGGTAGACGCCCACATTGAGCGGGAGACCCCGGTCAACTTCCGCGCCAAGCAGTGCAGGCGCCATGAAAGTATTGCCCGCGCCTGGCGAAAGCCCCAGCGTGACACCATCCCTTGCCGCCTTGAAAATTGGACTTTCATATACATCAAAAAGGTCCCCCAGATGCAGGTGCATATCAAACAACCCGGGCATGACCACCAGGCCGCTGCAATTCAGGACTCTATCTTTGCCGCCGGGAATCATACTGTCGGCCACCTCGCTAATCAGCCCGCCCTGGACGGCAATATCAGCCAGCCTGTCGATCTTATTTTGGGGGTCAATGACGCGTCCGCCCTTCAGGATCAACCTTGCGCCTTCTCCCGGCGAGGCAAACTCTGGCGGCATGAAATTATTAAGTCTTTCAATGATCCTAACCGGCTTGTTGTAGGTGTTCATCATCAAGATCCCTTTGGCTGCGCCGTTATTGGCGGCGCAGTCTTTTCCATGACCTGCATTAATTGGCCTGTGTATCTGATGCCATATCTACAAGCCGCAGGTTATTGCGGACCGGACCTGTTCACGTGCCCGGTGTGCGCAGACCGCCAGGCCTGATTTTCACCTATACGAATAGCATCAAAAAGACCCGCAGCAAATAACCCAAACTGTCATTTCCTGCTGGCACGAACCGCAGCCATGAAGGCCGAGGCTGCTGCAGCGGATACTTCATTCTCCGCTTTCCCACCCACCTTGAGGGCAGAGCCCACAATGGCGCCATCCGCAATATGCAAAACCTCGCTGGCATTGGCGGCAGTGGTTCCACTGCCCACAACCACCGGAATGCCTGCAACCTTCTTCACCTGAGCGACCACTTCCAGCGGCGTGGCTTGACCGGTGGCTGCCCCAGTGACGATCAACACATCGGCTCCAGCCGCCTGAGCATCCAGTGCGGACTGTTCAATGGACTGCGGGATCAGGCTGCGGGTGTATTTGGTCTGGATATCGGCCCATAACGCCACGCCTTTTGCGCCCAGCTGCTGGCGATACCTGCGAATCTGTGCGGAACAAGGGGAAACCTGACCTTGAGCCATGATGACAGTATCCACAAAAACTTCCACGCGAATGAAATCTGCCCGGCAGGCATGCGCCACCGCCACCTCGGATTGCCAAGCATTAAACTGACAATTGACCCCCACGGGGATATTGACGGCACGGATAATGTCACGAGTGACCCCTGCCATAACAGCCAGCTGGGCAGTACTTAGTTCGGCGGGCAGGTAAGGCTCATCTCCAAAATTTTCCACAATGAGCGCGTCCACTCCCGCCGCCTGCAGAACTGCCGCTTCCCTCCCCGCCTGTTCGTAGATCGCGTCCAAATTACCCAGGTACGCAGGGGATTCCGGCAGCGGTAAAAGATGGATCATGCCCACAATGGGGCGGGTTGAAGTAAATAAACTTGAACTTGCCATTTACACCTCTCAAAGGATCACACATCAGCTCAGGGTTGGAACCATGACGGGTTGTGCCTGATCAATCGATCATTTTACAATTGTATCATTTGGGTGAGATGGGTCAGCCGCTGAAACAACAGGATTGTGTGTGGTACCTCATGGGCAATGAGACATTGGCAGGGCGCTGTGTGGTCATGTCCACCCATGAAAGCCCCGTCCGTCTTTGCGTACGCGTGAGCAGGGCAGTTGATATAATATTGATCATCATCCGCAACGATGGGCGTTGGGATTGATCGAGTGCAGCCTTAAATAATTCAGGTGTTTAGTCGGTGAAACGGCAGCTGAAGCAAGCCGTTGGGCGGGTAATTTGCAGGTCAAAAGGTGTTAAAATAACAGCGTGAGAATCTATCTTGATTTATGCGCCATTCAAAGACCGCTTGACACATCGAATCAAATTCGGGCAGAATCAGGAAATGCCGATTATTTTTGTACTTGTGATGACAAGTTGTTACGAAATGCAAAAAAAGTCAAAGATTTAGCGGTAAGAGTATTGAATCCTGTTGATCTGGTTCAGGAGATCGAAAAATGATTACAGATGGCAGACCTTTAATTGAAGTTAACCAGCAGGCAATCAACCTGCTCTATAAAGAGTTGGGTGTTGTGGACGCTGTCCGTTTTCTTAAACAATTTACTCAAGGTTACGGAAATTACACTCAAGAGCGGGAAGTTATCTTTGCAAACAAGTCTCTTGATGAACTTGTAAGTGAAATTGAAAAGCGGAGAAAAACGACACAGTAAATAGTTAGAGAGCGCAGGCTTTTTATAAGCTTGCGCTCTTTCTTAATAGCAAAAAAAACACCCACCGATCAACAGCCGTGTATGCGGCATGAAGTACCTTATGGTGTTGTCCTTCCTCCCGCTGAAACACACAGTTACCCACTGATCCATTTTCCAGGAATGGGAGATATTAACTAACCATGCCGCGCAGAGACATCCTTTTTTTGCCAGACCAGTATTATCACTTTTATAATCGCGGCAATAATCGTCAGGCGGTGTTCTTCGAGCGTGATAATTATCTTTACTTTCTACGCGGACTTAAAAGATACCTGCAGCAGCATGTGGAAATTCTTGCGTATTGCCTGATGCCAACGCATTATCATATTTTGGTGAGGGTGAGGGCGGCTCAGCAGGCGCAGGCTTCCGATCAGACTCAGAATTCCGAAGTCTTAAAGACTTCGGAATTCTTGGATGAGGAGGTCTCGGGCGAGGAGGTCTCGGGCAAGGTCTCGCTTGCCATGCAGAAGTTCAGCATCTCTTACACGAAAGCCATCAACAAGCGTTTTGACCGCGTGGGCGCATTGTTTCAGGGACAGTTCAAGGGCAAGCTTGTTCAACATACCAGTCATTTGCTGAATCTATGCCTTTATATTCATACCAACCCTGTGAAAGATGGACTGGTCTTTTTGCCCGAAGATTGGGAGTTTTCCAATTATCTCGAATGGATGAACCTGCGCGAAGGGACGCTGGTGAACCGCGAATTTATCCATAACACTTTTGGAACGCCGGAAGAATATAAAAGGCTGGTGATGGACACCATAAAAAATCGAGACCTGCCTGATGACGTAAGAAAGTATTTGCAGGAGTTGGAAGGCTGAGCAGTCCCTGGTTCCCTCCAGGCGATGGGCGTTGGGATTGATCGAGTGCAGCCTTAAATAATTCAGGTGTTTAGTCGGTGACAGCCCACAGCCCATTAGGCGGTGAAACGGCGGCTTAAGCACTGGTTGGGCGCTTATCAAATAATAAAGTCGGAATATGCTAAATCAAAATTTCGTAATCATTGGGACCCTAATCGGTACAGCAGGTGCTTTTGCGTATATATGGGACACAATTAAAGGGAAAGTAAAACCTAATCGAGTCTCTTTTTTGTTATGGGCTATCGCTCCGATGATTGCCTTTGCAGCCCAAATAAAGCAAGGGGTAGGTTTAGAGTCATTAATGACTTTTAGTACTGGTTTTCTGCCCCTTTTGACTCTTATCGCTTCCTTTACCAATAAAAATGCTGAATGGAAATTAACAAAATTTGATTTAGCATGCGGCTTTTTATCTGTAGTTGGGCTGATCCTTTGGCTGGTAACAAAAGTTGGCAATGTCGCGATTTTCTTTAGCATCGTGGCTGATGGTTTGGCTGCTCTACCTACAATGATCAAGGCTTATAAATATCCAGAAACGGAGATTGCACTGCCGTGGTTGGCAACTTGCATTGGCGTTACTTTAACATTACTAACTTTACAGGAATGGACATTTGCCAATAGCGGTTTTATCCTTTACATCTTTATTGTGGATTTAATAATTTTTATCTTTGTGCAATTCAAGTTGGGAAACAGGATTAAAATATGAGTCTTCAATTCAGCCAGGGCTTAGCAATGCGCTGCCTGACCCTTCGACAGGCTCAGGGCAGGCAGTGAGGGATGCTCACCTGCACTGCACCGAACGCAATGCGGTGCAAGTGTCGCGCCCTGCTCCCAAGCAGAGGCCACGCCCGCCCATACGCAGGTATCCCACTCGCTGCGCCCGGGGACGCTGACGCGCTTCACACGCGCAAATTATTTT
>JFJP01039481.1_pt1 | contig 10913 bp, 13 predicted proteins | sample 431651 | NCBI WGS metagenome assembly JFJP01 (sample SAMN02602958, study PRJNA72255) | Microbial mat metagenome, whole genome shotgun sequencing project. | biome: fresh water; feature: sink hole; material: water; isolation source: purple microbial (photo- and chemosynthetic) mats found in...
AAAGAAATAAGTGAAGTACTAAAAACTGAAATAAAAGAGATTACATTAAGTAATGTAGCTGAATATATGAAAACTAAGATAATAGATTATTTTGTTGGTAATGGTGTTTCACTTGGATTAAAAGGTGCCATTGTAGGATATGATATGTATTTAACCAATAAATATAATAATATGTACGCTACTCATTCAAAAGATATGAAGGACTTAGAAGATAAAAATAATGCTTTAGTTGCTCAAAACAATGCTTTAGAATTTCCTTTTGGTATGTCTTTTAATATAAGCAGTCTTAAATGGAATGATATAAATTATGATAAATTTTACGAAGTTTCAGATATATATAACTATAATACTATGGCTTCTTCTTCCTTAGGATATTTATCTTCAGAAGAACCAAGTATTTTATGTCAAAGAGAATATTATAAGGACTACAATGTTAAATGTTAAAATTGATAAATCTTTATTACTAAAAGATTTAAAAAGTGATTTAAGAGATTCTACTGCCTATAAAACAGAACAGGACTCTAAAATAAATACGTGGAGAAAAGAATATAAAGGGGATCCTTATGGCAATGAATCTAAGGGAAAATCAGCATATGTATCAAAAGATATAAAAAAACAAGTTGAATGGTTACATCCAAATTTAGTGTATCCATTTATATCTACTAAAGATATAGTTAGAGCTACTCCTATTACTTATGAAGATGTAGCTTGTGCTAAACAAGCAGAACATTTATTAAATTTTTTCTTTTGTAGAGGTGGAGCAGAGTTTAATAGATTTAAGTTTTTAGATAAATTAGTTAGAGTTCTTCAAGTAGAAGGTACTGCTATTATTAGAACTTCTTGGCTCTATGAAGAAAAAACAGTAACTGTAGTTGAACAAGTAATGTCTCCTGAAGGTATTCCAATGGAATATGAAGTAGAAAAACAAATACCTGCTAAAAATAGACCTATAGCTGATATTGTTAGAACAGAAGATATATTTCTGGATCCTACTGCAGATGGAGAAATAAATCAATCTCAATTCGTTATATATAGATATGAAACAGATTTATCTTCATTAAAAAAAGATAGTAGGTATTCTAATTTAGATAGTATAAATCCTGATAGAACATCTTTAAATGATGTAAGTATATTGGATAGAGAACGAAGTACTTTTAAATTTAGTGATAAAGCTAGACAAAAACTAGTTGTTTATGAATATTGGGGTAATTATGATATAAATAATGATGGTATTACAGAACCTATAGTATGTTCTTGGACTAATGATACTATTATAAGATTAGAAGAAAATCCTTATCCTGATAAAGAAATTCCTTTCATAGTTGTACCATATAAACAAGATCCTTTCAATTTATATGGGGAACCTGATGGAGAATTAATTAGTCCTCTACAAAAAACAAAATCAGCCTTAATTAGAGGAATGATTGATAATATGGTTCAATCAAACAATGGACAAAAAGGTGTTAGAGCTGGTAGTTTAGATCCAGTTAATTTAAATAAATTTATTAATGGTGATAATTTTATGTTTTTAGGCAATAAAGATGATTTCTTTGACGGAAATTATAATCAAATACCTAATAGTATATTTTCATTTTATGAACTTATGTCTCACGAAATAGACGCTCAAACAGGTGTTAAAGCTTTTACAGGAGGTGCAGGATCAAGTAGTTTTGGTAGTTCTAATGCTTCTATGAGAGGTGTTTTAGATAGTACTGCTAAAAGAGAATTACATATTATCAAAACAATAAGTGAATTAGGAATAAAACCTTTACTTAGAAAATGGTTAGCATATAGTTCTGAATTTCTTGATGAAGAGTATGTTATAAGTATTACTAGTGAAGAATTTGTACCTATAAAAAAGGAAGATTTAAAAGGTGATATTGATATATCTTTAGAAATATCTACAGTAGAAAGTAATAATACTAAAGCTGAAGAACTAGCTTTTATGCTACAAACTATAGGAAATAGTGTTAGTCCTGCATTTATGCAAATGATATTGAGTGAAATAGCTGCATTAAGAAATATGCCTGATTTAAGTAAACAGATTAAAGAATACCAACCTGAACCTGATCCTATGCAACAACAAATGCAACAAATGCAACTACAACAAATGCAACTTCAACTTGCTGAACTTCAATCTAAAATACAAGAGAACCAAGCAGATTATATTCTTAAAACTGCTAAAGCTAAAGATATGTCAGCTAGTGCTGATAATAAGAATCTTGACTTTATGGAAAAATATACAGGCGCTAAGTATGAAAGAGAGGAGAATCTAAGTGAAAGAGGTTATAAACAAGAATCAGATAAACATATAATTGATATAGATCATAAAGAAAGACTTCATAATGAAAAATTAAATAAAGATTCTGAAACTAAAATTATTTCAGAAGCTCTAAAATTATTAAAAGGACAAAAATAATGTTACCAATTTTAGGAACTTTGTTAAGTAGTGGTTTAAATTTATTAGGTAATGCTGTATTAGTTAAAGGTAAAGAATTCTTAGAGGAAAAGACAGGAATAGATTTATCTAAAGCTACTTTAACACAAGCAGAAGTATTAAAATTAAAACAGTATGAAATGGAACACGAAGAAGAACTATTAAAACTTCAATTAGAAAATAATAAACTAGATATAGAAGTATTTAAAATAGAAGCTGAAGATAGAAGTAGTGCTAGAAATAGAGAAGTAGAACTAAATAATTCTACTAATAGTTCTTGGTTCAGTAAAAATACTACTTCACTAATAGCTTTATTATTTATAATTGTATATTTAGCTATATGCTTTATAGGAGTATTTAAAATAGGAGTAGAAGTAGATAATACTAATTTTAATACTATATCTATTGGTTTAACTAATATAGTAATGCTTATAGTAGGATATTACTTTGGTTCAAGCAAAGATTTAAAAAATCTAGGAGTTATTAAATGAGTGTAATAGAAGAACAAGCTAAATTTGTAGATGATATAATTAAATTAATTCAATTTGCTAATAGTAAAGGATTAATGGTTACTTTAGGTGAAGCTTTTAGATCTGTTGAACAACAACAATTATATGTTAAAACTGGTAAAAGTAAAACAATGAACAGTCAACATTTAAAACGTAGAGCTTTAGATTTAAATTTCTTTGTTGGAGGTAAATTAACTTATGATGTTAAATATTTACAGGAAGTAGGTGATTTTTGGGAAAAATTGGATGAAAAAAATAGATGGGGTGGTTCTTGGAGAGGATTAATTAAACAAGGTAAATCTAAATTTAAAGATTATCCTCACTTTGAGAGACAAGATTAAATAAGGTTTTAAGCTCATATAACGAATATTATTTAGTAAATCAATAAAATGTATGGTTTACTTTAATATTTGCTGTAGAGCTTATTTATATTAAAGTAATAGTATAGTAGAATTCAAAAAATTTTAGGAGAAAATATGTCAAATACTGTAAATAATTTTTTACAAGATGAGTTAGTAAATAAAGGAATTAGGTTAGGAGAATGTTTAAGAATTCTCAAAACTAATCCACATTTCCAAACTTTAATTCTAGATCATTATCTTAAAGATAAATCTTTGGATCAAGTTAGTTTATTATCCCATCCTCAAATGAGAGAGCAAAGAGTAAATATTGTAGAAGATTTGTTATCTAGATCTAGATTAAATTTATTTTTCTTAGAAGTAGAAAGAGATTATGTTCATTACACTAATTTAAAAGAAGAATTGTTGAACCAAGATATAAATGAGGAAGGTAATTAATGGATACTCCTGAGCAACTAACACAAGAAGAAATAGCACAATATTCTTTAGATGAGTATGTACCAGAGACTGAAGATAATACTGAAAATATAGAACAAGCTTCCGAAGAGCATTCTAATAATTTAGATTCTAATGAGAATTCTGAAGATTCTGATGAACAGAGTTCAGATGATGTAGTTGAAAATAATGACGAAGGTGTTAACTACAAATTTAAACCTTTAAAAGCTGTAGGTACTGAAATACCTATAAGAGATATCAATGAATTATATACTTTAGCTTCACAAGGTATAGATTATACTAAAAAAATGCAAGAAATAAAACCATATAGAAAAATGGTAAGTGCATTACAGACTGAGAATATTTCTGAAGCAGAATTAAATATTTTATTAGATATTAGAAAAGGTAATATAGAAGCTGTTAAACATTTAGTAAAAACTCATAATATTCCTGTTGATATGCTTACAGAAGATGTACAATACGTACCTTCTAAGTATGGCAAAGAAGAAGCAGAAATACAATTAGCAGAAGTACTTAATGAAATTAAAGTAGATACAGCTTCATATGATGTAGTTATGGATAAAATGAAAAAATTAGATGATTCTTTCGCTAATCTATTTTTTAAACAACCTGAGGCATTAAAACAATTTAAACAAGAGGTTGTATCAGGAACATTTGATATAGTATATCCTGAAGCAGTAAAATATGCTGCTTTAGATGGAAATAAGAAATCATTATTAGATTATTATATAGCTGTAGAAAAGAATTATTATGAGTATAAAAATTCTCAACAACAACAAGAACAAAGTAAACAAAAAGCTAAGCAAGAAACTATTGTAAATAAAAAGAAACAAGCGGTTGCTACTGGAAGAAGTTCTGTTGGAAGTGTTAATAAAAATACTGTAGTAGATTATATGGCTCTATCTGATTCTGAATATGATAAATTATATGAACAAGTGATGAGTAGAATTTAAAATTAGGAAATAAAATGGCAGATGTAATATACGGAACAGATTCACAAATAAATAGTGCTACTAGTAAAAGTAGAAGTACTATACAACATTTTTATGATAGAGCAGGTGTTAAAAGTGCAACTAGAAATTTAATATATTCTCAGTTTGCTGATAGAAAAAGTATGCCTTTAAGATATGGTAAAACTTATAAAATAAGTAGATGGTTACCTATATTGGATGATAGAAATGCATTAGATACTACATCTCCTGCTTTAGGTATAGATACAAAAGGTGACCCATCAACTAGAATAAATCTTTATGGTTCATCAAGAAATTATAATGATGTTACTACAAGTATGCCTTCATTATCAGAAGGAGCAGGTAGAGTTAATAGAGTAGGTGTTACTAAAATAACTATGGAAACTCAATTTAGCAGATATGGTGCTTTTATAGATTATACGGATGAATTAGAGATGTTTCACGAAGATGTTACTCAAATTAGATATAGAGAAGAGCTAGGAGTTCTAGCTAATGAACTACAAGATGATTTGCTACAAAAAGATATGTTAGCTACTACTTGTGTATTGTATGCAGGTTCTGCTACTTCTAAAAGTGAAATAGGAATAAATAGTACTACTAGTAAAGCAGTAAAATCTGGTGTAGGGGGGGCAGATACTTTAGGATTAACTTATGATTTAATCAGAAAAGCAGGACAAATACTTACTAAAAATAAAGCAACGAAAAGAACATCTATAATTACTGGCTCAACAAAAATAGATACTAGAGCTGTTAATAAATGTTGGAGTGCTATTATAGGACCTGAAGTTAAATGGGAACTTGAAACTCTTGTAGATAAATTTAACCAACCTGCTTTTATACCTGCTTATAAATATGCAGACGCAGGTACATTGATGGAAGGTGAAGTAGGTGCAGTCCACGACACAAGATTTGTTGAGAGTGAAAGAGCTTTAATATTTAATGCTACTGGAGCTGCAGTAGAAGGTACTGACAGCTATTTCCAATATTCTCCAGATATAGCTGGTACGAATAAAGTAGACGTATTTCCTATTATTTACCCAACTGAAGGTGCTTTTGCTACTGTAGGACTTCAAGGTGAAGGTAAGATTAAATTTAATGCTATTAGTCCTGATAACAAAGAACTGGGAAATCCTTACTCAAATAAAGGACTATTTAGTATGAGTTTTTGGTATGCTTCTATTATACTACAACCTGAAAAATTACTAGTAATACATACACCAGTTAAAAATGGAGCAAATGCTTATAAAGGTACATATACTGAAGCAGCTTTATATGCACCTACTAATTTTGTTACATCTGTCACAGGTGATGGAAAAGTACTAGTTAATGGTAGTTTAGATCTAAACAGCACTAAGACTCAACATTTACCAAAAAGATCATAATTACAAGATAATTGGGGGAGAAATCCCCTTTATAATATAAAAGGAGATATATGTCATCTATACACGAAGATTTAATAGTTAAAGCAGATTTGCTTGGAATAAAATATAGTGAAAATACCACTGAAAATGAATTATTAGAATTAATTAGTAAAAAACTAGAAGGTACTTCTAGTACAGTTCATCATAATACAGTAGTAAACGAGGCTTTTAATAAATTAAGAAAGGTAGTTATATCTTGTGTAGATCAAAAAGAATCAGGATTACCTACAGTATATGTTAGATGTTCTAATTCCTTTCAAGATTTAGCTAGAGTATTGCCTGTAGAAAAAGAAATAGAAGTTGAACAAGCATTATTGAATGTTTTAAGTGAAGTTCAATATGTTAAACATATAAATAAAATATCAAATACAGGAAATGCAGACGGAAATAAACAAGGTGTTTTAGCTAAAAAATATGTAATAAATTATTTAGATTGAAACATTTTAAAGTACTATTTTAGTACTTTCCTTCTGGTTTTATAAGGAATAAAATAATGGCAGTAGAAAAAATTAATCCTCCTTTTTTTAGTATGGGTAACTTAGTGAATATGGCAAAAAATATAGGAAAAGGTTTTACAGGACCAGGATTGCTGTTTGAGACAACAGAAGCAGGTAGAGATACTGATATAATACAATCAGAAGATTATTATAGAAAAGAAGGTCTAAACCGTCTATATACTTTAGCTAAGATAAATCCAAAAGCTTTTGTTAGCCAAATAAATTATTATAGAAAAAATAATATCAATCTTTTTAATTATGCTGTTAATGATTTTAAAAAAAATAGTCCTGAACTTTACAGTAAATATTGGGGATCTTCTCTGGAAGTTCCAAATTTTAGTAAAAATAAAGTACCTACTATAGTTCCTAAAAATAAGACAAATATAGAAATAGGTGCAGGAAATATTGGTAAAAATCCAACAGGAAAACTTAGTGCTACTAGTCCTAGAGTATTGAATTTGCCTCTTGATGTTCTTACCCCAAATATAGATAATATTCCTCCATCTTTGGTAGGTGGTTTAACAAATAATTCAGTCCCACCTCCCCCAATACCAAATCTAGCTGTAAAAGTAGATGATACAAGTTCAGTAACTACTAATGATAGGATAACAGATCTAATGAAAATTATTGAAGAACACCAAAAAGAATCTGCAAATAGAATAACTAAAAATAATGAAGAACAGTTTGCTAGAGGACAAGAAGCAATTAAAAAACAAGAACTTAGAGATTCAATAGATTACCAAAACAGAGTATTAAGTAGAATACCTTCTCTTAGTTCTATATTCAATAATACAAGTAATTACTCAGTTCCACAATATGAATTAAGGTATGCTAAAAATATGCCTTTAAGTCAAATGTCTATATAAAATGAAAGGATTAAAATGGCTTTTGTAAAAACAGTAGCAGAACCAGTATATAACATAGTAAAAGGAATAGGAAATTGGGTTTATAATGGTGCTAAAAAGGCAACTGGCGATAATACTAAAGCAATAGTAAACGCTTGGGAAAAAAAGAATGGTCCTCTTCCTCCAGGATATGTTAAAGGACAAAAAATAGTTACAGAAGCAGTAAAAAAAGCAGCAGAAACTAAACATAACACAAAAGCATCAAAGAATGCAGACAAAATAACAAAAAAAGTTATAAAAAAAGCTGAAAACCAAGGTTTTAAGTTTACTCAAAAAGAAACAAATGATTTAAAAACTACAGCAATAAATACATATCTAGAAAAACATCCTATGCCAGAAGTTAATTTAAACCCTAGTTGGAGAAATCCAATAGATGGTTCACTTCTTCCTTCAGCTTATAGATCTATGGGTGCAGCAGGAACTATAGCAGGATTAGGAGGTTTAGGTACTATTTATAGCAATGATATATTTAGTAGTCTTAATAGTCCTGTAGTAGATAGTAATAAAACTATAGCACCAGATGACAATAAAACTATAACACAAGCACCAGATACTAATGGTACTGCAGCTGAAACTGCTGAAGCTGCTAGAATTGCTGAAGAGGCTAAAGTTAAAGGTGCTAATCCAGGTGGTAGTACAACAAAAGTAAAAAAATCTAAACCTGTGATTGGTGACACTGCACCTATAATAACTAATACTACACCTATAACTTATGATCCAGAATTTAGTAATAAGTATTATAAGTTTAAAGATGAATTTCAACCACAAGGTCTTTCTACGTTTGATGGTAATAAAATTCAAGGAAATAATCCTGCTTCTCAAAATATTTCTAATGTAAATAACAATAATAATAATAATAATGATGGTTTGACTGGTTTAGCTGGTCCTGGTGCTGTGTTAGCTATGCTTTTAACAAGTATGTTAGCAAAATAAATAAAATAAAGGAATTAATATGTCTTTGGATTGGAAAGGTTTAATAGACGGAATAGATAGAACATTAGGTAATGGGTATAAAGATAAAGATAATATAATGCAATATACTGGAGGTCTTAATAATCTTGCTTCTATAGGTCTAGGTGCTTATCAAAATTATATGAAAAAGAAAGATTTTGATTGGCAAAAAGATAAGTTTGCATTTGATAAAGATATGGCTTTAAATGCTTATAAAATGAATCAAGATACATTTGCTAATAATCAAATGCAATCTTTGATGAATATGGCTAAAATGGGTAGAAATAATGTAGATATGTCTTTTATGATAAATAATCAGAATATGGATCCAAGAATAAAAGATTATTGGGGTAGTCTATCTAATAGTCTAACAGGAGGTAAAGGCACTCAAGTATATAATTATAATAATGCAAATAAATTAGATCAAAGTGCTTTCATTTCTCCTGATAGTTTTTATAAAGAAGGATAAATAATGCAATATGTTAATCAAATGCCTTTAGCTAATTCTCCTAGTCCTTATGGAGATTATGCTAATTCAATTCAAACAGGTATGCTCAATAGAATAATAGAATCTCAAAAAGTAGCTGAAGAAAATAGTAGAAAAGAACAGTTACTTAGAGCTTTAGATAAAGAAAAAAGAGCAGAACAATTAGAAGAAAATAGATTAGAAAGAGAACAAAGAGCTAGTTTAGCTCTTGATCAACAAAATCTTTCTACATTATTACATCAACTTACTATTGCGTCTCAAGAAAATATTGCTAATGCTACTAATACGTCTCACGAAAAGATTGCTAATACTACTGGAAATTATCAATTAAAGAGTACTGAGCTTAGAGCAAATGCTGTAGCTGGTGCTAATGCTAAAAATACTTTTAACCCTAATGATAATAAAACAACCAGTAGCACTAAATATATACCACCAAAGGTTACTAAATGATAGGAGCTATTGCAAAAAAAATAGGTCAAGCTATATTACCTTCATTAACTAAAGATACTTTTAAAACTGCTGGTATATCTGCTTTAGTAGGTTTAGGTGCAGATAAAATAGATAGAATTCTAAGTAAACCTAATACAAATGTAAATCCTCAAATGTATAATGCCACTAAAAATGGAGTTCCTGATAATGCTAGTGATATGAGGGAAAGATATGATAAAATTAAAGATAGAGATATAGAACAATTTGGTAAAATAGATAAATTAAAAGAAAATGCTCATTTTAGAGGCGAATTAGTTAAATATATTAATCCTAATTTAGATAAAGCTTTGGATATAACTGATCCAAAATCACCAGAATTTAGAAAATTACAAGCTGAAGCTGAAAAAATATACACTGATGATAAAATAATCAGTAAATTTCTATATACACAAGGATTAGCTAAAGCACAATCAGTTGCAAATGGCAAGGAAGCTAAAACAGTATATGTTCCTTATAGTCCAGATGAAATTAAAGCAGGTGAAGTTGGTGAAAATTTTTATAGATTTGCTAATAAACTAAGAAAAATTGAATATGTAGAAAATAATTTTTTTGGTGGAGGATATGATAAACATCCTAATGCTAATGCTATAGAAGAATATTTTAAAGAACAGTATGATAAGAATAGTAATCCTTATCAACAGTTAGCTAACTCAGTATCTACTGATTATGCTGGACAAGAAAAGTATTTAAATAATTTAGGTACTTTTGATTTCTTTGCAAAAGAAGATACTAAAGATAGAATGCAATCTTTACAAGAACTGCAAGATATGTTAAGTTCATCAGGAGCAGTAAATACTTCTCTTGAAAAGAGTTCTGAATTAAATAATTTAGTTAAACTTTTTAGTATGACTAATTCACAAAGTCAAAATGTATCAACTAACGAACGCGCACAAGACTTACGTAACCAATTCCTTGGTTTGTCTGACTAATGGTAATTTATATCTAATTACTAAAACTTAAATACTCTTTTAATTCATTCACAGTATAATTTTATAAATTTTATATAAAGGCTGTGAATGGGTATTGGTGATTTTATACCTGAAGAAATATCTAAAAAAATGGAATCTCTTGTACAAACAGGAGAAGCTTTACAAAACCAATGGAATCTGAATAATTCTGATTACAAATTTAGTATGAGACATTTATTTTTAACTCCTGTTAAAAGTATTTTAGATATGGCAGATAATTCAGGAGCTTTTTTCAACAAAACTATGGATAAAATCCTAGATAATGAAGGCACAAGAGCGCAAAGATATTATCCTTCAGAACTCTCCAGTTATGAATGGATATTTAATGATGGTAAACATCTTAAAGATGAACCTATAAGTGCTGGATGGGAAAATGTTAAAAAAGGTATGCAAAAAATAGGTAATGATGATGTTGGCTCAGGTGCAGTTGATATAGCACAAGGAGTATTACAAGCAGGTCCTT
>JFJP01002618.1_pt1 | contig 10912 bp, 13 predicted proteins | sample 431651 | NCBI WGS metagenome assembly JFJP01 (sample SAMN02602958, study PRJNA72255) | Microbial mat metagenome, whole genome shotgun sequencing project. | biome: fresh water; feature: sink hole; material: water; isolation source: purple microbial (photo- and chemosynthetic) mats found in...
CCGAAGTCTGGATCGAGAAGCGCGGCTGGGTGCGCGTCGATCCCACCGCTGTGAGCGTGCCGGCGCGCATCGAGCAGAACCTCGCCGCCGCCGTGCCGGCCGGCGAACCCCTGCCCTTCCTCGCGCGCGCCGGGTTGGACTGGATGCGCGAGATCCGCTTCCGCTGGTGGGCCATCAGCAATGCCTGGAACCAGTGGGTGCTCGGCTATAACCCGCAAAAGCAGCGCGAGTTCCTGGAAATGCTCGGCATGCATGCGCCCGACTGGCGCAAGATGACCGCCATGCTGGCAGTGTTGTGCGGCAGCGTGCTGCTGGCGCTGATTGGCTGGATGCTTTACCGCCGTCCGCGTCTCGATCCGGTCGAACGCCAGTGGCGCAAACTCTCGCGCCGTCTCGGCAAGCAGGGGCTGGCACGCCAAGCTTGGGAGGGGCCGCATGACTACGCGCGCCGCATCGCGCAGTCACAACCGGAGAAAGCGGCCGAAATCGACCGCATCGCCGGCCTTTACGCTGGGTTGCGCTTCGGTAAGCTGTCGCCTCGCCTGATTACTGAACTGCGCCGCCGCGTCGCGGCCTTCAAACCATGAAACGCCTCACCCTTACCCTTCTCGCCCTGTTCTCCCTCAACGCCAATGCCGGCTACGCTGAACGTGAAGATGTCCAGGCCTTTATCACCGAGATGCAGACGCGCCACGGACTCGATGCGGAACGCCTCGCCGCGCTGTTCGACAAAACCAACGCCATTCCCTTCGTGCTGAAGGCGATTGCACCGCCCGCCGATCCGGGCATCCGCTCCTGGCAGACGTATCGCCAGCGTTTCATCGAGCCGCGCCGCATCGCCGCCGGCCTCGACTTCTGGAACAAGCATCAAGCCACGCTGGCCAAGGCGCAGGCACTCACCGGCGTGCCGGCCGAAGTCATCGTCGCCATCATCGGCATCGAAACCTTCTACGGCAAGCATCTCGGCCGCTTCAACACCTTCGCTGCACTGACCACGCTGGCCTTCGACTACCCGCCGCGCGCCGAGCTGTTCCGCCGCGAGCTTGAATCTCTATTGCTGCTGGCGCAAGACGAAGGCCGCAGCCCCGACAGCTATCGCAGTTCCTACGCCGGCGCGATCGGCCTGCCGCAATTCCTGCCCTCGAGCATCCGCGCCTACGCCGTCGACTTCAACAGGGACGGCAAGATCGACCTCGCCGGTAGCCCGACGGATGCCATCGGCAGTGTCGCCAACTTCCTCAAGGAACATGGCTGGGAGGAAGGCGGGCCCGTGGCCATCCCGGTAAAAGTCGGCGCCGGCGGGACGGCAACAGCCGTTCCCGCCGCGTCAATGGGGACGGCACATGAAACGCTCATCGCCGAAGGCATCAAACCCGTACGCAAACCACTAGAGATGGTGGAGTTTGGCATTACCGCTCCCGCCGACGCGCCCAACGCCCCGGCGGCTCTGATCGACCTCGTCACCCCGAACCAGCCCATGGAATACTGGCTCGGCTACCAGAACTTCTATGTCATCACACGCTACAACCGCAGCAGCTTCTATGCGATGTCGGTATTCCAGTTCGCGCAGACGCTGAAAGAGCGGCACTAAACCGGCTTAGCGTTTCTGCTCCACCGCCGACTCCGCGCGCTCTGCAGCCTGCTGGTTGGCCTGATCCAGATTCTGCTGGAATTGCTGCATTGTCCGCTGTCCCTGCTCGATTTCCTGTTTCTTCACAGCGGCTGCAGTTACCGCCGTGCTGGCGGTTTCGACACCGCAGGCCGCAAGCGCAAATATCAGGGAAATGCAAATGACAAATTTCATGAAAACTCTCCAGTAGCAGTTGCTCAAGTGCAGCAAGAACGTCTAATTCAGCAGCACCTTGCGCAGCGAAACACTGATGGTTTCGTAAGCCGGGCAGCCTTCCTTATGTATCGGCGAGGTCACCAGGCCAAGCATGGCGCTGCCGCCCGGCAGAATGTCACTGACAGGATTGGTGATGTCCCGGAACAATTGCTGGCCACGATTCATCACCTCGAAATCCACCACGGAGCGCCGGCTCAGGGTTTGCCCAGACTGATTACTCAGGGTGCCGGTGATGAAGGCATAACAACTCTTGCCATTCAGCGTTGAGATCTTTCGTTCGACCTGGTAATCGAGGCTAAAACCACCGTCGAATTGAGCGTAGTGCTTTTCAGGGGCTTGCGGGACAGTGGGTATCTTTGAGATGGAAGGACCACCGCACCCCGCCAGCGTCAGCATGTTGAGGACAATGATGCCAAATATCGCTAACTTAAGTATTCCATCGTTTGTCATGGCGGTACAACCAGGCTGTGGTTCAAGGATGAAAAGATAATAGCGCGGCTCACAGCAGCGAGCGTACGCTCATGCCCTGCCTGGCCAGCCGCTGCCGCAAGGTGGCCAGCGCTTCCATCTGCAACTGGCGCACGCGTTCGCGCGTGATGCCCAACTCATTTGCCAGTGTTTCGAGCGTAGCGATGTCCTGACCGTTCAAGCCGTAGCGTGATTCGACGACGCGGCGAAAGCGGGGTGAAAGTTCGGCGACCCACTCGGCGACGTGCTGCGCAATTTCGGTGTGCTCCAACGCAGCTTCAGGATCAATGGCGGATTCGTCGGCCAGCGCATCGGCGACTGACAGATCGGGGTCGATCTCCAGCGGCGCATCGAGCGAGGCGGTGCGTTCGTTCAAGGCGAGAATCTGACGGATTTCGTCGACCGGTTTGTGCAGCAGCTTGGCCACGGATTCAAGTGCGGATTCGGCCTCACCCGTCTCCACCCCCAGTTTGCGCAAAGCCTGCAGGACGGAATTGAGTTCCTTCACCACATGCACCGGTAGGCGGATGGTGCGCGACTGGTTCATGATGGCGCGCTCGATGTTCTGGCGGATCCACCACGTCGCATACGTGGAAAAACGGAAGCCGCGCTCCGGATCGAACTTTTCCAGCGCATGGATCAGGCCGAGATTACCTTCCTCGATGAGGTCGTCGAGGGCCACCCCGCGATGCTGATAATGCTTGGCAATGCTGACGACCAACCGCAAGTTGGCCTCGATCATCTGCTGGCGCGCCGCAAAATCGCCGGCACGGGTGGCGCGCGCCAGCGCCAGTTCGCGGGCCGGCTTCAACAGCGGCGTGGCGCCGATTTCGTTGAGATAGAGTTGGGTAACGTCCTCGAGAAAACCGTCTTCGCCGGCCGGCTCGTGGGCAGACTCGTCCGAATCTTCGTTACCCTCGGTTGGAACGACCGCTGACATCAGCGCTTCGGCAGAAACTTGAGCGGATCGATGGGTTTGCCCTGCTGCCGAACCTCAAAGTGCAGCTTCGGCTGGTCGGCATCAGAATTGCCAAGCTCGGCAATTTTCTGGCCCCGCGTCACCATCTGACCATCCTTGACCAGGATGCGACTGTTATGGGCATACACGGAACTGTAGCCGCCGCTGTGCAACACTACGACAAGGTTGCCGTGCTTGGGGAAAACACCGACGTAAATTACCTTGCCGGCCGCCGCCGCCTGCACGGGATCGCCGATTGTGCCGGCAATATCGATGCCCTTGCTCAACTCCTGACTATTGTCAGCACCCTCGCTGAAACCGGCCAGGAGTTTGCCTGCTGCCGGCCAAACCCAGTCGCTATTGCCTGCCGGCACAAGAGCGACAAGCGGTGTGGCCGGTTTGTCTGCTGGTGCGGCCGGCGCAACTGGCGACCGGGCGGCATCCTGCGCCTTCAACAGCGCGAGGTTTTCTTCGGAATAGGGTAGCTTGCCGCCTTTCGGCGCACGCTTGAGCCGATCGCTATTCACAAGAGAAGGCGGAGGTAAAGTCGGCTCCGGCGGGACGGCAAGAGGCGCACTGTCGAGCGGGCGTGCTAGCACAGGGCCGCCGATGGCGACCGGCTGCACGACGGTACCCTCTGCAGTCGGAGCAGACGGAGTGACGACAGCACCCGGCGCGGAGACGCGCAACGACTGGCCGACATTGATGCGGGCTTTGCTATCGAGGCTGTTCCACGCGGTCAGGTCACGGGGTTCGACCCCATGTTCGCGTGCAATGCTGTAAAGGGTATCGCCCTTCTTGACGACGTACATCTTGCCGGCAGGCGCAGCCGGCTTGCCGGATACGGCGCCTTCGATACGCGTGGGGCTGCGCTCATCGGCCACCGGTGCCGGCGCGTGGCTGGCGCATCCCGCCAGCATCATCAACAACAAAGCAATCAAGCCGCGCCGCATCACGCCACTCCCGGCAACAGGGGAACAAAACGCACCGCGTCGAAGCGGTTCTCGGCCCAGCCCTGCGGGGTTTTTTCAATCATCACCAAAGCCTGCTCTCCTCCACCTACCGGAATTATCAACCGCCCGCCCATGGCGAGCTGGTCGCGCAAGGATTGTGGAATGCTCACCCCGGCGGCAGCGACAATGATACTGTCGAACGGCGCCGCCTCGGGCAGGCCACCCATGCCATCAGCGTGCTTGAGCCGGACGCGCGTCATCTTGAGCTGTTTGAGGTGCTCGCGCGCCCGCGTCAGCAGGGGAGCCAGCCGCTCGACGCCAAACACGTCATGCGTTAGTTGTGCCAGTACGGCCGTCTGATAGCCACAGCCGGCGCCAATCTCGAGCGTCTTGCCCAATTGTTCGCGGCCATCCAGCAGCAGTTCGATCATGCGCGCCACGATATACGGTTGCGAGATGGTCTGCCCGAGAATCAGCGGCAAGGCGGTGTCCTCGTAGGCACGATGCGCCATCGCCTCTTCGACGAAGATATGGCGCGGCACGACCGCCATCGCCATCAGTACCTTCTCGTTGCGGATGCCCTGCTCACGCAGGCGCTCGATCATGCGCGTACGCGTGCGCTCGGAGGTCATGCCAACACCAGGAAATGCCGCCAGCGCGTTCATTGCCCCAGCCATCCGCGCAGTTGATCCATTTGCCCGACATGAGTCAGGTCGATCTGCAAGGGCGTCACCGATACCCAGCCATTGGCAACTGCATGAAAATCCGTGCCTTCACCCGCATCCGCCGCCGCCCCCGCCGCGCCGACCCAATACACCGTGTCGCCACGCGGCGAGACATGCTTGACCACCGGCTCAGCCTTGTGGCGCCGCCCCAGCCGGGTAATGCGCACTCCGTTCAAGGAGGCGTAAGGCACATCCGGCACATTCACATTCAGCAATACCGGCGCGCCGAAAGGTTGCGTACGGAAACGTTCTGCCAGTTCGCGCGCGACACGCGCCGCCGTCTCGAAATACTTGCCCTCGAAACTGCCGAGCGACACAGCGATCGAGGGGACACAGAGCAGATAGCCTTCCATCGCTGCCGCCACCGTACCGGAATACACCGTGTCGTCGCCCATGTTGGGGCCGAGATTGACACCCGATACCACCATGTCCGGTTCGTGATCGAGCATGCCGGTCACGGCCAGATGCACGCAGTCCGTCGGCGTGCCATTCACGTAGTGAAAACCGTTGGCGGCCAGCTTCAGGTGGAGCGGCCGGTCGAGCGTCAGCGAATTTGAGGCGCCGCTGCGGTTACGTTCGGGCGCTACCACGGTAACGTCGCCCATGTCCTGCATGGCCGCCGCCAGCGCCGCAAGACCGGGAGCAAAGTAACCGTCGTCGTTGGAAAGAAGGATGCGCACTATTTCAGGAAGCTTTTGCTGATATCGCGAAATTGCTCAGTGCCGGCCTGGCCGAGCCACTCGAACGCCACCATCTCGCGGCAGACGATCGTGATCCCGTTGGCGCGCATGCGTTCCAGCGCCAGCGCCTTGTGTGCGGGGTCGCGCGAACCGACCGCTTCCGCGACGACAAACACCTGTTTTCCGGCGGCAGCAAGTTCCAGCACGGTTTGCAGCACGCAAACGTGGGACTCGATGCCGCACACCACGACTTGCGGCCTCTCCATGCCGGGCAGACCCGGCAGGCAATTGCCGGCAACACAGGAAAAATGCAACTTCTCGCCGGTCGCCCCCGCCGGCAAGCGCGCCGCCAATTCGGCATGCGTGTGGCCGATACCCTTTGGATACTGCTCGGTTGCCGCTACCGGCACGCCGAGGCGTTGCGCCACCTGCACGAGCCAGTCGATATGGCCCAGCAAACGCTGCCAGTCATGGATGTGGCCCAGCAAACGTTCCTGGACATCGACGACCAGGAGAGCGGATTGATCCGCACGCATCAGGGATGTTGAAGTCATGGCGCAATTTTACCGGACGTCGGGCTCGAAGAAGACCCATTGTGCGCTGACAAAGCGTTCCTGTATGCGCGCCTCGACGGCATTGATGTTATCCACCATCTGCCGGCCGGTAATTGTCTCCATGTCGCGCATCTTCGCCTTGACGGCGATGACGACCTTGTCGCCCCAGGCCAGGGTGATGATGTTGAGAACTTGCTCGACCTCCGGCTGGGCGGCAACGAAGGCTTCGATCTCGGCGCGCAGGGCCGGGCCGGCGGATTCACCGACGATCAGGCCTTTCACTTCGATCATGATGGCGACGGCGATGACCATCAGCACCGCGCCGATCATCAGGGTGCCGAGCGCATCGTAGAGCGGGTTGCCGGTCACGACGGTGGCGGCAACCGCGCCAAAGGCCAGCACAAGCCCGATCAGCGCCGCGATATCTTCGCCGGCCACGACCATCAATTCGGATTGGCGCGTTTCGCGGAACCAGCCGAGGAAAGGCAGGCCGCCCGCCACCTTGCGGATTTCGCGCAGCGCGCCATAGAGCGAAAAGCCTTCGAGCACGACCGCCACGCCCAGCACCGCCAGGGCGATCAGACCGTTTTCCATGGGCTGCGGATGCAGCATGCGTTCGACGCCTTCATAAACCGAAAATGCGCCGCCCATGAAGAACAGCAGGAGCGCGACGATCATCGACCAGAAATAGGTGACGCGGTGATGGCCGAGCGGAAAGTCGGCGCTGGCGGGACGGCGCGCCTGCTTCATGCCGAGCAACAGCAACCCCTGGTTGGCGCAGTCGGCGCTGGAATGAATCGCCTCGGCGAGCATCGAACCGGAACCGGTCCAGAAGGCCGCAGCAAATTTGGCCAGCGCAATGCCGAAGTTGGCGCCAAGGGCGTAGAGGATGGCTCTCAGGGAACCTTCATTACCGTGCGACATCTCAAAGCTCCTTCATGGTTTTGCGCATGAAACACAGGTCTTCCCAGGCTTTGGCTTTATCGGGAAGATTGCGCAGCAGGTAGGCCGGGTGATAGGTGACGATCAGCGGGATGCCGGCAAAGTCATGCACCTTGCCGCGCTCGGCGGCGATCTTCACTTCCTGCTGCAACAGGGTTTGTGCGGCGGGCTTGCCGAGCGTGACGATCAGCTTCGGCTCGATCAGTTCAATCTGCCGCGCCAGGAAAGGCCAGCAGGCAGCCGTTTCGCCGGGTTCCGGCGTGCGGTTGTTGGGCGGCCGGCACTTCACGGCGTTGGCTATGTAAACACTTTTGCCACGCTGCAGCTCGATGGCGGCGAGCATGTTGTCGAGCAGCTTGCCGGCCTGGCCGACGAAGGGCTCGCCCTTTTCGTCTTCATCCGCCCCCGGTCCTTCGCCGACGAACAGCCAGTCGGCAGCCACATCACCCACGCCCAGCACGGCCTGCTTGCGCGTCTTGCAAAGTTCGCAGGCGGTGCAGGCGGCGACGGCCTGTTTCAACTGATTCCAGTCCATCGCGGCGATAGCCGCAGTACGCTCATCAACGGGTGCAGAAACTTTTGTCGCACTATCTGCGGCCTTTTTCTTTTTCGGCGGCTGGCGCAGTTTCCAGATCGGCCCGAGGCCCATTTCCTTCAAGATTTGTTCGCGGTTCATGGTTTCTTCATAGTGTTTTGGCCATCACGATGGCGTCTTCCCTGCCCTCGTTGGCCGGATAGTAACCGCGCCGGCGGCCGATTTCGGCAAAATCGAAATGCCGGTAGAAGGCAATGGCATTATTGTTGGAGATGCGCACCTCCAGCAACATGCGCGTCATCCCGGCCTGCCGTGCGCTGTCGCAAAGAAATTCAAGCAGAGCCCGCCCCAACCCGGCGCGCTGACGTTCAGGAATAACGCTGATATTGAGCAGATGCATCTCATCGACGACGCGCATTACCACCGCGAAAGTTACCAAGGCAGCGCCATCGCGTTGCAGCCAGCAATCATGGCCGGCAGCCAGCGAATCACGAAAGTTGCCAAGCGACCAGGGAAAGGCATGGATGCGCCGCTCTGCTGCCGCAACCTCGGCCAGATCATCGGCCGTCATGGTCACGAACTGCGCCGCTGCGCTCATCTGAGGCCGCCACGCGCCTTGCGCTCGGCGGTTGTCAGCGCCACCTTGTCACGGATATAGAGCGGTACGGCTTCTGCCGCAGCCACCCCTGCACCACGAGCGAGTAACGGCACGGCCAGACGCGCCACAGCGGCAGCGGTCGGATATAGCGCAGCGTCAACGCCGCTCAAACGAGACCCCAAGCGTTGGCGCAATATCTCACCCCACACGCCGAAACCGTCGCCGACGCCACGCCAACCCGTGCCCTCCGGCAAGGGTGCCGTCTCGCCAGCGCCGACTTTTGGCGCCATGATTTCCTCGACTGATTCGCCGGCGACCACATAAGCGGCGACATACACCTCGTTCATGCGTGCATCGAGACAGGCCAGAACCTGGCCATCACCACTGGCCAAGGCCAGCGCCGCCAGCGAGCCGACCGGGACAACAGGCACATCCAGCCCGAAAGCCAGTCCTTGCGCCACGCCGCAGGCCAGCCGCAGGCCGGTAAACCCGCCCGGCCCGGCACCGAAGGCGATAGCGTCGAGCTGTTGCAGGTTCAGGCCGGCGTCGGCAAGGAGTTCTACTACCCAGGGCAGCAGGCGCTCGGAACCGCCATTGGGTACATCGGCCGACTTTTCGGCGAGCACACCATCGCACCAGAGGGCAACCGACAGGCGACGGGTAGAGGCTTCGAAGGCAAGGAGTTTCACGGCGCGGATTTTAGTCGACCCGCCCCGTACAGCGCGGCGGATCAGTCCGGGCGATGTCGCCGGCCGCCGCCACCTCTGGGATACAGCGTTTGCCCGGCATCGCGAATATCGCGGCGCAACTGGTGGCGGTCTTCGGGGCTCATCTGCTGCCAGGCATCGCGCCGTTGCTGCCGCGCTTCACGCATCTGCTCACGCTGTTCGGGTGCTGCCGCCGGGAAGACAGCAGACAGCGAGCAAAGGATCAATATCGTGACAAGCGCTTTCATGCACGCATTTTAGGCTGTGGCTTTGCGCAATCACGGGCAAGGTTTGTAACAATCCTTTGCGAATTCAAGCGCCGGCAACATCTCGCAATGTCTTGCCATCGCCTGTTCCAAAACGGCAGTATCCTTTCGGCCATGACTACCGAAACCCGCAAACCCAAAATCCTCGTCGTCGATGACGACGTACGTCTGCGCAGCCAGTTGGAGCGCTACCTTGCCGAGCAGGGCTTCACCGTAAAAACCGTGGCGGATGGCAGCGGCATGGACCGCGCTCTCGAACGCGAGTTGTACGACCTGATCGTGCTAGACCTGATGCTGCCGGGCGAAGACGGCCTCGCGATCTGCCGCCGCCTGCGCGGCAGCAACACTAACAATTCGATCGCCATCCTCATGCTCACCGCCAAGGGGGACGACATCGACCGCATCGTCGGTCTCGAACTCGGCGCCGACGATTACCTGCCCAAGCCTTTCAATCCGCGCGAACTGGTGGCGCGCATCCATGCCGTGCTGCGTCGCCGCGCCGCCCCCCCGCCCGCAGGTGCGCCGGCTACAGCGCACGAGGAAGTACATTTCGGCAAGGTGACCGTCAATCTCGCCACGCGCGAACTGACGCGCGAAGGCACGACCACCCTGCTCACCACCGGTGAATTCGGTCTGCTGCAGGTACTGATCAAGCATCCGCGCCAGCCGCTGTCGCGCGACAAACTGATGGAACTGGCGCGCGGCCGCGAGCACGGCGTGTTCGACCGCGCCATCGACGTGCAGGTTTCGCGTCTGCGCAAGCTCGTCGAGGACGATCCGGCCAAGCCGCGCTATCTGCAAACGGTGTGGGGCTTCGGCTACGTGTTTGTTCCCGATGGGCGCGATGCGGGCTGACGCGTGTTGAAACCTTGCCCCTGATACCCAAGAGCCTGCTGTGGCGGGCCTTTCTGTTGATCGCCACCTTGATGCTGCTGGCGGTGGCCGCCTGGCTGGCGATCTTCAGCGAGGCGGAGCTCGAGCGCCGCACGCGCCAACTGGCGCAGATGGTCGCCAGCGTCACCAACCTGACGCGCGCCGCGCTGCTGGCCTCGCGTCCGGAACACCGGCAAGACCTGCTGGAAGAACTCTCGGACCGCGAAGGCCTGCACATCTACCCGGTAGAAACGGATGACCAGATCGCCCCGCTGCCGCCAACCCCGTTCACACTGCGCCTCGAAAACCAGCTGCATGAAAAACTTGGCCCGGAAACACAACTCGCCTTCAATCTGAATGGTGAATCCGGCCTGTTCATCCGCTTTCGCATCTTCACCGGTAACGACGGCGACTACTGGCTGGCGCTGCCGCGCGACCGTCTGGAACGGCACTTCCCCTGGCAATGGCTGGGCTGGGGCGTAGCCGTGCTGCTGCTGTCACTGGTCGGGGCATGGATCATCGTCTTCCGCATCACGCGTCCGCTCAAGGCGCTCGAAAAAGCGGCACGAAAAATCGGCGCTGGCGAGACGGCGCCGCTGCTGCCCGAACGCGGTCCGCAGGAACTCGTTGCCGTCACCACAGCCTTCAATCACATGAGCGCCGACCTGCAGCGTCTGGAAGAAGATCGCAGCCTGCTGCTGGCGGGCATCTCGCATGACCTGCGCACCCCGCTGACGCGCCTGCGCATGGAAACCGAACTCAGCGTCAGCGATGAAACCGCGCGCAACGGCATGGAAGCCGACATCG
>JFJP01034877.1_pt1 | contig 10912 bp, 6 predicted proteins | sample 431651 | NCBI WGS metagenome assembly JFJP01 (sample SAMN02602958, study PRJNA72255) | Microbial mat metagenome, whole genome shotgun sequencing project. | biome: fresh water; feature: sink hole; material: water; isolation source: purple microbial (photo- and chemosynthetic) mats found in...
ACAGATGGGGCTTCCCCAGGGAATCGCGGGTATATCGTACGCGCTTACGGCGATCCCCATGGGTTATCTGGCCCACAAATTCGGTCGCAGGAACGTCATCCGCGGCTCGCTCATCGGCCTTTTCTGCCTGACGGGACTTTTTACCGTCCTCAATATCATTGGTCCGTCAATCGGGCTGGGCGGAACAACCGGTTTATACCTGTTCCTGGGCTTGATGCTCGTTTACGGCGTATTCTGGGGATCGATCATAACCAATTCTTTCCCGATGCTGTGGCAGATGTCGACTTTCGGCAACATTGGTATTTTTACCGGCTTGTACTATACATTCTCGCAAACGGCCAATATCCTTGCCCCACCCATAACCGGCTTGGTAATTGACCTGGCAAAAGCCATCAATGTACCGCTTCAATACCAGTACACCGGCATATTTGCTTTTGCATGCATTCTGCAAGTTGCCGCCTACCTGGTCATGGCAAAGGTTCGCAAAGGCGAACCAGGCGATGCCGCCGAGCAGGAGGCAAAGGCCTGACGGACAACCTGCACCGCAGGTTCAGGCTTTATCAGTACTGGATCGATGCAAGCGCCAGGGCACGGCAGGCCTGGCGCTTATTTTTTGCCGAATAGCGTTACCGCTCCACCGTCAAGGCGCTTGATCTTGTCGAGATACGCTTCTTCCTCGCGTTCCACTTCCGTAACCTTGTTGCCGGCAATCCGCTTGAGCAAAACCTTGCCTGTCTGGACAAAGAAAAATATCTTGCGCGGTAGAATGCCGCCTGTATCATTCGCGACTACCGGGATGCCTTCCGTATGAAGATAGGCCAAAGCAAAATCCACATTGCCCTGCGGAATCTTGGTTGGTCCGCTCTGCAGGCGAAGTACCGAAGCCCCGCCAAAAACCTTGGCCACAATATCGATTTTTCTCGCGCCGCGTTTCATCAGCTCGTTGTATAAAAGCTCTATGGCAAACATGCCGTATTTGGCATTGCGGCTCTTTGACAGTTCAACATTTTCAAGGTCGCCAGGGAGCATGAAGTGGTTGATGCCGCCCATCCTCTGCCTGGTATCCCAAAACGAGACGGAGACGCAGGAGCCCAATACCGTCGATATTATGATATCTTCACTTGATACATGGTACTCGCCGGGGTGTATGGTAACGATGGGTTGTTCGAAGCGGCTCAGCGTATGAGTGAACAATCAGGCCCCCATGGTATTGCTTTACGTCAGAACAGGGTGACATCGCCGCTTTCGGCGCTTATATCTTCTTCTTCAGGGTCAAGGCTGGCAATGCGTGCGGCTGTCTGTTTATGCTCGAATATTGTGAATCTATTGACAATTTCCTTCAGCCTGTCGCTGTGTATCGAGGAAGCTGATACCTGTACGCTGCTGTTGCCGGCAGCATTGGCATACGTGGCAAGCGCATCGCGCATGCCCTCAAGCTCCGCTGCAAGCACGGCGATGCGGTCAACTGATTCGGTAGCCTCGCTGACCGCCTGGGTAAATTTGTCGGAAAATGGCCTGAAATTGGATTCTGTCTCCCAGAGCCTCCGCCTTGAATCGCTCATCCTGTCAAATTCGGCTTGCAACGAATCTATTTCCTTGCGCAATGCCACGATTGTCTCATCGGCATCAGACAGATAATCCGTCATTCCCATGGAAAGGGCTTTTCCAAATGACCTGGTTACACCACCTGCGTTTTCAACATCATCGGACAGGCTGTCAGTAAGCTCCATCATTCCCGTAACGGTGGTAGAGACGATGGCCAATGCCCTGTTTCTTGCCGTCTCTATCCTTGAGGCTGTCACGATGCTCTTGAATTTGGCAAGTATGGTGTTGATTCCCTTGAATTTTTCCTCGAGCATTTTTACACCGCTGCAAATGGCTCCGGCATCGACCAGCGCACTCTCCTTGGCAGCAATATACGCCTGGGCTCTGGCTCTGTAATCGCCGCCTACACGGGAAGCGGTACGCTCGGCAACCATCGCAAAACGAGCCATTTCCACAGCTGACATTACTGCGTTGACCCCGTCCATGCCGCTTCTGAAACGCTCGAGACTTGCGCGGACCTGCCTGCTGACATCGTCGAGCAATGATGAAGACAAGCGCGTGATTTCAAGCAGAAAGGCGTGTTCTTCATCTTCTGTTATCTGTTCTTCATATTGGCTTGTATCGGGTTCAGCGGCCTTGAGCGACAGCCGCACGTGATCAAGCGACTGCCGTATGATATCCTGGAGCTGGACTTCCTGCATGATGGTGGATATCGGGCCTTTAACGCCCGCTGAGTCGGCAGAGAGACTGCGTATCGCTCGTGCCGTCCCATCGACGTCGTTTTCCAGGTTTACAAACCCATTTTCAAGAGCGGAGCGAGCCGAGGTGAAAAAAGAAGTCTGGGTTTCTGATAATTCACTCAATGTCTTTTTAAGGATATTAAGCCGCTCCAGCAGGTCTGATCCAGCACGTGACAATTCGTCCGCATGTTTAATTGTCCGGCCGGAAAGACGTTTCAATTCGTCGGTGATGACTGAAAACGCTCGCCCTGCAGCACCCGATTTAAGAGCGACAGTCATGGCATTCAGCGAGATGATTTCCATTTCTTCAGAGTCAGCACGGACGCGGCTTATTATTCCGTCAAGTTTTGAAAGGTTCTCGATACCCCGCTCGACACCACTCAGGAAATTTTGTTCCGACTGTGATGCCTTCTCGAAGAAACGGGTAGCATCTTCAATAAATTCTTTGGAACGACGTTTGGCAGTCTCAATGGAAGTACCACCGTGGTGCTCATTGAGCACACGTTGTACAGCATGCTCGGCTTCCCGTGAACTGGAATCGACAGCAGCTTTTACCGCCTGGAAGACCTTTCCCAGACGAAGATAGATATCTTCAGTTTCATGCTCTATCGCATCGATCCTGTCCACAAGACCAAGCACCGATTCCGCAACCGTTTGAACCATGCTACCTACTATAGAGAATCCTTGTCACACTTTCAAGAAGAGGCAATAAAAAGACGTGTCAGACTTATGCCCCATAAATCAAAACGCCCCGGGAATGTCCCGGGACGCCTTGAAACCAGTGGCTTGCCTAAAAAGCCGGCCTTAGTTTGTCGCTTCTGATTCCACTATGGATACAGGAAGAATGGATTTTTCACCTTCTGACGCAGGATCAAAATACCTGGCTTTATCCATTACGGGGGCAAAAGCTACAGAATCGCCGATCTTGAAGGTGTGGTGCGGCGGTACTTTTGACACAATCTGGCTAGAGGCGGTTCGTGCCCACAGGTGGATCTCAGCACCAAGAGGCTCGACGACGCTGATGGTCGTCTTGAAGCCCTTGCCCGTCTCGTCGTAGGGGAGGTCTTCCGGCCTGAGCCCGAGTACGATTTCCTTGCCGACAAACGGCTTGAGCGCTGCAACGTGCGCCGCAGCGGGGAAGAGGGTTCCCGAGCCTTCCTCGAGTGCCATCTTGCCGCCCTGCTCCACGACCTTGACATTGATGAAGTTCATCGGTGGCGATCCGATGAAGCCGGCGACGAACTTGTTGATGGGATGGTTGTAGAGGTAGAGCGGCGAACCAATCTGCTGGACGAGGCCATCTTTCATGACGACGATCTTGTCACCCATCGTCATGGCTTCAACCTGGTCGTGCGTCACGTAGATCATGGTAGCCTGGAGGCGCTGGTGCAGGTCGATGATCTCGGCGCGCATCTGGACGCGGAGCTTGGCGTCAAGGTTTGACAGCGGCTCGTCGAACAGGAATACCTTTGGATTGCGGACGATGGCGCGTCCTACGGCAACACGCTGGCGCTGGCCACCGGACAGCTGCTTTGGCTTGCGGTCAAGATACTTCTCGATATCGAGGATCTTGGCGGCTTCACGCACGCGCTGGTCGATCTCGGCCTTGGGAAGCTTGCGGATCTTGAGTCCGAAAGCCATGTTGTCGTACACGCTCATGTGCGGGTACAGGGCGTAGTTCTGGAACACCATCGCGATGTTCCTGTCTTTTGGTGGCACGTCATTGACGACCTGTCCGTCAATGCTGATCTCGCCGCCGGAGATTTCTTCCAGACCGGCGACCATGCGGAGCGTCGTTGACTTGCCGCAACCGGACGGGCCTACGAAGACGACGAATTCCTTGTCTTCGATGACGATGTTGACAGAGTCAACCGCTTTTACATCACCATCATAAATTTTGGTGACATCCTTCAGAATCACTTTTGCCATCTGCTTTCCCCTTTCAGAGACTATCTTATGCCGCTATTGTAAGGTCGATTGTGCGAATTGTCAAACAAAAGGCTCCGACCCGTGCTTCTGAAACCTGCCTTGACAAGTTGGCGGTGTACCCCGACAATGCAGCCCATAGTTCCTTCGAGCCAGCAAGCTAAAACCCTCCACTCCCAAACGTGGATCGTCATGGTTGACTGGCCATTGGGCCGATGCCGGAAACGCGTCGACCTTCCGTGTTTGAAAAGGAGGACTCAAGGTGGCCCGAGCCATTCCCGCGCTCGTACTGTCCCTGTTCCTGTTCGCTCCACCCCTGGCTGGCGCTCTGGCACCGGAACTCAGGTACAACGGCACAATCGTGGCACCCCGCGTGTCCGAAACCCGTCCCGTACCCTCCGGCATTGTCGGCGAGCGTGGTTTCAGCCTGGGCGAGCTGTATCCTCCCCAGCTGGAAGCCTGGAAACTGGAATTGTCCAACCCCGCAACAACACGCACCATACACTCTGACAGCCTGGGCGAACGTCTTTATGGAATTTACGTCATACAAACGGGCAGCGGCTGGGATGTCATGCTTGACACCGGTTCCGGCAGTCCTGTGGAGCGCATTCGATCTGTCTCCAGCCTGGCCCTGTACGGAGAACCGTGCCCCGAGAAATCGATGGAGGTATGGGTATCCTGGGAGGGGGTGGCAGAGCTGAAAGCGCTTGTCCGCTCGTGGGCTGCCAACGCGGGTGTATCGGTCAAGGTTGTTGATGTACCGTCGATCAAGAGCAAACTCATTACCGTTCTGCGCGGTGGAGGAAAGTTGCCGGATCTGGTCATGGTACAGTCTGATTACCTGCCCGACCTGGTCGACGCCGGGGCCTTGCAGTCGCTTGATGCACTCTGGCTGCCCGAAGTTGACAGTAAGGGCAGGAAGGCCTTCGAGCTGGGCGGATCTCTGATGGCTGCGCCTTTTTACTGCGATACACAACTGGTCTTTTATTCAACCCGCTTGATACGGTTGGCCCCGGACGGCAACTGGACCCTTGCCGACATGGAAAGGATGGCCAGAGAATCGGGTGCCCAGGTTGGCGCAGCATGGAATGCCTATTCGGCGTACTGGTTCCTGCCCTTCGTCATCGGGTTTGGCAAACCGGAAATCATCATGCCCGATGGCCGCATGGATGTAACGCACCCCGCGTATGAACTGGCCCTGGCTTACCTGAAGGACAGCGAATCCAGAGGTTTTTTTTCGGCTATGGAGCGGGATGCGATGATGGCGTATTTTACATCGGGCAAGACAGCGTTCATCCTTTCAGGTTCGTACAGCATCCCTGAATTCCGCAGGCTGGGCCTGGAGTTCGACATAGCGCCGTTTCCACTGGTATCTACGGGTGGCAAACGCGTGGCGCCGCTGCTGGACTACAAAGGCTGGGCAGTCACCAAAGCAACAAAGAGCCCCGTTCTAGCCCGCCGCCTAGCACAATATCTGTCAGGCGCTGCCGTGCAGGCGGCTTTCTGCGCCCCACTGGGCAAGCTGCCGGCAAACGAAAAAGCCTGGAACCTCATGCCCACCGACAAGCGCTACGAAAAGGTGGTCAGGACCAGTTACGCCGATGGGCTTGCCGTGCCACCGGACCCGGCCTATGGCGTGTTCAAAAATGCTTCCTGGAAACTGATACGTCTGTATCTGGGCGGTTCCATGAGCGCCAGGGAAATCCTGGAAGCACTCGCCACGATCCTGGGGGAATGAACGGCCAGACCAAGAATCATGAAGCTTAAGTGCACAGATACATCATAGGGAGGAAAAACGTGAAAAAGATCGAAGTACTGTTCAAAACTGTGGCGAGAATTGCCCTGGTATCGACGCTGGCAATCATGGCTGCCGCGTGCGTGAGCCAAGGTGCACCGACGGACGGAAACGCGGTTATTGAGGGCACCACGGCAACTGCACAGCCGGACACTTCCCAGCCAAAGACCGCGCAGGCAGTAGCAGCTGCTACAAAGTCAGACCAATCATATCAGGATGGGTCGGGTTGGTCGGTATCGCTCAAGGGAATACGTCAAGCTAAACTGTGGCAAAGCTGGTTCGATGAAGCCAAGAAGCATGAAAGCCATTATGTCGAGAAAACTGTTGACAAAAAAGGCGTCATGGTCAAATACCGCGGTCTGCCTTTGAGGCTGGCCATTGCCATGGTCGACGGGCCGGAAACCGACCATGCCTGGCTATTCGATGACCAGCTGTGGGCTGCCGGCTATGATATAACCCTTGTTGCCAGGGATGGCTACGCGGCAACTTTCAATACTAAAGATGTAGCCCCTGACGCACTCATCATTGCAGACCTTGAAGACGGCAAGAGCATCGCACCCATGACGGTGGGTGATACTGCCAAGAACCTGTGGGTCAAGGATATTGTCTCCGTAGAGACGACTTTGGCACCGAGCGCCCTGGTATCGGCAGCCGCTGCTTTTGTACTGGATCTGGAGATAAACGGAGCCAAGGCGTCGTTCAATCTGGCGGAACTTGAAAAAATGCCCATCTATACTGAAGGAAAAGGCGCGTACACGACGAGCGCTGGTACCAGGTATGAAGGTGTGTATGGCGGAGTTCGACTGCTTGACCTTTTAAAAACGTACGCCGATATCGCGGCAGATGACTCAGTTACTTTTGTGGCAATGGACGGCTACGAGATGAGCTATTCCGGAAAGACCGTGCTCGATGCCAGCGCAGGCGATTGGCTTCTGGCCTTCAGGCTGGACGGAGACTGGCTGGCCAAGGATCCCGGTTATATACGGACCATAAAGATTGGCCCTGACACGCCCAATATCGACGGCCATCTGTCGGTCCGCATGGTTAAGAAAATCGTGGTCAAACAAAAGGACTTTGTTGAATTGTCGCTCAAGCTGTCGGGCAAGATGAGTTTTGACATGGACCGCTCGTCAATACAGAGCTGCGCAAGCTGCCACAGGAAAACAGTCACGTTCGAGAAAAAGGGCGAAGTCGCGGAGTATTCCGGCTTCCCGCTCTGGCTCCTGCTGGGCTACGTGGACGACCCAAAATACGCACCGCACAAACAGGATGCCGCTATTCTGCCGTACATGGACGACGTAGCCAACGCCGGGTATACGATAGAGCTGACGGCATCGGACGGCTTCAAGGTAAGCATCGACTCCCGTGAAGTAACCAGGAATGACGATGTCATTGTGGCACTCTATAAAAACGGTGAAAAGCTGCCGGATGCCGAAGCACCGCTGGTGGTGGTGTGGGACCGTGAAGCCAAAAAGATCCCCGCGGGCTTGAAGAACATCAAGATGCTCGCCAGCGTGGAGGCCAAATTCTGAAATCCGACCCGGGAAGCGCCTGGGCCGACCACGGCCGACTGGTACCGCTGATCGTTCTGGTAACCGTAGCAGGCCTTGCGCCTTTCCTGTCGGCTTTGACGGGCAGCTTTTACTCCGGCGGCGTATTTTCTGGTGTGGCCAATTACCGGCAGCTGGCCGGTGACAGGGGTTTTCCGATGGCAGCCGGCATAACGGTAGCCTGGAGCCTCCTTTCCGCCGCCGTTACCATCGGCCTGGCCTACCCCATTGCCTCGCTGGCCGCAGGTACCAAGCGGCTGTACGGGCTCGTCTTTACGCTGCTCGTCGCGATGTGGGCCGTACCCGTGTACATCGGCGCTCCACTCTGGCGCTTCGTGCTGCACGGTGCAGCAGGCGATTCGATATTCAGGAAACTGACCGGCGTGGAAGTAAACCTCATGGAATCGCCCGCCGCAGCTTTTCTGGCGAGCGCCCTGGTTTCGGCATGGTTCAGGCTGCCCCAGGCGGTATTCATCCTGCTGGCTGCCCTCGGGCGTTCGCGCACTTCGATTGACGAAGCTGCCAGGCTGGATGGAGCCGGACCGGCAGCTCTTGCTTTTTCCATCCGCCTGCCGGCGATGAAGGGAGCGCTCGGTGCCGTTACCGCGCTGGAACTCGTATCGGCCTTCAAGGAATTCACCGTTCCCTTTCTTATGACAGCCGGCGGACCGCCCCTCCGTTCCGGCGTCACCGACAGGACGGTGGTAGGTGCGACGACAACCCTGGAACTGTACCTGTACGACCTTTTTTCGGGCTACGCCGATTCAGGAGTCGTTTCGGCATACGCTGTTGTACTCTCAGTAAGCATGGCGTTGCTGGTTGTCGCTGGTTTGAGCCTGAAAAACGCACTTGATAAAAACAGGCAGGCGGGCGTGCCGGACAGATTGGCAGCAGCACGTTCCCACAAGGCTGGCTACCTTGCCGGACGCAAGGGTTCATACAGCCTTCACCGCTACGTGCCCGGCCGCCTGGCTGATATCGCCTTCATAGGCATGACGTGGGTGGCTCTGGCCCTCCTGCTGTCCGCCGCGGTCGTGCTGGTTTTCTGCATCGTGTGGATGGCCTTCTCCGACTTGTCGATAGCTTTTGTAGACTCATGGATACCCCGATTCTTTACCACCGCCAACTTTGGCAGGGTTATCATGGAGGACGGGTTTGGCCTGGCCATACTCAATACACTGTTTGTTTCGATCATCACCGCGGCACTCATCGGACTGATAGCCTTCCCGGCCGCAGCTTGGATGGCTGACAGACCGAGGGCAGAAGCGGCCATTTTTTTTGTTGCCCTGCAGGCTTTGTCCAGTACCGGCGGGGTGCATTCCCTGATACCGCTGTACAACTTATGGCGACAGTTGGGGATACTCGGCGGCTACGCGCCCGTGGTGCTGGTATATCTGTACCACAGCCTGCCCGTAGCCCTGTTTGCCTTGGCTGAATACCTCCGCGATCAACCGCGCTCATTCAAGGACTACGCCAAGCTGGAGGGGCTGGGAAAGCTTGGCTTTCTGGCGCGCATACAGCTGCCCCTGGCGCTTCCTGCCATCGGTACGGCGGCTATGGTTGCGTTCCTGTCGGCATGGAATGGTTTCATGGCACCCTTGGTGTTTCTTGATGACGATGCCAAATATACGGTTGCTGTGCGCCTCCATGCGTACGTCGGCTCCATTGCGTCCGGATCGCCGCGCTGGAATCGTTTTGCAGCGGGTTCGATCATCAATATCATCATCGTGGGGGTTCTGTTCAGATGGTGGAGGAAGCCTCTTGCCAGTACCTCCCTCTCCGCGCACGACGACGATTGAAGCAATTTTGACGCGGCATACCTTCACAGCTTATAGTTGAGGATCGGGAAACCGGAGTGTCTGTGAGTGTGCGCGGAGGTCTTCATGATTAAAAGAGCCTTGTTATCGTGGTCAGGATTGCTGTTGGCCGTGTGCCTGCCAGTCTGGCCGCAATCTGTAGTAACGCATTTAAACGACAAAGCTGCTTTTACCGTACTGTCACTCAAGGACGGATTGCCCAATGCTTCTGTCTCCGGTGTGCTTCAGGACAAGCAGGGCTTCATTTGGCTGGCAACCCAGGGAGGCCTGGCTCGTTACGACGGCTCCAACTTCAAGACATGGGAAAACGAACCATTCAACAACGGCAGCATATCGGGCGACCTCGTCCAGACGTTCTACTTCGACGAAAGCGACACGCTGTGGGTAGGTACGTATTCCGGCCTCAACCGCTTCCGGCCTGAAACCGACTCCTTTGATCATTTTCGCTTCTCCGATACCGATCCGCTGTCGCTTTCAAACGATCTGGTGATAGCCATTACGCGCGATGCCCGGGGCGTACTCTGGGTGGGAACCCTGAACGGACTCAACAGGCTGGATGAAAAAACCGGCACGTTCAAGCGCTACTTCAACGATCCGGCCGATGAACACTCGATACCAAACAACATAATCCGTTCGCTCTTCCTCGACTCCAAAGGCAGGCTCTGGGCCGGAACAACCGGCGGAGGCTTCTGCTCGTACGATTACGAGAAGGACAGATTCGACAACCGGCTTGCCCCGGCAGCCGGCGAAGCGGGAATCCCGCCAAGCCTTTCAGTACAAACCATCAAGGAAGACAGTCGAGGCAACTTGTGGCTTGGCGCCTGGGGCACGGGATTGGTTCGATTCAACCCCGATACGGGAAGTACAAAGATATTCTCCATGCCCGACAACAGGATTTATGTCATCAACACCCAGAATGACAGCCAGGTTCGCGTCGGTACGTGGGGCGGCGGTTTTCACATACTGCATACCGACTCCGGCCTCGTCAATTCGTTCAAGGCCTCCAAAGCGCTCGGCGCGCTGCCGAACGACGTTGTCTACTCGCTCCTCGAGGACGATTCAGGCGAACTGTGGGTTGGTACCAATGGCGGCGGAGTCGCAAGGCTGGACAGGACAAGCGCCAGTTTCACCGCCTTTGTAGCCGACGCAAACAATCCGGACGCCTTGCCCAGCGGCAAGGTACTTGCCACCCTTGTAGATTCCCACGGCGACCTGTGGACGTCCATCTACAGCGCCGGCATTCATCGATACGATCCAACCGGGCAGAAATGGATACATTACCGGCATGACGAGGGCGATCCGACAAGCCTCGGAGACGATACCTGCAACTACCTGTACGAAGACAGCCAGAAGCGCCTCTGGGTATGCACCAACTCCGGGCTCTCCCTTTTCAACCGTTCGACCGGAACCTTCTCTACCATGAAGCCAGAAAAGGGCAAACCGGACAGCCTCGCCGATTCAATCATCTATTCCATACTGGAAGATCCTGACGGCAATTTCTGGATCGGTACCTACACGGCAGGTCTTGATTACTGGAAC
>JFJP01040638.1_pt1 | contig 10912 bp, 15 predicted proteins | sample 431651 | NCBI WGS metagenome assembly JFJP01 (sample SAMN02602958, study PRJNA72255) | Microbial mat metagenome, whole genome shotgun sequencing project. | biome: fresh water; feature: sink hole; material: water; isolation source: purple microbial (photo- and chemosynthetic) mats found in...
CCCCAAAACCCCAAAACCCCAAAACCCCAAAACCCCTTCCAATTGAATTTATTCGAAGGTATTCAGAAGGCTTGAAATCGGCAATATTTAAGGAAATTACAAAGCAGGGTAATAATTAAAAATTATGTCAAATCAAATCTTTGTTTTTCTCGTAATTTTCTTAGCTTTTTCTCATGTGAGCTCTCAGGAGCTGACAGGAGTCAAACTATTCGATCGACCAGTCAAGTTCCCCTCTTTCTCCGGAGTTTGGGGAGTTTCTCTGGCTGGAGGAGCGGAAGCGCTCATCAAAGGATAAGGACTTCACCACGATCCTTAGTATAATAAAGTCGTCCTTTGAAGAGAAGGATTGGAGCCATTCATCATCGATGCGACTCAAGACAATGCTTTCAGATCTAACATTGCTCAAGGCCTGCTTCAATTTACTGTTCCTGCCTTGAACAAGGTTTGGAAGGACTTCCCTCCCAATGCAGAAGGAGTTTGGAGCTTCACAGTCTCTGTTCTCGGAATGAATGGGATGGAAATCAAATGCAACTCAAACGGAATGACACCTTGTGCTCTTCATTATTGAACTTCCTACACCCCTGTCGTCATTGAAACGATCGGAACCGCCTTCCCCGGCCAGCTTACTGAAGCCGTGACGACCACTACTTGGTATACTCCAGAGTCCGGATGATATTACACCAACGAAGTCAAAGTTGGAGAGTTCACCACTGAGATCAATACTGAGCAGTACGCAGAGGGAGCCTAGTTCCCTGGCATCGGACAAGACAACCTCTTCATCCAGACGACTATCCCTGAAGAGATAGAGGCGGGAGTTTACCCATTAAAAATAAACACGGATTATGGTAACCATAACTTCAAGGAACTCTCTTGTACTTTTGATTAAGATTGCTACTAGGTATAAATCGTTCCTAAGGTTGAACAAGTGGAGCCTTCTTCAGGATACTTGAGAGGAAACACGAAGGTAAGCATTAAAGGCAAAGGATTCAGTAGAACTTAGAACGAAGTCAAGATAGATGGAGTCAGTTGCTCGATTACTTCTCAGACGAACACTATGATCGAATGCTTGACAGGATAAAAAGACTCTGTGAACGCTAACATCGGATCTTCTATGCCAGGAACTCACGGTCTTAAGAGAATGATGTGCCCAGATTAGCAAAACTTCAATTCTCCAGTCGTGAATGATTGCTGGACAGAAGTAACAACCTCATTAAAAGGAATACATTCGCAAGGAGAAAATTATGTTCAGCACTTATCTGGATTCTTCAGAGCTCCTATCACCGGAACTTACACTTTTTATGCTCTTGCTGATGACTGGATTGAGGTCATCCTCAATGAAAACGAGCAGGCAATCAAGTCTGAAAAATAGGCTTCTTTTGGAAATGTTTACTAGAACGTTCCTGCAAAAACCTTTGCCTTGGAGGAAAATGAATTCTATCCAATCATGGTCAAGCATCTTGAAGGGACCGGAGGAGACTTCTTCAGAGTTGGAGTCAAAATTGAGAACGAAACTGTTGCCTCCACTCATTCTTAGACGAACGTGCCTACAATGAAGAGACTTAGCATCACTCAAGATCCTCTTGTGCTATAGAATGCAAGTATTTTTTTGAACCCTGTTGCTGGTCTTACTGATCCGGCAAGCGATGGAGGTACCTTCAAGCTTCTGATCAACAGCCCTCAGTATGATTATTAGTTTGAAACTTCAACGCTTACTGGGAAAATGACAGCGAATCAGCTGAGAGACGCGCTCAATGGAAGAAATTGGAAATCAAACGGTATCACTGTTACTTGAACAAGTATTGATTCAAAAGGAGACATTGCTATTTCAGGAGGTGAACATACAGGGTACAAATTCGATATAGTTTTCAATCATCAAAAGCGAGGCGAGGACTATATTACCCAATGGTCCTTCTCTCCCAATTCATTAAATTGGATTACTCTCAGTAGACCGACAGACAAAGGAACAGTCAATCCAACAACTGGATCAGGAATTAAAAATACCTATTATCTTGGAGGTCAATTTGCTTTAAAGTACCAAAATGCGAATCTTGAAGATGTTTTGGTCCCAATTAATCATGATGCTGACTAGTGGACAATTTGATCCAAAGTGCTTGAAGTGTTTCCTAATCTTTGATAATCCCTTTTAGTTTATGACGAAAGTTCTGTTTACAACAATGAAAGAAAACTATAATTCATCTTTACGACATCAGAGATACCTGAATTCAGCTTTGAAGACATTGATCTTTGGGGACAAAAGACCGAAGTAAAATTTGAATCAATTGTTTCATCTTCAGACTCTCTTTGGTGGATGCCTATTCCTTATGATTTCTTGTTCCAAGATGTTTAGACAACTTAAGTTGAGGTCACTTCAAATGGCTAAAAAGGATTTTGCAATATTGATGGATGCGACTTTGAATATGTAGCTAATTCAGGTGCTTCAATAACAACTTTTGCTCTCTCAGGACTCTAGCTCACGATTTCAGGAAGTTCATTACCTACCTCTTCATTTGAAGTCTAATTTGCTCACACTCCTTGCACTGTAGCTTCGGCTACAGCTTTAGAAATCGTCTGTAACTTAGTATCAGCTCCAATTGCTGGAACTCATGGATTGAAGATACTATCATCTTTGGGACAAGAGGGAGAAACTGCACACACAGAACCTGTCCCTTTAGTTGTTAGCTCAACCGATCCTTCAACAAATCTTCTTTAGCAAGGAGGACAACTTCTTACCATTTCCGGATCTGGTTTCCCTAGAAACCTGGATGAAATTAAACAGCTTGGAAATTAGTTTAGTCTTGTGATTGAAGGAAGACCATGCATTGTTTAATCAACGACTGCTTCAACGATCACTTGCTGAACTCCTTCATTTCCTTCTGTCACCACCTCTGCCATAACTTTAACTGTCAATGGTAAAGTGGCAACCAAGACAATGACAATTGATGCAGCCAGCCTACAAGTGACAAATTTGAATGTAACAAGCATTACTCCAGAAAGAGGCACTTATATGAAGATTTATTACTCAAATAACGGGGCTGCTATTTCTCATTCCGAGTTAGATGTATGGTTTATACACGCAGAAAATCCTTAGGTTTGATACAGAAAGAGAGTTCAACCAAGTAGTTTTTCTGCTGGCTCTTTTGAAATTTACAGCAATGGACTTCAAAAAGGAACTTATAATATTGACATCACTCATTCCTCTTGAGGAAAGTTTAAATGCACTGACTAGGTAATAGCAGAGATCAAACTAGAAAGCTTTTCTTCCGCTTCAGGTTCAACCAATGGAGGCCAAAAATTAACTCTTTCTGGAACAAACTTTGGTACAGACAAACTAGATGTTAAAGTTAGATTTGGAAATGTTGTTTTGAACCCAATTTCAGTCACAGAAACAGAAATTGAAATCGTGACTCCTCCTAAGGAAGACTCGGAAGTAGTTCCTGTGACAGTTTTCTACAAGAACTTTGAGATTGTTGATTGCGAAGGATCATGTGAATACACTTATAGTGATTCGCTTACTCCAAAGATTGATTCAGCAGTATTCACTGGGTATGACCTTGTTTTTACAGGAACTGGATTCACTTCATCTTCATGTTCTTTGATTATTGACGGGCTTGAACAAAAGTCCTGCACTGTTAACAGCGATACAAGCATTTCAAGCACAGTTGACGACCTCAAATTCTTGGTTGGAATCTTTAAAATCAAGCTTTAAACTGATAATGGATTTGCTTATTTCGAAAAACAAAACGAATTTGATTTTGACTTCACTGGAATAAGTTTGAGCGAAGGATCAACTGCTGGAAACATTGTAACTTTAACTGTTGAAGGAGCTTCTTGAAATGAATAAATTGTTTTGAAATCAGAATCAACTGTAGTTTCAGACTCAATTATTAGCGTTTCATGGGATTAGATTGTTTTGAGAACAAAATCCTTTGACAATGCCTAGTCATTTTAAGCGTTAAGTTTAACAATTGGCTCAAAGGTTGTTGAATGTGGTACATGTAGATTAGCCTTAACGACTGATAAGACTCCAATAATTATTTCATACTCAATCACAAATAAGGCTTTGAGCATTACTGGAACCACATTCCAAGCAACTGGTAATGAAGTTAAAATAAAGCTTGGAGACTTGGTACTTAATGATGATCTAGAAAGTCCAACAAGTGTTCTTGCAAGTTTTGAAAAATATCCAAAGCCAGGAACCCCAAGTTTAGAAGTTCAATTCAAAGATGGCACAAGTTATAGAATTGCAAAGATAACTGCTTCTGCCGTCATAATCCCTCTTACAGCAACAATCAGCTCATCGGTCACAACTGGATTTGAAGGTCAATCTGTTCTTACTCTTCAAGGAAACGGTATTAGAGAATTAGCTCTTGATGATAAACTTAGTATCTTGATTTGCGGAGCTTTCAAATGTAATCCTGATCTTGAGACTGCTCCAGCAAATGATTGAACTCTCAATTGTATGGTGCCTTCTTTACCTAATGTTTATTCAGCAAATAAATATCAAACAAGAGGTTTCCCTATTTCTGAGAAGAGACTTTTAACATACACTTCAAGTAACAGCGCATAGACAAATGCTCTATTTGACATGGATACTACAAAATCATTTGCATCAACAGGTACTTGCTTTGGAAAAATTACTTCAACTACCAATTTTGCAATGAAAGTCAATGGTGTTAAAGTTTTCTTCAAAGATCCAACCCAAAACCCTCCACCATATATAGGATTGACAATAAAAGGAACAAATCTTGAAGGAACGACAACCACTCTTTATACGTTTGATGAAACTGCCCATTCAGGATGGAATTATGTTTCTCTCTCAGGGGTGTATTCGAGCATTGAAGTTGGAGGAGCAAATGGATGTGACCATATCAATGAAATCGAAGTCAATGGAGACGTCATTTACTCTTCAAGTCTAACAACTGAATCTTGCACAATTTCACTTCAAGGTGCTTCTGACTCTCCTGTTACCATCACTGGCACAGTTAGTTATCAAGACTCAGAGACTGCTTCAATAACTTCTATTAGTCCAAACTTTGGATCAGCATTTGGCGGAGATTTAATTACAATTACAGGTACCGAACTTACTACAAATCTCGAGTTATTCGTTGGAGGAAAGAAATGCTTATCAGTTTCTGAAGTTACTTCAGGAACCAGTTACACTTGTATAACAGATATGAAAAAACCTGGATCAAAAGATACACTTTATGCTTCACTCAACGGTAAAGGAGTTTCTCTCTCAAGTTCTGTCATCTTTACACAGTATTACGACTGGTCAAATCCTGAAACTTGGTAAGGTGATTTCCCTCCTCAAAATGGAGAATCTGTCTATATTCCGAAAGGAATGAATGTAGTTGTTGATTCAAACTCGGTTGGTCCCTTAAGAGCTGTCGTTGTTGAAGGTCAATTAATCTTCAAACCAGATGCTTCTCCTACCCATGTCAGAACGTTTGATGCTGAATACATCTTCATTAATGAAGGAGGCAAACTTGAAATTGGAACTGAAGCAAATCCTTATACTTCCAAGCTGATCATCACAATGCATGGAGATTGAAAGACTTTAAAAATCCCTACTTATGGAAATAAGGTTTTGGCTGTAAGACATGCAACTCTTGATATTCATGGAGCTCCAATCTTGAAAGTCAAATCTCAAATTCTGAACACTGCTCAAGTCGGCGCAACTCAAATTACTCTCGTTGAAAAAGTAGATTGGAAGGTTGGAGATGAAATTGCTATTGCTTCAACAGACTTTGACGGATTCCATGCGGAACAAAGAACAATTACCTCCATTGCAAATTCTTCAACAACTACTACAATCTCTTTTACAAAACCTTTAGAATTTATTCATGAATCAATTGAGGAAACTTTAGTTGATGATTCAAAAATCTTTATGAGAGCAGAAGTTGGTTTGCTTACAAGATCAGTAGTTTTCTAGGGAGATAAAAATTCTGCTGAATAACAATACGGAGCTCACATAATGCTTCATTCTGCAGGAGATGAATCTTTGACTGGAAGACTCGAATTCGCTGAGTTTAGAAATGTAGGTCAAGCCTTCTAGTTAGGTTGATACCCCATCCATTTCCATATGATTGGAACAGTGCATAATTCTTACATTAGAAACAACGCTATTCATCACACTTTCAACAGAGCTGTTACGATTCACGGCGTTCATTTCCTTAGAGTTTAAAACAACGTTGCTTATTTGACTATGGGGCACACGATCTTCATCGAAGATGCTGCAGAAACTAACAATCTGATTGAAGACAACTTGATTATTGATGTTAGAGCCTCATGGAGTTTACTTAACACTGATCAGTCCCCAGCAGGCATGTGGATCACTCATCCTAATAACATCTTCCGAAGAAACACTGTTGCTGGCTCAGCAAGATATGGATTTTGGTTCGATTTGCAAGACACTTCCATCGGACCAAGCGCAAGTTCTTAAATCATTCCAAAGAACTCCAAACTAGGAGAGTTTAAGGACAATGTTGCTCATGGGTGCGGTAGATACGGACTTTGAGTATTCCATTTCCATGTTCCGAGAGTCAACCCTACTCTTCCTATTTCAGCAACAAACCCAAGTATCCCAGCTGTTTATGAGAATTTCTTTGGGTATCATTGCTGATGAAACGGTATCATCGTGTCCTTTGCTGGAGATGTGACTGTTAAAAACGCGACTGTGATTGATAACATTCTAGCAGGTATTGAGTACGAAAAAGTTGTTGAAACGTCGATTCTTGGACAAGCTAAAGTTGAAGGAGGCAGAGTAGTCAGACATTCAACTTTACTCGACTCTTCAATTGATGATGCAGAAAACGTAGACGGTGCACATGGAACTCATGGAATTATAGGTCCAAGAACTGATTGGTTCACAATTAAAAACACCAAGTTTTACTGATTTAACAATGCAAATGGCGGAGCCTTATCAACATGTTCTCATTGTTTCCATCCCGCAGCCACTGATTCCGGGGCTCGAACATATTTCACTCAAAACTTGAATTTCTTGGAAGGATCATCTTGAAAAATCCATTACTAGTATCCTTTCAATGCTATCTTTAGCGATCTTGACGGATCTCTAACAGATTTAGGCCCAAACACTTGGGCTACTCCTACGTTTAAGCACATTCAAGATAACACTGCCTGTACCGCTGAAGACACAGTCAACTTTGACGGATTGAGATGCAACAGCAATGTTCAAGTGAGAAGAATTTCCTTATTCGACTCTAACCCCTGGGACAAATTCAGATTTTAGGACATCATGATTGCAAATACTGATTCTGCCGGGCCTAATAGTAACGAGCTGACAAGCACAGCTTTAACAACAAAGATTGAAGCAACAGCAAGCTACTCTTACTGGTTCTAAAAGGGCAAACTGGATCCAATGGATTCATGGACTTTTCCTATTGTAACTGGATCAAATTACAGAGTTAAATGGATGAATAATTTAGACTTTGACTCCATGCAAGTGTCTCTTGGATAGTATTGGGCTTCCACTGATTTGAAGACTTATCTCACGTTTAATCATACTGACAGAAGAGATTAGATTAAAGTCACAAAGTCAAATGTCGAAATTGGCTCTTTTACTGCTGCAACTTGGAAAACTTCTCCAAATCTTCAATTTGGAAGTTAATACAAACCCTCAGACTCAAACCCTCAAATCTTTACAATCTTTGCAGGACTTAAAGATGCGGCGGACACTAAAACAATAAAGATGCAAGGAATCAGATGTCTCGTCCCTTCTGAATGCTACGAAGATGCTACTGGGGAAATCGATCCAATTCCTTGATATTGGTCTGACCCAACCACTTGGGAGGTTTATGGAGTTCCTAAACCTTTGAATAACGCTGCCCTTGTCACTATTAACAGATAATGGAATCTGATACTTGATGAAAATGTAACAATGACAGTCTTAATCATTGATGGAAGACTGAAATTTGATAACAAAGACATCATTTTGAAAGCAAATCATATCTATGTCAGAAAAGGAGAGCTTTTGATCGGAGAAAAAACAAGACCTCATGAAAACTTAGCAATAATTGAGTTATAAGGAGCATCTTCTACACAAACTTCAACTTGAAACTTGTTGATAGAAGCTGGAGATAGAGCATTAGTCAATACAGGTCTTATTGAATTCTACGGAAAAACAATTGCAAACACAATGACACGTCTTACAGCCATTGCTAATGTAGGAGCAACTTCAATAGCAATTGATTCCGCATTAACTGCCGGCTGGAAAGTAGGAGATCAAATTGGATTAGCTGGAAGTTCCTACTCTATTAATGAGCAAGAAATAGTTACAATTTTAAGTATTTCAGGAAGCACAATAAACTTCTCTCCTGCTCTACAATTCAAACATTATGGATCCTCAGACGATGCAAAATACTTGATTGAAGGAATTGATATGAGAACAGAAGTTTTATTGCTCACAAGAAACATCAGAATTTAACCTTTGAATGATGTCGCTGTTCCTTGGGGTTGCCATGTTCTGACGACAGACCTCATTCTTTCAGGTTTAACTCCTTTGATTGGAAAATCAGTATTTTCATTTGTAGAGTTTGCTAAATGCGGTCAAGCAGACACATTGAAAGCAGCTATCAGATTCAAGAAAAATAACAACCCTGATAAGAGAAGTGAGTTAATTCATAATGCTATTCACAGCGCAGGAGCTGCAGGAATTGAACTTGAAGACTCCTCAAACATCTAAATGGAATTCAACAATGTCTTCATAACTACTTAATTTGGACTCAAGGTGAAAGGCAGTCACAATTGGATACTTGATGGAAACAGATTGTTTGGAACATGAACTAGAGTTTTGACAGTCGGAGACGGATTAGTAGATGAGCAAGGTATTGTATATGTTTGTCCTCCTTATGGCGGTGCTTGCAATAACTATCAAGTTAAAAACAACATCATTGGAGGGTCTTTCTTAGCAGGATTTTATGTTTATAGTCATCCTTGCAATCAAGAAGATACTCAATTGGTCTTTAGAGACAATATTGCTCATTCAATCGATGGACCTGGGGCTACTGTTTTCGCCAACTAAACTTTGAATGGACAGGCTTGTTAAATGATCTCTCATTTCGCTGCTTATAAGAACTAGCAAGATGGATTAGTTGCGTTTAGTGAATTTGAAAATTTGAGAGTAACTGACATTACAATGATCGACAACTTCTATGGAGTGACACTCATGAGCTCTAATCTTGAAACAAATAAGAATGAGATCCATGATTCAGTAATTGTAGGAGACACAGATTCTCATGATTCAATTTGTGATGATAAATTCGGGCTCCATCTTTCCTCGAATTCATGAGGAATGGGTAAAACTCACATTATAAAGAAATCAGCTCTCCCTTGGCACAAACTTAAGGACGAGGCATCATTCTATGCTTATTTCAAAGCTAAAAATGTAACTTTTAAGAATTTCAACTCTCCAGCATCTACTAAATGCCCTTCAAAAAAGCTCTATGCACTCAGAAATCATGTTTATGGACCAGATTACGGACCTCTTTATATATTTGAAGACACCGTGTTTAGCAATGTAACTCTCGATGCAGTAGCTTACCTTGAAGCTCCAAATCCAGGATGGGCTAACCCAGACGATTGTGGAAACTTCCCTTGCACATTCCCTAACAATGTTTATCTCAAGTTCACAAATACATAGGGACTTGGCGCCTCATATGACGATTTCCATATCATTCATAATCAAGAAAACGTGAAAGGAGGATTTGAATCAAGAAATGAGATCTTGCACGAGACTAATGAAGCAATATTCCTCGACACTACCCATCTTGCTCAAATCACATTTGAAAGTCTCGACTCAGATAAGAGAGACAGATCCAGTCAACCCATCTGGGTGAACTCAACAGACGCCGGCTCCGACTTTTCAAACAAGTTAAATGCCTTCATGGACCACGTCTGGGACGGTTTCTACACCGGCCAACTCAGAATGCAAAAGTTTGTCTCGATTGTTGACTTAAGCTATGACTACAACCTCTACTATTCCGGGACTCCTCCAAACAAGCAGTACTTTGTCCTCGACGGGGCTGAAACTGGAGAAGGATCAGTTTTCAAAATTCTGTATCCAAATGCAGGAACATTTGTTGTTTTAGATCAGAACTGAGTTATGATAGAGCCTGTGGTGTTTAAACCTGAACACAATGCGAACAACATGCCATAGATGAAGAGAACATATTGTGGTGAGAACAGATATATACAGACATAGACAACTTTGGAAATTTACATGAATAAGGATTGCAAGTTGTATATTGAGCCTTGAGATGCAATTCAAGGCTTTGTTAGAATTGACTGGACGATGGAGGAATTCTTTGCAGATAACGGAGTTGATAAGTTCATTAACAAACTCGCCAGTGTTTTGAATATTGCTCCCTCTTAGATCAAGGTTGCTGGTGTTTGACAAGGATCTGTTATTCTTGATGTTTAAATCATGTCAGACCAGAGTCTTACTCTTCAACAGCAATCATAATCAATAACAACGATTTTCCCCAGCATTCAGGCAAACATTGTCTCAGCAGTATAGCAAGCTTTTGGAAAATCAGTTTTAGATTCAAGCTTTACACATACAAAAGCCTATCAAGAAGAAGTAGAAACCGTCGACTCGACCGACGAAGAAACTGTGGACGTAGATAAAGAAGAAAACAAGAAGAACATTGCTTTAATTGTCACTTTGACAGTTCTAGCGGCAGTTTTCATTATCTCGGGTTGCATTTGCATCGCTGTGTTGACTTGTTTCTGTTGCGGATGCACATGTCTTGGCTTCGGATTCAAGAAAGCCACAAGAAGAGCGAGAGTTGCGGACATAGAATAGTAAAGTCTCAGCCCAGCTAAAGGAAAGGACATAGACCAAGATGACTGGGTGAACAACCTCGATCCACCAAAAGGGAAAAAGGTTCAAAAC
>JFJP01044620.1_pt1 | contig 10912 bp, 8 predicted proteins | sample 431651 | NCBI WGS metagenome assembly JFJP01 (sample SAMN02602958, study PRJNA72255) | Microbial mat metagenome, whole genome shotgun sequencing project. | biome: fresh water; feature: sink hole; material: water; isolation source: purple microbial (photo- and chemosynthetic) mats found in...
CTAAACTATCTGCTATTTAACCTTAAAAGTATTATTTCAAAATGAGAAAACTATTTTTCTTATCTTCACTTGTAATTATATTGCTATTTCCGGAGTTGGTTTCGGTGGCGGTTTTAATAAATTAAAATATAAAACAATGAAACAGATAGTATTTATTCTCGGACTTTGGATGTTGGCAACAACAACTACTGCACAACAACCTTTAGTTGATAAAAAAGGCCGTCTTATTTCGATGGACGAAGTAGATATCAGTGCTATGGTGAAACCCATACCTGATAAAAATATTTTTTTAGATCCACTTTACAATATTTGGTGCGGTTCGGTAGTAAAAGGTAAAAACTGCGCATTTTATATGTTTTATAGTCGCTGGCCACGCTCCGAAAGTCATTATGCTTGGTTGCCAAGTTCCGAAATTTGTCTGGCAAAATCCGCTAATCCCGAAGGTCCGTATAAGCATGTAAAAGTGCTTTTGCCCCGTCGTGGGGCTCAGTATTGGGATGGAATAGCCACTCACAATCCCGCTGCCATTGTTTATAAAGGCAAATATTACTTGTATTACATGGGGTCGACAGGCACAAAAGAGGTTAAAATGCCGGCATCGATGAAAGACCCAAATTGGTGGGAATATCGTAATAATCAACGTATTGGTGTAGCTGTGGCAAGCAATCCCGAAGGTGAATGGAAACGATTTGATAAGCCGGTGATTAATGTTAATCCCGACTCAACTGCCTACGATGCACTTTTAATGTCAAATCCTGCCATTACGGTAGATGAAAAGGGTCGCGCAATTTTGGTTTACAAGCAAGTTGCCAAAAACGGAACCTTGCGTGGTGGTAAAGTGCGTTTTGGTGTTGCCTTTGCCAATTCATTGCTTGGGCCATACACAAAAAGCCCAATGCCAATATTCGAATCGAAAGAGGGTGAAAAAAGTTGGATGATAGCCGAAGACCCCTTTATTTGGAACTACAAAGGCACCATTTATGCCATTGTAACCGATGTGGTCGGACTTTTTACCAACAAAGAAGCAGCATTGGCATTATTGAAATCGAAAGATGGAATCAATTGGGAACCAACGAAATACCCCAAAGTGGTACCACTCCGCTTGAAATTTGAAGGAAGCATTATTTCTGATGATAAATTAGAGCGGCCTTGTGTTTATTTCGAAAAAGGAGTTCCCAAATACATATTTGGAGCACATGGCGTAAACAAACGCGCATATTCGGTAAATGTGGCTGTGCCGCTGAAATAGACAGAATGTATGCCAGTTCGGTGAGATAAACTCAAAAATAAAACAGCAATTTAGTTGTTTTTCTCTAATCTTATTGTAATAAAGGACAATTCTATGTGTTGCATAGTATTGTCCTTTATTGCTTTACAATTCAAAGTAAATACAAACTAATTGCTTCTTGCATTTCCAGTAAATGGGTCAAATTTTATTGTTTCCGACCACGAATTTGTTTTTTTGTTGCCATTATATGCATCAATGGTGATTGTGGTAATACCATTTGCACCATCTTCTTGCGCAGCTGCAAAAGCAATTTTTCTATCGTTTTTGCACACCCAAATTCCTTTGTCGCCTCCATCGATGTGTGGTTTCAATGTCCAACTATCACCATTGGGTTTTATAAAATTCAACGTGCCATTTTTGATTATTTGTTTGAATATTAAGTTACCTTTCGAATCGTTCCATGTACAGGTATCGCCACTGAAAAACTCATTTTTTGTGCGCTTTACTGATTTGTAATTTTGGGTTAAACTTTGTTTATCACTTGTTATATTGCCCATAGAATCAATGTAATAATGTGAAATAATATACTGCTTTTCTCTCCATTTTATGCCATATTCAGCGCTATGGCCATGCTCCCAGTGCTGCAAATGCCAATGAGGTGGAAAGTCCAAATGAGCACGTGGAGCCGACGATTCACAGTTGAGAAGTATCAGTTCGCCATTAAATGTTTGATTTATACCATTCATATCGCCCATTAACCTTAGCATTTCCTGACAAGCCACTTCGTAATTCAGACAGGTTTGTAATATTTTCTCGGGATATTGATTTGGGTTGTATTTTCCATTTGCTCTATCTTTCCAATTGTGATAAATCCACATAAACGGTCCTCCTTTGGGGTTTTGATAAGCTGTTTGAATATGACGTCCATTGGTAGTATCTTTTACTAATGTAAATTGATATGTATCGTCAGCTTTATTAAAAACAACATCGGTTCTACCTACAATTGCTCTTGCAATGTTTACCCCTTTGGCTGTAATAGAAAAGTTTTCAATTGGTATATTGGCATTTTTGGTTTCTATTTCAAAAAATATTTCCCAGGCATTCTCGCCATTGTACCATTCTTTTGAAACAATAGAGTAACTAGATGGATTTGAACTGAAATACAACTCCGGTTTCTGAGAACAATATGATGCTTCGCTTTTTATTAATCGAACTGACAATACCGTTGCTCTTAGCGCTTGAGTTGTAAACAAAACCGTAATGCCCAAGAACATTACGGTCATTTTAGATTTTAGATTCATATCAATAACCTGTGTTATTAGGACCTAAATTTGGGTTTATGTCCAATTCGGTTTGTGGAATAGGAAAAAGCTCTTGCTGGTTGGGCACAAATTTTCTATTCAATTCGCCTATGGCATTTATCTTTTTATCTGCAATTTTCAGCGTAATTAAATCGAACCAACGCTGACCCTCAAATGCAAGTTCTACCCTTCTTTCGTGCTGCACTTCTGCTGCGAAATCTATTTTGTTTAAAACGGCAGTAAGATTAGATATACCTGCTCTTTTTCGCACTTTGTTAATGGCTGCGTAAGCAATAGTAGTTGGTCCGTTTACTTCGTTTTCGGCTTCAGCTTGCAATAATAACAAGTCGGCGAATCTAAACAATGGGATGTCCAATTGTCCTTGGTTTTGAGCCAATCCGTCTGTGGTAGTCATTTTTTTTACTGCAAAATCCGTTTGCAATACTCCAATGGTTGCTTTTCCTTTAAATGCTAACAGTTGAGTGCCTGTGGAATAGGTGTCGCCCGGTACTGAAATGCTGGCTTTTAATCGTGGATCGCGGTTTTTGTATGGTTCTAAGGCATTGTACAATGGAGATGACGCAATAGGCAATCCATCGGTGCAGTAAAAATCAGCTACAAGGTTTGTATGTACCGATAAACTTAAGTTACCACCACCTACCGCAAAGTAAGTGTACAGGTTAGTTCCTTTGTCCAAGGTATTATTTTTTACGGCAAATAAAATCTCTTTGTTGTCAATTTTTGCCAACGAAAATAAGCCTTCAAAATTGGCTACTCCGTCGGTTGGCGTGGCAGAATAATACAAATCGGCACCGGCTGCACTTGCTACTGTTACTGCCTCATTAACAGCAGTTAAAGCATCTGTCCAAGGTTTGTTGCCCATTCTTGCTTCGTACACCAACATTTTGGCTCTAAATGCTAAAGCTGCCTGTTTCGTAATGCGCCCTTTTGTGCTATTATAGGGCGTTGATGCCAAATTGTCGGCAGCAAATTTTAGCTCTGACAGCACAAAATCAATTATTTGTGCTTTTGGTGTTCTCGATACAGTTTTTATTTCTGCTAATTGAGTAAACTTAGTTATGAGTGGCACATCGCCGTACAAATAAGTTAAACGCATATATGCAATTGCCCTTAATGCCCTTGCTTCTGCTTCAATTGCAGTTCTTTCTGTTTGCAAAATGCTTCCTTGCGCATTAATATTGTCCAATAAAATATTGGAACGTTGTATGAGCTGATAACCAGCCTGATAGTAAGTGGCAAAACGTTGAGTAACATTGGCATTGGCAATTCCTTGTGCAAAGGATATTAATTCAGTTTCGTACTTAAAATGAACTCCATTGTCGGTAATCCCATCCAATTCAGCCAGTTTTCCAAAGTTATTTTCACTTTGCAAAGCATCATACACACCTGTCAGAGCAGTGTTTAAATTGTCGCCATTGCTATAAAATGCTTCTGGCGAAAGGGTATCCTGAGGTAATTTTTCTAAAAAATCGGTGCTACATGCCGAAGCTAAAAGTAGCACTGCAAATAATACTATATAGTTTGTTTTCATTTCTTTGTATGATTATAATTTATGATTATAAAGTAATACTTATACCCGCCGTAATGGTTTTGAGCTGTGGTAATGAGTTGGTTACATATTGCTGAGTGGTAAGTCTTTCTGGGTCAAAATCCAGATAATTGGTAATTGTAAGCAAGTTTTCGCCATTGAGGTAAAATCTTAGGCTTTCTATTTGTAGATTGTTCAATGCTTTTTTCGGAATTGAATATCCTACCTGCAAGTTTTTCAATCTTAAATAAGCCAAATCCTGCACCCAAAATGACGCTGGCAAGGTTTCAATTGTTGCTCCATTGTATCCACTTCTATCAATCCAAAGGCGTGGCATGGTGGCGCTTGGGTTTTCGGGCGTCCAACGATCCATCCAGTATTTTCTAATACCGGCAAAGGCGAATGGACCAACCTGACGGGATTGATATGTATGGTGTTTGCCAACTCCTTGAAACAATGCGCCAATATCAAAACCTTTGTAATCGAGTTTGCAATTAAACCCGAATAACATTTTTGGCTGTCTGTTGCCTAATACTACTCGGTCTTTAACTGTTATTTTTCCGTCATTGTCAGTATCTTGCATTCTAAAATCGCCAGGTGCAGGTGTGCCAAAAAGCGAATGATTAGGAGTGGCGGCATCAGCAATCTCTTCTGCTGTTTGGAAAATACCTATCACCTTATAACCATAAATGGTATTGATTGGCTCACCGCGTATTAACCAGATATTGCTTGTACTGTTCAGTTGAACCCTGTCATCGTTGCTGGAAAGTGTTGGGTTGATGGTGGTAACTTTATTATCCATGAAGGTTAAATTACCACCAATGCTAACATTTACTTTTGCAATTTCAAAACTATAATTCGAGCTAAATTCCCAACCTTTGTTTTGAACAGATGCAGCGTTGATAATGGTTGGCGAAGTAATACCAAGCGTTAATGGATTGTTTATGGCTGTCAGAATATCTTTGGTGTCTCTTACAAAATAATCGGCATCAAAGCTTAGCTTCGATTTTAGCATTTTGATGTTAATACCAATATCTGTGGTTTCTGTACTCTCCCATTTTAGGTCGGGGTTTCCCAATACATTTATGGCACCCCCGCCTGTATTTGTATTGTTTAGCGGATAATTATTGCTCAACCCTACTTGTGAAGCAAATGGATAAAGCTCCGTATTCTGATTTCCTAATACTCCCCATGAACCTCTTATTTTTAGAAAATTAATTACATTTTTGTTCCAAAATTTCTCATTGGACGCAATCCAACCAGCTGAAAATGAAGGAAAAACACCATATCGGTTGTTAGCTCCAAATCTCGAGGAACCATCCCTTCTTACGTTGGCCTCAAAAAGATACTTACCTGCATACTCGTAGCCCAACCGTGCAAACACTGAGCTCATAGCCCATTCGCCCTGGGTTGTTTTCGATACCAAAGTGGTAGAACCATTGCCTAAAGTGACCAAGCTTGTGCTCGAAAAACCAGTTTGTATCACCGCATTACGTTTCAAAGTGGCTGATTCTTGATTGTAACCAACTAATGTGCTGAAATTATGGTTACCAATAATTTTATTGTACGAAGCCTGCAAAACCATTGTAATATTTTGTGGAAACTCCTGTACATCTGTCAGATAGCTACCTGGAACAATAGTTGTTGCAACCTTTTCGGTTACAGGGTCGTAATTTGAGTACTGTTTGCGAGTATCTACATATCCTGTTTGTTGATTGTTTAAAGCGGCGGTAGCTTTAATTTTTAAATCAGCAATAGGCTCATATTCAGCATAAATACTACCCAGAAATTTATTGTCTTTTTGTATTAGCGATTCATTGTCCAGAATAGCCTGACCATTGTTTCTGTTTCGCTGAACGCCTAATTTTTGTTCCAATGTAGCATAACGCCCTTGCGCATCGTATACGGGTACTATTGGGTGCTGGGTTAGTGCTGCTTCGAATGCTAAACTACCTTTGCCTGTTAACGAATTTACATCGGTGTTTGTATTGTTATATTCAGGACCTTCTTTTACAGCCAAGTTGACCGTTGAATTGCTATTCGCCAACGAAGCACCAACTTTCACTTTGCTTGAAATTTTTGCGTCCACATTTACTCGAATATTGAAACGTTCAAATCCTGTTTTCTTAATAATACCAGCTTGATTTAAATAAGCCAAGGAGGTATAAACAGATAAGTTTTCGTTGCCCGTACTGAATGAAACCCGATGTTCTTGTATGGGTGCTTGTTGGTTAAAAATAACATCGAACCAATTGGTAGAAGGTAAATTCTTGTAACGTTCAATGTCGGCATCTGTAATACCGGTAATGCTCACTTTTGAGTTGGTAGCTGCCTCTTTGTACAAATTCAAATAAGTTTCATTATCCGTAACCATGTCAGGCAATACCGTGGGGGCAGAAATACCATAATAGCCGTTATAACTTACTTTCGTTTTCGAGTCGAATTTCCCTCTTTTTGTTGTAACTAAAACTACACCATTGGCAGCTCTCGAGCCATAAATGGCGGCTGCGGCAGCATCTTTTAATATTGTTACCGACTCAATGTCCGAAGGATTAATATTGTCGATAGGTGCTTCAATACCATCCACCAATACTAATGCACTGGCATCGTTTAATGTGCCTACGCCCCTAATTCTGAATGTGGTTTGTCCATTACCGGCTTCTCCGGTATTAGCGTTGGTAAAAACGCCAGGTGTTAATCCATACAGTATTTGTGAAGCCTGAGTTATGGGTCGTGCAGCAAACTGAGACGATTTTATGGTTGAAATAGCACCGGTTATGGCACGTTCGTTTTTCGATCCATACCCAACTACAACCACTTCGTTCAGTAATTTTGTGTCTTCGGGTAACATTACTTTTAAATAATCGCCCCCTTTTACATTTACTTCTTTTGACACATAGCCTAACGAGCTAATTAATAAAGTGTTGTTTGTTGTTGTTGTATTGATCGAGAACTCACTTAATTTGAATAGTAGCCCCAATAATCGGAAGCCCTTTTTCATCGGTTACTTTACCTTTTAATGGTAAGCTATTATTGCCTTCTGAATTTGTCGAGCTTTTTTGTTCAGACTTCGAAATTATTACATGGTTGTCTTTAATTTCGAATCGAACATTCATTCCTTTCAATATAATTTGCAAAGCCTCTTCCACCGATTTTTCTTTTATATTTACCGAAATCAGGTGTTTTGCATCTAAATCGTTTGCATCGAACCAATTAGAAATGCCACTTTGCGCTTTTATGGCATCCAATGCTTGTTTGATAGTAATATTATTCTGTACAATTGATATTTTTTTTTGTTGGCTAAATGCTGTAATTTGTACACTTAATGCCAACAGTAAGAGTAGAAATCTTGCTGTTTTCATAAAAACTTGTTTGTTTTTTAGTGAGTTAATCAATAACGTTAAAGCAATTCCTTGTTTGAGAAATTTACTTATTAGTTAAGTAATTGGAACTATTTTAATATACCACTTAAAAAATTTAATAGAACGCTGATTTACGCTGATTTAGCGGAAAAAAACGGATTAAAAGAAAAGGATTATTCCCCGATAAATCGGGGAGGATTTAGCTGCAAGTTTCTGAAAATCATTTCGATATATCGAAATTAAAATCCGTTTTCAATCCGCTTTGTCAGCGTATTCCGTTTATTCGGAACGTCGAAATAGTCCGTCCGCGTACCTTTTCTTTGTTTTCTTAAATTAGAAATACGACATTATTTGAATTCAATTACTTAATGAATTTATTTTTTGATAAATGCAGGTTGTGATTATCTAAAAATATTGGAAAGTTTTATGTAACTTTGCAGGTCTAATTAGATAAACATTTTTCAGAACGTTTGTCTCTAAGATTCCGCCGGGAAATGTTACAGCATTTTCCGGTTTTTCTTTGAATGATAAGTAGTTATGATGTATCTTTCATCTTTTTATATTTTTAAAATTATTTATATACAGTTATAACGTTTTCTTTTATTTCATATCGAAACTTGTTGTTCATGGTCATAATATCAAATATCTCGGTTATCGATTGTGTATTTCTAAAATCGCCATAAAACTTCAAATCATTTAGTTCTTTGTTTTTTAAATGAATAGTTACATTGTATTCCCGCTCTAACCGTTGCACTATTTGTCCAAAGTATTCTTCTTCAAAAATAAGTTTCCCTTTAGTCCACTGATAGCTATCAGCTGCATTAACATGCGAAACAATTTTGTGGTTTGTTTTTTTATCCCAGGTGCATCTCTCGTTTGGTTTAAGCATTATTTCCGACGTTGAAGTTTTTGCTTTGGATAAATTGACTGACCCCTCCAGCAATGTTACAACCACCGATGTGTCTTCGGCATACGACTTTACATTAAATTTGGTGCCCAATACTTTTACATTCAAATCATTGCTTTTTACAATAAATGGAATGGCTTTATTTTTCGTTACTTCAAAAAATGCCTCGCCCGACAACTCTACTATCCGTTTGTATTTGGCAAAATGCTGCGAATACCTCAAGGTGCTACCGGCGTTTAACCAAACCACCGATTTGTCGGGCAATTCTATCCGCGATTTTGCCCCCATTGGCACCGATAATGTGTAATATAAATCCGTATTACTTTCGTTGAAACTATTCAACACCCATTGCGCAATTCCTCCCAGCACAAAGGCAATAATCACAATGGAAGCTATTCGAAGCATGGGTTTTATCGAAAATTGCTTGCTTCTTTGGTGTTGTTGTACTCTTAAATTAAATTTACGGTACGCTGCTTCAGCATCAAAATCATCATTGTTGGTGCTAGCATCATGTTGCCAATTTTCCTTCAACTGCATAAAGTGCTGATAATTATCGCTGGATGATGCAATCCATTCATCAAGCTTTGCCTGCTCGACGCTGTTAAGATTATGACTTAAACTGTCGATTATCAATTCATCAATTTTATCCTTCGTATTTTTTTGAGTTTCCATAATTCTTGGATTTATAATTGTAAGACAAGTAATGTTTAGTTTTGTGTAGTCGATAATTAAAAAAAATTCAATACGTAGTTATATAAGTGTAATTGCTTACATATAAAGTACTTGAAGAAATGTTTTTCGTGGATGCGAGAGAAGGTATTCAGTTCTATAACTGAAAAAGAAATGTAAAAGCAATTATGGTCAGGTATTCTTTTAAATCTACACGCAATCTGAAAAGTGCGTTTTTAATATGATACCGTACAGTGTTGATTGAGATATTAAGTTGCGAAGAAATTTCGTTATAAGACATTGATTCATTGCGGCTTAAACAAAATACCGAACGACATTCTGATGATAAAGAATCAATTGATTTATTTATTTTATCCTCTAATTCTTTTGTAATTAATTGCTTGGCTGGAGTTTCATCAGACGCCAATTTGATTTGTTCTGAGGCGTTTATTGCTATATTGTCGAAGCTTACTTCACGCTGCACGCTGGCCTGTTGGAGGTAATTAAGACTTCGGTTTTTAACTGAAGCATACAAATAGGAGCTTATCGTAGTTTTAATTTCAAGATCCTTGCGATGTTCCCATAAATAAAAAAACAAGTCGCTTACAATATTCTCAGCAGCAAAAGCATCTCCAACATACATTTTCGATACCCTGCACAACTTCACATAATACTCCTCGAAAAGGTATTTGTACCCTGCCTCCGAACCTTGCTTGAGTTGTAGAATAATGAAATCTTCTTTTTCTGTCATTTATCGTTGGAATTAACACAATCCATCTATTGGATTCTGGAATTTAATAAAATCAAATTCTAAAATTTACTTATTTGTATACACTATTTTTAAGGCTAAAAAAATGAATTTATTACAACGTGCAAAACTACCTAAATTATTAGAATTAGATATTTCAATTATATTACATATTTATGTCAGCTTTGAATTGATTTTTTAATATACGCGTTAAATTATTTCTATTTTCTGAAATTTAAAATTTAAATAAAAACACCCCACAACAGTGCTGTTTTTTAAGCGCTTAGTTGCAGGGTGTATATTTAGATCTATCAAATATTATTTTTTGACAATCTTAATTGTCTGCGTTAAATCGCCCGATTTAAGTTGTACAAAATAGATTGTTGCTGCATGTCCCGCTAACGAGATGTTGAAACCTTGGCTATTTACATTTTCGCTCAATATTGTACGACCGTCGATGCTATAAACACGATACGAATCGATTGTTTTTGAAGCGCTTACGTCAATGCTTTCTGTCATTGGGTTATTGAAAATCTTCAGATCTTCTATTTTCATTTCGCTGATACCGTTTGATTGTTCAACTACAACTTTTTGTTCGTTCGATTGTAGGTCGAGACCGGTAACAACTGAATTCTGTACAATACACACATAAACTCCTGCGTTAGTTAACTGAGCCGAAGCTATCTTTAATTCATTGGTTTCAGCACCTTCTACCAATTGTCCATCTTTCATCCATGAATAAATATTATTTGTTCCACCTACCGAAACCGAGATATTTATTGGTGAACCAACTTTTACTTTATATTCAGCTTTTGTGCCAACAACACGTTGAGGTGAATACGTGAAGCTGGAAACATTGCTGTTTGTTTTCCAAGTCATTAAAGGTTCTAAATCTTCGAAAGTAAGGTTATTACCATACACTTTAATTTTTGTACCCGTAACAAATACAATTCCGCTCAAATCGGGAAGTGCGCTGAATTCGTTTCCATTGATGTAGAAACGATTTAATGGAGTTGGTGTTGGAAAACTGATATTAGCCGGCAACGAACTCCATTTTCCATCTTCGAGATAAATATCTTTCATCTTAGGCAATTTGAAAATCGATGCAGGTACTTCGCCTACAAAAGGAGTTCCCTGTGTGTTAAATT